>Ga0307376_10001658_pt1 | contig 23410 bp, 23 predicted proteins | sample TR2MG_FD_202536 | JGI IMG/M metagenome (GOLD analysis project Ga0307376, IMG submission 202536) | Soil microbial communities from Risofladan, Vaasa, Finland - TR-2 | ecosystem: Environmental > Terrestrial > Soil > Coastal area > Acid sulfate soil | place: Finland: Risofladan, Vaasa | collected...
AACAGTCTCCTCTTTTCGGTGTCGACGTGTTGACCGAGGAGCCCGACGAGAACCAGATTCTCGGCGCGCTCTATCCGGTCCTCAATCGCTCGAACCGCCGAGTGGTATCCATCAACTCTAATTCGGCTGACCAAGCGACAGCCCTTCTCGATAACGGGAAGTCGCTGGACATGACCGAACACAACGGGAGCTGGTGGGCAACTACTGGGCATGGCGACTACGATCTGTTGTCGCCGACCGATCAGGAGAGGCTGGTCAAGGAGCTGAACGGAGTGCTTGAGTCGATGAACGAAGGCAAACTGTTCGAGACCAAAGCTCACGTCAGTCAAGACGGCTACGACCTCGTCATCACATTCTCGCAGTATCCCACATCCACCGAAGTTCCTGACGAGCGGAAGCCTCTGAAGAAGAGCGACTACTCGATCTACAGTCCCGAGCAGAAACGAGGGATGGGTAAGCCGCGACAACCGAAACCGAAGCCTGAGCCCGAGGCCGGAATGGAAGCAGTTCAGAGTGATCCGAGACAGAGTGAGAAGCGGATCGACTACGTTGACACCGTCCTTCCCTCTCTCCAAAAGGATCCTGAGTTCGCACAGCTTGGCGCGTTCAAGAGACACACCATCGATTCTGTTCGCTTCGTACCCCACTATCGCAACTGGAAAGACGTGAAGGCCGCGGCCGATCGACTGCAGCATCTGCTCTCGTACTTGGTAGGTTCCACTGAACTAGCTGGCGACCAGATCGATACGGTCACGGGAGTCACTAGCGGTGATCAGATCAGCACATCGGGAGGCGGTCTATTTGGCGCACCCAGGTCTGGCGGCGCCGGCAAGATGACGTGGGGTGAGCGCATCAAGAGGTTCCGCGGTAAAGGTCCTTCACTGCAGCCACCCGGGGAATATAGGCAGCGCGCGCAGCCGGCCGCTGCGCCATCAGCTCCGGCCGCCGCGCCTGCCGAACCTACGATGCATTCACCATACTGGGTACCGTCGATCGCGAAGCGCATAGGTGGTGGTGTCAAGAGGGCAGCGGTCTCTTCCTACGAACGTGCGAAGCAAGCTCTCATACCAACACCTCCGGGGCGCGGCCAATCGAAGCGGCCGGCCGGAGCTCAAACTGTTCCACCGGGCGCCAGTATCAAAGACCTGATGCGAAAAGGTCGCGAGGTTGTGAAGCCTAAGCAAGGTCCTGTCGGGACCGGGGAGGATACGTACACCTCCGATGTGTCTAGCACTGACACAATCCCGATCACGCGGCCGACCAGAAAGCGGAGGAGGGGATCGGTGAAAATCCCAGGTATCAAAGACGCGGCTCGACGTCGGGTAACGCACGCGTACCGCGTCATGGGTGAGAGCATCAGCAAGCAGCATTCTCCCATCCGCGTTATCATGAGGCCCAGCCAGGTCGAGGCTCTCCAGAAGAAGCCTGTCTGGTCCGCGCTCAGCGAGTCGGGTGTGATCTCGTCGAACCCGTTCAAGATGTCGAACGAGGAATTCTTCGAGATCAAGATCGACACGATGCGTCGGGAGTGGAACGAAGCGAACACCGAGACACTCCTCGACGAGGTCGGCGCGGTCGCTCCTCAGGCCCACAACAAGATCATCGAGCGTGTGGATCCCAAGATCGCCGCGGTGCGCGTACTCAATCTCGTAGTAGAGATCGCCGGCGCCCAGGCCGAAGCCGAGCTCGAGGACGGAGCGCGCGGGACGGTCGCCGAGTGGATCCACAAGCAGAAGCTGCAGGGTAAGGTGATCACCGAAGAGGAGCTCCGCGACTACCTGCTTGGTAGCGTCGAGCACGTCACCGAGATCCTCGAGAGCATCACGTCCAACTCGAGCATCCTCGAACTACTCAAGGCGATCGACGACCCGAAGTGCAAGACTATCGCCAGGGCTGCGAACAAGATCATCGAAGACGATCACACGTCAACTGGTGGAAGCCTCAGTACCATGGGTGCTCCCAGCGGCGCCGCGCTCGGATCGGTGATCCAGGGCTACGGCGAACAGGACGGAATTCCCGGAGAAGATCCAGCGGCCGAGGGTCCTCCGAACGAGGTAGCGGTCAGTTCGCGGACCTGGGAGCCGGGTTCCATGTTCAAGCTGCACATCCAGAAGCAGGAAGGCGCATCCGACTGGGTGATGCGTGAAGTGGTCGGTCACGAAGGTGAGGGTGAGTCGAGCGCCCTGATCTACAAGGACGAGACCGGCAACATCATGCGTCTGCCGCACGACCAGGTCGACGAGGGGATGAGCTTCGAAGCTGTCGTGTCCCCGGACGAGATGGGTGTCGAGTCGGGCGAGGACATTCCGCCCGACGTCGGTTCGCCTATCACAGAGGAACCTCCTCAAGTTCCGATGGAGAGCTTCGTAACCGACGAGGTTCGTGGCCGGGTGACAGAGGACAATCAGGTGAAGCGGAGCCTGCGTCGGTTCAGCATGACTCAGAACGAAGCGTATCTGCTTCGTGCGACCGATCGCGCGGTTCGACTAGGTGCGCCATCTCATTCACGAGCACGGCGCTTGATCGATGAACTCGCCGGCGCCCCCGTCTAAGGAGCACGAGTAATGAAGCTATGTGAGGCACTTGCCGGTCGGGTCTGCAAGACGCGCGCGCTCACCGAGGCCGAGGTCGTAGATCGTGGTTACTCGATGAAGGGTGTGCTTGGCTATGCAGAGGGGATCTTCTCGGTCTGTGACGAGGAGAACAAGAATCACAGGATGTACGAATCCTTCCTGTGGGAGAATACTCTCGGAAGCCCTCGCATCATCGAGATGATCGATGGAAAGCTGCTGCTCGGCGAACCTGATCACCCGGAGACACGGACTCAGTCTGTGATTCGCGAAGGCAGTCACACGGTGGTCGAAGCTCACAAGGTGGGAAAGTACGTACGTGGCACAGTTGCCGTGTTCGACAATCCTCTCGGCCGAATCATCTGGCCTATGCTCGAGGCTGGTGTACAGCTCGGCTTCTCGACGCGCGGTGATGGAGACCTCATCGAAGAGCGTGGCGGCCGCACCAAGGTGGATCCCAAGACGTACGAGTGGCACGGTGTCGACTTCGTGCTCAACCCGTCCTTCGTCGAAGCACGGCCCGATGCCATCACCGAAGATACACGCACGCGCGTGCGCCGCGCACTGACCGAGGCGGTCGAGTCCAAGAAGCTCGGTGATGATCAGAAAGCCATCACGGAGGACGTGGAAGCTATCCTAGCCGAATCGAAGGTTGATCCGGTCGAAGAAAGCTCCGAGGATGTTGTCAGTTCGAAGCCGTCTCGAGGCCTCGAGCAGGCGATCGCACAGCTCGAGAGTGCTCACACCGAACTCATCGAGCGCGACGAGAAGATCGCGCAGCTCACACAGCAGCTCGATGAGATGAAGTCGACGCTCGACTCACTGAAGAAGAAACACACGCAGTTGGAACAACAGCTTGGCGGTGCCCGGAAGAAGTCGACCATAGCAGAGTCCGAACGACTTCGCGCGTTGGACAAGGTCAAACGGAGCACGCGCCAGTTCAAAGAGCTGACGGCCAAAAATCAGCAGGCTCACGTGGGGTTCGCGGGTACTCACCGCACTCTGCAGAAGGAGCACGCTGAGCTCACGGCCAAATATAAGAAGGGTGTCGCTGTCGTTGAGTCACTTCGCGGTCAGCTGATCGATCTCAAGCAGAAGCTTCAAGAATCCGAGGCACGCGCGACCTCGGCTGAGAAGAAGCTGCAGGAGAACATCAACGAGGTCCCGCAAGCCGTCAAAGCGGAAACGCTTCGGAAGTACAAGCAGTTGAGGACTGAAGGCGTAGAGATCCCCGATCGATTCAAGCCACTGCTCGAATCGGCCGAAAGCGAATCGGACGTTGATACCGTCATTGACTCAGTCCGAAACGTTCAGGTATCTCGTTACCCAGGCTTGCCAATCTTCGACGAGCACTCTCGACGAGAAGACAGAGCAGCCCTTGCCAAACGACTGACTGAAAACGAAAAGGACCCCGATAGCAGCGAGGACGAGTACGATCAGGACTCCGAGGATGTCCGAAGAGTCGCTTCGCGAACGATTTCGCGATAAGTCCGCTGCAGGAGAACAGAGAGAAATGGCACAGCAAATAAAGGGCGCGGTGAAGAAGAAGGAGCGCGTTAGCGAAGATCTCGCAAGGCGAGACGAACGCGGCGCCAAGCTCTTCGAAGAGCACCGCAAGTTCATCGGCCCGGCCGTCGACGTCTACAAGGAGTACAAGGGCGCCGATATGCCGGACCACCTGATCACCAACATGGCGATCGGGATGGAGAACGTCCAGGAGTGGTATCAGGACCACGCCAATCGTGTCCGCGGTTCCGGCCTCATCAAGGAAGACACGTACACGGACGCGATCGAGACGCTCCAGCGTCACGGTTTCAAGATCATCGCCGCTCTCATGCCGAGCCTCATGTCGGAAGAGATCGTGTCGGTCCAGGCCATGGACCGCCGCAAGGGTGAGATCTATTACCTGGACTTCGTCTACGGCGACACCAAGGCCGGTGTCACCGCAGGCAACATCATGATCGGCGCGAAGACCGGTCAGGCGAACACGACGTATGACTACTCGTCTGACACGGACTACTACACGCCGAGCGGCTGGACCGGCAACGGTGCGACGACGGACTACTCGACCGGAACCCTCCGCCGCGTTCCCGTCCGCGCAACGACCGTGCAGATCACCGCAACGGACATCGTGGACAACGAGATGGTCGTGACGGACGACGGCTCGGGGAACCTCGTGGGCGACGTCGGAACGACCGCGCCGAATACGGTCGACTACGACACCGGAGCCATCGACTTCGGCTTCGTCTCGCCGGTCAAGAATCTGGAAGACGTGCTCGTGACGTTCCGCTTCGACTGGGAACGCATGGGCGTCGAGGGTGTGCCGGCCGTGAACATCGACATCCAGAGACTGGACGTCGAAGCGGTCGACCGCTTCCTGCGCGCGCGCTGGCTCATCGGTGCCGCGTATGACCTCGAGAAGGTCCACGGTCGTTCGGCGCAGTCAGACCTCATGACCGCGCTCGTCAGCGAGATCCGGCACGAGATCGATGCCGAGATCATGGACATGCTGCTGGACACCGCAGCGACGTCCGGCGCAACTTCCATCTCGTTCGACCTGACGTCGCCGTACACGCAGGTTGGCAAGTGGGAGTATTACAAGGAACTCGTCTTCACGCTGGAGGCAGGTTCCGAAGCGATCTTCCAGGAGACGAAGCGCGGCATCGGCAACTTCATCGTCGCCGGTAAGAAGCTCATGCAGACGCTGGTCGGTCTGGATGACTTCGAGAGCGCGATCGGCCCGAACACGCAGCCGCCCAGCGGCCCTCACAGGCGCGGCGTCTTCCGTGGTCATTGGGTCGTGTACTCCAACCCGTTCTACCCGGAGAACAAGTTCCTCCTGGGGTGGAAGGGCGAAGGCTGGATGAACGCCGGCGCCGTGTACGCTCCGTACATGCCGTGCTTCACCACGCCGGTCACGGCGCTGGACGACCTGCGGTACAGGGTCGGAACCCAGACGTCGTACGGCAAGGCGATCGTCAACTCGAAGTATTACGTCGAGGGGACCATCCTCGAGACGTAGTCTCAAAGGAGCTGAGAAGGGGAGGGGACTTTGGTCTCCTCCCCTTGCCTCATCACTGAGAAGGACACCTGAGGAAATGCAATGGCTCCGGATATCTTGGTGATCGTGAACACGAGAGGAATAGCAGTTTTGATTCCTAGTCCAGATCCCAAGTACATCCCGATCATCATCGAACCTGGTGAGGAAAGAGCCGTTGATGCTGAACTGAGCTGGACCGTAAAGATCTGCCAGCAGATTCGCGGTCTGACCTATCATGAGCTGGGGTAGAGAGAGGATTGAATTGTGGTTACTGCAAGTGCTGAGACGTTGGTACAGATAACGTGGCGACGTGAGAACGTTCCACTGGATCTCGCGGACGGTCATGGTGGTATGGTCCACTTCGCACCGAACGAGACGAAGACTGTTCGCGGTAGTCTGGAATACTTCCGCCGCGCAGCAAAGAACATCGGAGGTTTGGTCGTGAAACCCGCACCGAGCACCGTGACCAAGGCCGATCATGATCGATCATCCAGCGTGATGATGAACGATGTTCACAGGTGTCGGATCTCGAACTATCGCGACATTCCGATGCGCCTCGCGACTGGCGTCGATCGCCAGTATGCCGAGATCCCCCGATCGAAGATCATCGAGGACCCTACGAATAAGGGGAAGAAGACCAAGGTGCCTGGCACAGTTATCTGTGTCGCGCGCGTGTCGCTCATCAAGCAGATGAACAGCATCAAGGTCGAGATCCTCGACGAGGACGAAGAGAAGAAGCCGGCGCCGGTCGAGTCGACTCACCGGGATACCGGAAACGGAGTTCGCGAGACGCTGCCACAGCTGAAAGTGAACTCGGATCCGGAGGTTCCTCGGACGAGCGAACCGCTAGTCGCTGACCTTCAGACGCTTCGCAAGAATCTCGAGCTCCCGGAAACGCTCGAGGGATTCGCTGAGCGCGCCAAGGCGATCACGTGGCATGACCTGCGCGGGATCTGCTCCGAGCTCGGCTTCAGCAGGCCTAAGTCGCGAGAGCATGCGACACAGCTGATCTGTGAGAAGATGTATCCGCAACCGGAGTCGGATGAGTCGACTGACGAGACGACCGAGTCGGACGAGTCGGACGAGAAGTCAAAGAAGAGCTCCAAGAAGAAGTGAGGCTCTAGTTGATCAAGAGACAGATCAGCGAATACATACGCACCGAGCGTCTTCCGATCGTGCCGGCCCAGGACATCTCGGCGACCGATAAGTTCGTCGAGGAAGCTATCCGCTGGTACGACGAGGAAGGTGCCACGCTCGTAACGGAGCAGTTCAACATCGGAAACGGCATTGTCATCACGCTTCCGGATCGCGTCGACGTGGTGTACAACGTCATCGCCGATCGCGTGGTATCGGAGATCTTCACAGCTCAGACTCTCCTCCTTGGTGTCACGATCCTTGACTACGACATCGTCACTCTCGCAATGAAGCAGGAGCATCTGCAGAACCTGCGAACGTTCCTTGCCTCGAGGATGCGGTGGAATTGGGTCAAGCCCTATCTCCACTTCGACGGCGCGCTCACGGCCGTCACATCCGTGGTGATCAAGTATCTGCGACACTACGACTGGCAAGACGCCGACGACGACATCACGGACAAAGGTCTGAACTGGATCATTCGTTACGCGCGCGCTCTGTTCAAGACGGCGGAGGGGCGAATCCTGCGGATGGGCTCGGCCATTGGCATGCCTATGGATGGGCCGGAGATGGCTGCTGAAGGAGTTGCGGAGCTTGCGGAGGTCAAACGGGAGCTGATCGAGAAGAGGCCAATCCTACCGGTTGTCAGGAGTTGGTAATGTGCAAGCTCCAAGAGTGGTCCTTCTCCGATCTGACCACGGCTCAGAGCGATTCGAACTTCCTCCGATCGGCCGAACGTGTTCGAGAGCTCAAGGCTCACGGGTCGCACTATCAGGCTCTTCGTGGCATGAGCGTTTACTTCCGTACGCCGAGCTCCGAACACACAAAGAACAGGAAGGTCTGGACACAGGAGATCGTCCTGCTCGATCTGCCGGAAGCGTTGAGTGTTCCGAACTGGTCGTTGAAAGACAAGGCTCGGTACGCGATGCACGGGGATGTGATGGTCCGATGTGACTGTCCGGCATTCATCTACTGGGGATTCGCGTACCAGTTGTTGCAGCTCGATGGTGGTGCTGATGGTCAATACTACGGTGGATGGAAGGTTCCAGGAAGGGAGCCGACAGAGCCCGGTGAATATCCTGAGGACAAGAATTCAAAAGGTACAGGGAAAGACGGGAACCCGCCGTACTACATCGGTCGGCGCCGTCGAAACTGGATGCAGATCAACATGCTCTGCAAACATCTGATGTTCGTCGGTACGATTTTCAAAGGGCACTGGAACAGTGTCATGGCCGACTTGAAGAAACAGGGATACAAATGAGCCGCTTGAGGACATTCCAAGGTGCTGAGGTAATTCGTGTACTAGGTCCGGACATGTTCGAGGCCAAGGTCGATCTGGGTTTCGACATCGAGCACGCGCGAAGGTTGCGGTTGCTTGGCGTCGATGCCGACTCGCTTCGTGACATGAACCAGGATCAGATCCGCAGGACGTGTGAGTTCCTGCGCGGCCGCATCGAGGGCAAAGTCGTGTCGCTGAAAGTTCAGCGCAAGGGTGAGCACTACTACGCGCGAGTCTTATACGGGAACGACGAGACCGATCTCCTCGAGGAGATGGTGGCACAGGGACTCGTCAAGAAGTTTGAGCGGAACGGAACCAACGGCGATGGCTAGCATTCCATTCCCGTCTTCAGTTGCTGCGGTGGGTCGACAGAACATCGACTCACTGATTCAGTATACGGGAAACAGTTGCTGGTTCTACAAGGTAGCGACTCGAGTAGCTACGGATCCGCTCGGGACCGTGTTCAATACCACCTACGCTCCACCGATCCAGACGAAGGTAGTGATCGTATGGAAACCTGAGATCCGGTTGCTCATGGCATTGGGTCTTTACACGGAGGATCAGCTTCCGATCCTAGCCTACTTCCAGTTCGCTAATGATGCGAACCAGTTCGACTACATCGAGCTCGACGTCGAGTACGCGGTAGGTGACATTCTGACGAACAAGTTCGAGATCACGGATAAGAAGTTCCATGGGTATGCGATAGAGCAGAGAGCTGTTTGGGTCATCGCGCCGCGGCGCAAGGGATAGACATGATCAAGACAACCGCTCTCATCAAGGTGACGTCGACGCAAGAGCGGGGAAAGCGCCCAGTCGTTGAGATAACACTGCCCGAGCGTGTCGTGAGACACATCCGATCCCTTCGTGCCACTGAGATGAAACTGAATCTAGGCCCGAACGAGTCGATCAGGATCGATGCGGAGGCATTCAAGAGAATCATAGAGGAGACGTATGCGAAGCATCGACGTAGGAGGTAGCGTTGCTGAGAGCGATCGCCACGAAACTGCAGCAGGAAGTCGCCGACATCTTCGGATACACGGCGATCGATCCCATTCTGAACGGACCCCGAGATGTTCTGTGGTGCCCTGCCGAGATCGCACTGCGCAATCGGATGGAACAGAGCGCAAAGCTCGAGCGGCCGAGAGAGCTCAACACTCCCTTCATGAGCTTCTGGCGCATTGGCGAGAGACCGAACCGAGCGCGCCGCAACGTACCGCTGGCATACGACGGAGCCTACACGAACGCGGATCGCACCGAGAAGTACAAGATGAGGCCAGTCAAGCTGGCCTTCCAGATAGAGCACTGGTCCGCGGCCGAGGACGATCACGAGTTCGCGGTCGAGACCTATCTGAAATGGATGGATCCCGAGCCGGAGCTCGTGCTGACCGATGTGAACGGCGTCACGTTCCAGATGCCGATGCAGTTCCAGGATCCGAAGGACAACTCAAGGATCCAGGAGATCTACAACATCGGCCGCTTGCATCGAGAGACGTTCGTACTGACCATCGACGGGTACGTGATTGATGCGACAGGAGATGTGTTCGTGACGATCGATACGATCACGTGGAACATATGGGACTACGGCGCCTACGGTACGGTCGAGTCGGCTGTGATCCTCAAGTCGCCGGCCGACATCACCGAGAACTTCAATTGGGATTCGCAGGACGCTATCTGGGACAATCCGGCCCAGGCTTGGAGGTAGCACATGGCATTCAATAAGGAAAAGCCTGCATACAACACACCTCCATACTCTGCGGAGATGCGCTCCAACTTCCTCGCGCTGGCCGATCACCATCGCGGTCCCACGGCACCGAACGATCCGGATCCAGGTTGGATCTGGTGGGATTCGTCCAACGAGAACAACGAGATACTGAAGAGCTACAACGGGACCGACTGGCTTGCCTTGTTCGAGCACATGGAATCAGAACCTGTGCCGGCGACGGGCGCAGGTCTGTCGTACCAGGGAGTCTGGAACGCATCGACGAATTCACCACTGCTCACGAGTGGTGTTGGATCCAAGGGTGAGTACTACGTCGTTAACGTGGCCGGCAGCACAGACCTCGACGGAGAGACCGACTGGAATGTCGGCGACTGGGCGATCTTCAACGGAGTGACCTGGCAGAAGATCGACAACAGCGAGGGCGTCTCGAGCGTTTTCAACCGAGTCGGCGCAGTGACCTCGGCCGAGAGCGACTACGCCGCGTCGCAGATCGACAACGACAGCAGTGTGACCGGCAGCTTCGTGTCGGATGCCATCGACGAACTCGACTCGACGAAGCAGGCAGCGTCTGAGAAAGCGCAAGCCAATGGTTACGCATCTCTCGACGGCAGCACGAAGGTACCGATCGCGCAGATGCCTTCAGCCGTCATCGGTGGTGTCAGCTATCAGGGCACGTGGAATGCATCAACAAACACGCCGGCGCTTGCGTCCGGAGTCGGGACCAAAGGCTACTACTACGTCGTGAGCGTTGCCGGCGCCACGAACCTGGATGGTATTACGGACTGGGAGATCGGTGACTGGGCAATCTTCAACGGAACCATTTGGGAGAAGGTCGACAACACCGCAACGATCTCGAGTGTATTCGGTCGAACGGGAGCAGTAACAGCCCAAGCCAATGACTACACGCACGCTCAGCTCAGTACTATCGGAGTCAACGATCACCATGGTCAGGTTCATGACCTATCTGGTTCCGATCACAATAATACCACTGTCGCTGGATTCAACGCGAAGATCTCGGATGGTGACTTCATCAAGTTCGCTGGACAGCTCGGTGGAACAGTCGCGTTACCAGATGTTCGCGGGATCCGGACAACTACGGGCCCCACTCTTCTCACGATCGGCGCGATCGCGGAAGGTCAAGGTCTGAAGCGAGTCGGATCCACGATCGTCGGTGCGTCCGCGGGTGGGATCCTCACCTCGAGCAATGACTGGATGACTGCTCGAGCAACGTACAGCGATGAGAACAAGGCGTGTGATACAGCTCTAGTTGCTGCTCCTGTCGGTGATATCAAGATATTCGTGAATGGGGACCAAGTATCACTCGGCGACGCAGTGAAGAGCGAGTGGTGCTACTTCTCTCGTGATGGTGGTTTCACAGCTCTCGCGAAGTCAGCGTTGGCCGCGGCCGACGTGTTGTACTGGAACGGCAACTTGGCCGGCTTCCATCTGACAGCAGCTGACAGGATCACGTTCCTGTACGAGGTGTAGATTGATTCCGAAGACTCTACATTTCATCTGGATGCAAGGCCTCGAGGCAATGCCTGAGAACTATCGGCGTTGCTTTGATAGCTGGTTGCCCAGACATCCAGAATGGCGGATCCTGCTTTGGGATCGTGAAAGTCTATCCGAACTCAAGCTCGAGAACAGGTGGGTCCTCGACATCGAGAATCCAACGATCCAATCAGAAGTGCTTCGATGGGAAGTTGTCCTCGAGTTCGGCGGAATCTATCTGGATGCAGACATCGAATGTCTCCGGCCAATCGACGCTCTTCTCCTTCAAGGTGATGAGTTCGTGAGCATGCGAAATCGGTATGACCTGGAAAACAACGGGTTTGGATCGATCGCTGACGGTGACTGGGTTGGGTTTGTTGTTGATACACTCACACTCTCGGAGAGTCGATCGCTTAAGGTGTTAGACATCGATCCGATCGTCAAGGTTGCAACGGAGCTCAAACCAGTGCTCAAGATCCCGCATCATCTACTTCACGCTAGCGACAATGAGCGAGATCGGCAGGAGTTCGGGGACAAGAGACTCGCCATTCATCATCGGTATAGCTTGTGGATGAAGGATGACGAACGGTACAAGGATCACTACGAGAAGCGGGTGGCAATATGATAGAGCAGACTGTCGGTTCGGGCGGAGACTACGCGAATCTCGCCGCAGTAGCTACGGCTCTAGGTACTTCACTACTCGCTGATGATCGACGATTCACATTGATATCCAGCATCTTGGAACCGGCGGGTTGTCTCATCCAACCGAACGTGAATGGTCACACCATCATATTTGACTCGACTAACCCCAGCCGAGGAGACCCGACGAAAGGTTGGGAGATAGATGTAAACGGATCCGGTGTCGTTGCGTTCCTTCCTTCTGGGTCCGGAAAGATCATAGTCAAGGATCTGCGAGTCAAAGCTTCTGTGTCTGGGAACTACATGCTTCTCAGTTTGAGATCGAATGGTCCCGACACCGAGTTCACTGACATTGTGGTAGATGCTGGCGCTCGGAATGGATCTTTTACTGAGCTCGTAGAGTTCGAGGCTGGTCCATCAGCGTCTGCTTCAACTGACTTGATGGCCAAGAACCTGACCATATTCGGAAGTGCATCCACAGGAAGCCAACCCGGTCTGTCGATCGACAAAGGTGGTTACGCAGGTTCAATCATCGCGGAAAACGTCACTGTTCGGGGTCCATTCTCGAACGGTATCAACTGCAACAGTCGAGCTCAGGTCCTCAGGAACTGTGTGTGTAGTGGAACACTGAACAACGACTATAGTGGCATTAATGCATCTACTGGTGTCAACAACGCATCTGAGGACGCGACAGCTGCGGATGGGAACTGGGCAAGTGGAACTGGGAACATCACAGGTATCACCCCGGCAGATGATTACCTCTCACTCGATGAGACAGAGTCTGATTTCCTACAGGTGAAAGCTGGTGGTTCACTGGCCGCTGGTGGTGTAGCACCGGCGATCGCCAACAACTTGGTTGGTTCGAGAGGAAATCGCAGACCTCAGACGAATGGTGACTACAGTATCGGTGCGAGTGAACTCGTATCCGACACGAGGCCCGGCATCCAAGGTAGCCAGGTACAGATAGACGTGTCTCAATACAGCGGGAGCGGGAACCTTCCGATCACGGTCAGGAATGTGAATGATCTAGCCAAGGCTGTCGATGGGATGTCAACTGGCGGGGCGGTAGTGGAAACGATCATCAGTCCCTCCGATGACATCAAAACAATCATCGAAGCGGCCAGTGCTGGTGATTCATTCCTTCTAGCATCCGGAGTCCATACACCGAGTAATCAGATATCACTGTCCGGAAAAACCAAGATCTCGATCCGTGGTCTTCCTGGAGCAGTGATAGATCAGAATCTGACGGTAAACGTGTTCTTGCTTGCCAGCTGTGAGGACATCGTGTTCGACGGGTTCAGAATCGAGACGTATAAATCCGACTCGGATGCCACGGCATTCAGCATCACGAACGGTGACATCAAACGAGTCACCATCAAGAACATTCACTACGTTCCAGACACAGGTCGTAGGAACAACCTAGTCGGTCACTCTGGGGCGTCTTCCTCAGCCTACATCGAGAACATGACCATCGAGAATTGCATCTGCGAAGGTGCGACCCAAGCCGTAGTCTTGTTCTACTCCAACAATGCGAACGGTGTGAAGAATCTGGTCGTCAAGGGATGCACGGTCAATTCCAGTTACAGTATCAGCTATGGCATCGATGTGCATTCAGTTGGAGCCGGTAGGATCAAAGGCTTGCGCTTCATAAACAACTATCTCACAGGGTCAGTTCGTTACGGCGTGAACCTGGACGATGCTGACGGCGCTGTCATACAGGGCAACGTGCTGGATGACGTTGGGGCTGGAACATCAGATTATGGTGTCAAAATCGGAAGCTCTTCTACTGGGTGTGTAGTCGATGGGAACACTTTCCTCACCCAGTATGGTGAATGCATCTACACGTTGGCGCCGCGCACGATCATCAGTAACAACATAATCAAGACTACGAACGACAATGCCATCTACATCACGGCTTCGGATTGCACGGTAACGGGAAACACGTTCACCGGAGTCGCAAACGTTGCGGTTTACGTAGACGCCTCCAGTCCGAGGTGTGTGGTATCCAACAACAACATCTCGAGTGCATCAACTGGGATCGATTGTCTAGCTGTAGATGTTGTGATCGAGGGGAACTCGATCTACAACTCTGGAGCCTACGGTATACTCGCGCGCGGTGACAACAGCGTGGTGCGAAGCAACAGGGTAGACACAGCTGGCAATACCTGCATATGGGTTGGAACCGCAGGAACGTCGGCTGACAACTGCGTAATCGATGGAAACGTCGTGAGTGGTTCTGCTGCTGATGGCATTCATCTGGAAGACGTGACTGAGAGTGTGATCAACAACAATCGGTGTTACGGAAACACCGGGAGCGGGATCGAAGAGGTTTCGAACTGTGATTACAACCTGTTCGATGGAAACCATCTTCGAGGAAACACAGGAGCGAACTTCGTCCAGAGTGGGACGAATGCGACACTGGGTACTAACGTGACGGCGTAAGGGAGATAATCATGGCGGAGCAGGTAACAGTAATGTACATGGAAGTCGTCAAGAACACACAGGAGGTCGTAGTTCCGGCCGGCGACAGTACCGTGCAAATCAATCTCCCCGCTGCCGTACCGGAGGGGAAAAAGTTGGTGATCACAGTCGAAATTCGAGGGCAGATGCAGGACGTGTAGTAGTGGTGTCCACTACGGTCGTTGGTTCTAGTAAGAGGTAAGAGGAGGTAGTCATGGCGAAGGCTCCTGGTCTGGATTTTGAAGAGAAAGACCAATCGACCGTAGTAGTGGCGAGTGGCGACACGGTCGGTGCGTTGGTCCTTTGGGCGAAGCGTGGACCATTCAAGCAGCGGTTCTATGCGACGCACACGAAGTTGTTCCGGAACACGTATGGCAGTGAAGAGCCCGGGATGCTGGGACACTACACCGCGCTCGGCGCGCTGGCACAGTGTCCGATATGGTGTCTACGAACAGCCAAGTCCGGCGAAGAGCCAGAGTACGGAGGCATCGTCTTCACCGACGTGGACGGGTCGTTGCCGAACGAAGCGTTGGCCACAGGTCTCAAAGAGCTCACGGATTATACGTTCAGTCCGGACGAGGTGTTGCTCATCTCTGGTGACAACCAGGGATCGTGGAACAACGGTCTCAAGCTCGAGCTCGAATACTCCACGGTCGACTTAGAAGTGTTCGCAGTCAATGTCTGGGCAGCGGATGCGAACGGCAACTACTCGGAAGTCGAGTCGTTCGACTGCAGCCGTATACAGCTGAAGAAGGACGGCTACGGCAAGTCGCTGTACATCGAGGATGTCATCAATGGCAACAGTGCCTACATCCGCGTGCGCGACAACACGGACATCGACGAGGATGTCATGCCGAAGGAGCAGACGGCTGCGCTCCAGATGGCCGGCGGAGACGACGGCACCGCACCTGAGGCTTCCGACATTGCCGCGGCCTGGGACGACTACTTCAAGAACGTTCGCGCGGTCAGCTTCACTGTTGGCATGGCCGGCGGCTGGTACGAGGAAGCGGTTGCGAACAAACTGTCCGAGGTCGGCCTGCAGCGACAGGACGCTGAGTTCATAACGGACGGTCAGAATACGACCAACGCGGCCACACTCATCGCCAATCGAAACGGTCTCAGCTTGATCGCGCCGAGCTACTGCACGCAGTACGCGCCGTGGCTCTCGGTCCAGGACGAGACGAACGCGAAGGTGATCGAGGTGCCGCCCAGCGGGTACGTCTGTGCGACGATCGCGCGCAAGAACAGGAGCGGCAAACCGCACGACGCGGTTTTCGGGCCCGACCGAGGTGTGCTTCCGGTCCTCGGCCTCACGACCGACTTCGATGATCCGACGGTCGAGCTCCTCGCTGAGGCGCAGATCAATGCAATCATCAACGAGCCCGGTGTCGGGACGATGATCTGGGGCGGCCGCACACTCCAGCCGTACGACTCGGATCGATCGTGGCGTGCCACGCGTGAGAGGCTCAACGTCGACGAGACAGCGAACAAGAAGTACCTGCGGAGGTTCATCGGCAAGAACAACGAACCATTCACGCGCACGCAGATCAAAGGCGGTCTCGATCGCTACTACCAGGATCTGATCGGCAACGGGTACTACGATGTGCTCGTAGTCTGCGACGAGTCGAACAACACGCCGCAGGTAATCGCCGCGCGCGAACTGGCCGTCGACATTTACGTGTCACCGTTTGCTTCGATCAACAGGATCCAGTTTTCGGGCACGATCACTCGCGTGGGTGTGTCACTCATCGAGGTCGCTGCGGCCGCGTAGTACGGGCTATCACAGGGAGGTTTATCATGGCACAGGAAATAAGCACGATCGCCCAGGTGAGAGCTCTATCGGCTCCTGCCAAGGTGTATCTGTGGGAACTCGTAGTTCCCGAGGTGCCTGGATCCGGAGGGGACGCGGCACGCAACCTGTCACTTCGATCCAGGAACGCGGTGATCCCCGGTATCACCAACCTGACCGCGAAGAGCTACTTCAAAGGTCAGATAGTGAAGAAGCATCCGACCCGGCGCGAGTTCCCCGGAACCATGGTGTTCAAGTTCGAGGAAGGCCTCGACGCCAGCATTGCCAATGCCATCAACGGATGGAATCAGCTCTGGTTGAACGACCAGACAGGTGTCGGTGAAGGGCAAGCTGCGTTCCTCGTGAACGTGTTCCTGCGCCAGCTCGATCACAACAAGAGTGTGATCGCATCCTACAAGGTCTTCGACTTCTTCCCGGAGATCGTGCCGGAGGTAGCTCTCGCCTATGAGGGTTCGGAGCTGGTTCAATACGACGTGACGTTCGGCTACAGCTACTGGATTCTCGAAGAGTAGCTGAGACAGGGCGGTCGCGATGAGCTTGGCGCCAATCACCCAGGTTCGTTCTCAGCTGGGAGAGTCGCTGAAGAAATGCACTTGGGAGATCGTCGTGTTAGATCCCCCAAGTGTAGCTCTCGCTCTAGCCTATGGTCTGACACTTCGCGCGCGATCGACAGCGATCCCCGGCGTCAGTGTCGAACCGCACGTGCTCAGTCATGGGCCCTTCCAGTTTCAGGTCCCTGGCCGAAAAGCATATCCGCGCCGGCATGTGATACGTTTCGAGGAAGGATACAACTGGCCGGTCCTTCCGTTGTTCGTGTCCTGGTTCGGTTCGATCCAGAGCGAGACTCAAGGCGGATCTTTGCCGGCGGCCTCGTTGCGTTCGAACATCTGGCTTCGACTTCTTGGGCCGAAGCTCGAGCAGACGCCGCAGTTCATACAGGCGATTCACTTTTATAATGCGTTTCCCCTGGATGTGAACGACTCACCGCTGGATTATTCAGATGCAGGTCTCGTGTTGTTCGATGTGACGTTCGGTTATGACTACTGGAGGTGGGAAGCGTGGCCCTTCTAACGCAAAGCACCACCTGGCCGATCCATGTGATACGAGCTCTGCTCGAGAAAGCACAGCTCGTATACCTATGGCAGTTCGTCATTCCGGATGAGTCCGGGACGTTGGACCCGGACATGAGAATGCTTGTTCAGAGCGTCTCTGTGCCGGGGATAGAGGTTGATCACGAAGCCTACTCCATTGGTGGTCAGGAGTACTATCACCTACAGCAGGAGCGGCGTGGCGGGATCGTGACGGCCAACTTCGTCGAGATCGAGGGAGACTACGTCGATCGATTCATGCGGAACTGGTTCGAACAAGTCTCACCCCTCTCTGGTGAAGTAGGTGGCAACGATCCTTTGAATCGGTACCGAGCTCCGAAGGGAGTGGGTGGAGACCTAGCCGGATACAAGCGAGACGCGATGGTCAGTGTTTACAGTCGTGATGAAGCGAAGCAAGCTGAGTACAAGCTCATCAACTTGGTACCGAAGAAGGTTGGTGATTACGAGTTCAGCTATGAGACGAGCGGGATCAAAACTGTTCCTGTGCAAATGCTATGTGATGAATCGAGGAGAGTGCTATGAAGCGTCGCAATCCGACTGACAAAAAGCCTGAGGTCGTACCTGAGAAGCCCGTCGAGCCGAAGCTCGAAGACGTGATGCGCGCTGTCTCTGTAACGCTACCGTCGATGGGCAAGACCTACGGAGATCTCATCCCCGACGGTGTCGTCAGCATCAAGCCACCGTCAACGAATGAGGTCGAGTTCTTCGTTGAGATGAACGGGCCAGGCTACGAGAAGAAGCTGACGCAGCTCCTGCAGATGCTGATCGTCGAGCCGGCCGGCCTCAACCCGATCAAGCTCACATCGGGGGACCGAACGTTCCTGCATGTCTGGACGCGCGCGCAGTTGCACGACTCGTACGTGATCAACGTAGTGTGTCCGGCCTGTAGCAAGTTCCATCAGAGCTACTACTACAAGCTAGCCGACATTCCTGTTCTCGAGATCGATTCCGATATAGAGAAAGAGACAGAGCTCGAGCTTCCTGTCTGCAAGTCGAAGGTCACTCTTCGAATCACCACAGGAGAGGATGACCAGGCCGCGGACAAGTTGATCGCTGACGGTATCAAGAAATGGACTGCCAAGCGATCGATCTCGATCTCGAAGATCGACGGTAACGTGGTTGACTACCTCGGCGCCGCGATGTGGTTAGGCAAGAAACCAGGTCAGGACAGCATCTTCGTCGATGCCTTCCAGAAGAAGACCTACCACGGATTGGACTTCGCGAACGCTCCGTTCACTTGCGAATGTGGTACGGAAAGCCTGATCAAGTTGCCCTTTCGTCCCGAGTTCTACTTCCCCTCCCTACCGTTTGAGAGACTTGTGGGAGATGCAGTTGTCAGTAGCTCTCTTCGGTCGGGGCGGTCTGATACAGGAGATCCAAGCCGCGGGGAAGATGGAGTTTCAAAAACTGCTGTGGCTCCGGCAACGGGTAACTGAGCTACAGAAGGATTCGCAACCTAAGGAGCTTGGTGATGGGTGACAAGTACGTCCTCGACTCTGATCGAGAGCGCGCAATGTCAGACAAGTATGCTGACACAGCTCTCGGACGATCGTCTGAGTCCACTACCCAAAAAGCTCTTGACTCATTCGCACAGAACATCAAGGAGAGTGACCAGTCGATGATGGACATGCTCCTGCAGCTCAACAAGTCACTGGTGCGTCTATCACAGTCGGCTGACTCACAATCTGATGAGCTTCACAAGAACGTAGCCGCAGCGTCGAAGTCGACGGCCGATGCTGTCGGTGCTGCTTTGACAGCCGGTGATGCGGTGACGGGCTCAGACATCGAGAAGATGCAGGACAGTCTGACCAACGTCATCCAAAGCGTGAACAACCTGGGACCTGGGCTCGAACTGACCGCAGAGATGAACGAGAGCATCAAGGAGCTTCGTGCGGATTCATCCGACTTCGCGGCTCGAATGATGGCTTCATACGAAGCCGTTCAGAAATCGAACGAGACAACCAACGAGAAGATCGTCGAAGTAGCTGAGGCTCAGCAGACTCCGGGCGACTCTGCGAAAGCAGGATCAGAAAAGGAAGAGGGTGGAGTCTACGAACCGGGCGCGGTGCAGGAGGCAATGACCAATGCGCTCAAGTATCCGGTAGGAATCCTGCTGGATGCGGTTCAGTTGATAGGTGACATCGGTGGTGGTCTGAAGGCCGGCTTCGGCATGATCAAATCCGGGTACGACGCACTGAGCAAGGAACTGGTTGACGCGTACGACAAGAGCGTCGGTCGGATCGTGACTGGTGTCGAGCCGATTATGAAGAAAGTCTTCAACATCTTCTTCAAGGATACCGCTATGGCACTTGGGTTCGTGGTTGGAACTGGATACGCACTGAAGGATGAGATCGTTGCCGGCTTCGACTGGTTCCGGGAAAACTGGCAAGAAGGTCTTGCTATGATAGGAGCCAAGATCGGAGAAGCTTGGGACAAGTTCAAGGAGGTCTGGTCCAGCGACATTGCGCCGGCGATCGGCAGCTTCGTTATGGATGCAATGCTTTGGCTCTGGGATCAATATCCAGCGATCAAGGATTGGTTGGAAGAGTCGTTGATGTCGGTGGTCAATGGGATCAGAGAGCTTCCAACACTGATCTATGACGCGATATGGGGAAAGGCTGAATCGGAGCGGAGTAAAAAGACAGCGGTTGCATCTCAGGCTCGAGCAGTGAAAGAAACTCTCTCAGGTGTCGGCTCGGATGCGTTCACATCAGCTACTGCTGCCGGTATATCGACAAATCAGGCCTTCCAGTTCTCCGCAATGGCTGAGTCCAATCCGGACAACCCGGAGGGTGTACAAGAAGCAGTTGGTGCATACGCAGCTGTGATCAAGTCGGGCGGAGACGAGAGAGCAGCCATGACAGCTGCTCGTAAAGCTCTAAACGCCTCGGTATCTGAAGCAGACGTGCCGTCGATCACCGATCGTGAGAAAGCGACACAGAGGAAAGCCGTGCTTCCTCCGCCGGCTCAGGGTGGATCCGGGGATGTGGTGTCGGCCATAGAAAATCTCGGTCATAAGATGGGCCAGAAGGAAGCTCCTCGGACAGTGGCTCCGGGTCTCGATACGACTGGTGGTCCTGACGATCTCGGGATCGTTGCGTTCAACACGGGTGGTCTCAGCGGAGGAATGATCTAATGCCACCTGATCCGTTGGTCATAGATCCGTGGAGTGATGTCTCGGAGCGATCCAAGGTTCGGATCTACTCACCGACCTTTGGTGGTGTGTCAGGATTGCTCCCGAAGACATTCAGCCAGTCCTTCTCGCAAGAGTGGCTACCTCCATTCGGATCCATATTGGATTCGTTCAATTCGGGATACCAGGCCGCGCTCGAGCTCCTCGGGAAGGGTGATGAGACGATCAAGAGTGCATCACTCAAGGAGATTTCTACGCGCTTATGGGCCGGTGGCACCGTGATGGGGGTCAACGGAATCACACTGCTATACGTCGCGCGCGAGTCGGCATTGAAGGATGTGATGCAGCCGGTTCGTCGCCTCATGCAAATGGCATCACCTCGATCTGGACTCAAAGCCTCAGCTGAGACTGTTGGTGCTGCTACCGGAGGTCTTATTAAGATGGGTGCGACACAGGTAAACGCACCTGAGCCGGTCGAGGTTGAGCTCGGTTATATCTCGAGTATGAATGCTGTGGTCATAACGTCATTTGATGTTCAGTGGTCGAACCTGACCGATAGGAATGGGATCTCCGCGTCGGCTCTCGTCACGCTGCAGCTATCGACGCGGAGGGTGTTCCTTGGAGATGATGAAGAAGTCACGTTCAACGAAGCAGAGGGTGGTCTGACGTCGTTTGATACTGGGCTAAGAGCAGCACAAGATCGGTTGGGTGGTTAGACCATGAAGGTTAGTTCGAACAGACTCGATCTGATGGACACGGTCACCGTCGACGGGATCCAGGAGAAGGATCCTCTGACGATGCAAGTCCGCGACTTCGTGGCGCGGCGCCAGGTCGGTCAGCATGTCGCACACCAGGTAGCTCGGAATCGACCGTTTCTGATCTCCATAGACGAGTACAACTCGGCCGGTTACTGGTGGTTCATTCTGGCGATCAACAACATCGTGGATCCGTACGAGGTGCCGCAGAATGTGAAGCTCAAGATCCCGTCGATCGATGACTACTACGACTGGTTCCGGGATCAGAAGGGGACGACGTAGTGCCTGGAGTAATTGGTAACTTCGAGATCAAAATCGATATCGACGGGACCTCGTACCCGATCGCTGAGGGACGACTGCGTAAGCTCTCGCTCTACGAGATGTCGACCTACATGGCGCCCATGGCCGAGATCCACATCGAGGACCGCGGCAACGTCCTGTTCGAGATGTTCCCACTGACGGGAACGAACACGGTAGTGATCCGAGTGAAAGACAGCAAGGCGAACGAGGAAATCAACACGTTCCGTATCTTCCGCGCGGTCGCGACTCGGCACGGTGCGGACAGCCACCTCATCAAGCTGACTCTGATCGCGGCGGAGTGCATGAAGCTGTTCTCGCCGGCGCGGTTCAAGAGCTACGTGAGCAAGAAGTTCTCGGACATCGCGGCCGAGATCGCTGGTGAGCTAGGCCTCGAGACAGACATCGAAGAGACCGACTCGACGTACACGACCTTCTGCCCGGGTTGGACGTACGCTCAGTATCTAGCTTGGATGGGATGTCGTGCTCGATCGAACCAGTATCACACGGCCGGCTTCGACTACTTCGTCGGGTTTGGAGACAAGAAGCCTGTCCTCCGGTTCCTCTCACAGGAGTGGATGAAGAACCAGACACCGGTGATCGACATACTCGGCAAGGAGTTGCTGAGCGACGAGTCGTACGACGAGAACGATGTTGATCACGGGCCCTACCGAATGTACGAGAACCCCGTGCTCATGGGCGGTCAGGGTGGATATGGCGTGACGTCAGCTTACTTCGACTTCGAGGACAGTGAGTTCGTCGAGATCCCGCTGACGGTCGACGGGAGCTCCGCTTCCGTGCCGGCCAAGTCAGGCTTCCAGAAATTCGATCGCATGACGAATCCGGGAACTCAGTTCCAGGGGATCTCGGACAACATCTCGATGCTCAAGGAAGATGTCGAGCAGCAGAACATAGTCATGTGGAGCGGGGTCGCGGACGGTTGGCAGAACAAGGAGTGGGCTAAGAACTGCGCCGAGTCGAAAGTCCTACGCTCATTAGGTTCGATGGTAAAGACCGAGATCCTGATCAAGGGTGATCTACGCGTCCAAGCTGGCAAGACAGTGACCTTCCACATCAAGTCACCGGTCGAGGACGTGAAGACCAACCAGACGATCTCCGGCCGATGGCTCGTAGAGCGTGTGACACATCAGATTCTACCAACGTTCGTGACGAAGATCATGATGTACCGATCAGGTGTGGGTGGATCCAACAGCAAGGAACTTCTCGTAGCACCTGGTGGTGTGATAGGACAGAAGCGATTGTGATAGGACAGAAGCGATGACGTTCAACGGAGCTGAACACATCGACGTTCCGGAGAAGACCTTCAAGGGGTACTATCCGGCCGAGGTGCTTGTCAACAGTCACCCCGTGAGTGACACCGATTCGACTGATGATAAGTCGGGACGGGTCAAGGTGCGTGTGTTTCCGATGATGGTTGGAATCGACGCGGCTGCGTTGCCTTGGGCCTCTCCTGCGTATCCTGTCTTCGAGGGCGGCGCTAGCGATCAGGGTTTCTACAACGTCCCTACAGTAGGATCTCGAGTGTGGGTGTTCTTCGCAGCCGGTGACTTCAGTTCACCCGTATATTTTGCAAACTTGTCTGGCAAGGCTGATGGACCAACAACCGCCGATCGTGCGCCCGGCATAACCGTGTGGCAGACCTCGGCCAATCACCGCATCATTCTCGACAGTCGATCAGGTGAAGAGAAGATCACGATCATCCACAAGAACGGTGAGAAGATCGTGATCACGGACGATCAGGTGCAGCTGGGATCTGGGACGTTGAAGAAGTTGATCAAGGAGGAGTTTCAAGCGTTGTATGGTGACCATGTGCATGAGTATCTGAGTTACTCAGGAGGTACAGGTGCTCAGTATGCTGCTAAATCGACGCAGCCTATTGATCCATTAGTCCCAACGCCAGTTGGTACTACACCATTGACAGGTACAGCCAAAGGCATAACGGATGATGAGATGAC
>Ga0307376_10001660_pt1 | contig 23401 bp, 49 predicted proteins | sample TR2MG_FD_202536 | JGI IMG/M metagenome (GOLD analysis project Ga0307376, IMG submission 202536) | Soil microbial communities from Risofladan, Vaasa, Finland - TR-2 | ecosystem: Environmental > Terrestrial > Soil > Coastal area > Acid sulfate soil | place: Finland: Risofladan, Vaasa | collected...
GTTCATGACAGACCTCGCATTGTATTCTTATCCAGTTTGTGATCTCCACAGAAATCTGTCGGATACACTGCAGACCAGCCTTCCTGTCCTTTTGGTGCATGTCTTCGGCAGCGGTAGTTGAGATAAAACATGCAGAATTTGCACACAAAAGTGTCTACTACTGCCTCTTTATCCCAGTTATCCTGGATAGTTCTCTTAGGCATATCGTCCTCCTTTCTTGCTAGTATAGTTTATCATCCGTTGAGTATCCCGCCTTTTTCAGTAGCATTTTTACATCTGGCTCTTCGTTCTGTACAAACAATCCCTCCTTTCCAAGTCGAGTCCGAGCACGGAAAGTTCCATCGGACTGAGTTAAGAGTGTATACTTTATGCCCGAGCTTGTTCGTGTAGTCTGAGCATAATAGAGCTCATCAAAAAGGATAGGTACGCGCTGTTGGAGCTTACCGACAAAAAGAGGTGTGACATACAGCTTCCCTGTAACATCATCCTTGAGATTGTTCTCATGAGCAATAAGAACTATGTCACATGGAAGTGTAAGGAAGTCCTTCACAGCATTCTCTATCATATACATGGCGGGGAGATAGTCATTCTCCCAAGGCTGAGAGCCTGCTCGACTTCCTCCTTTTGCCGTCTTCAGAACTTGGTTCATGGCAGCAGAGGCCCATGTTGTAGCACTATCTATGGCATAAGTACCGATATGTTCAAAGTACCCAGCTCTCTGCCTACGTTCATACTCCTTATCCCAAAGTCTAAAAACAGTGGGATTGAAAGGATCTTCTATCTCATAGCGAGTATCTGCCAGGATCCAACCTTCCTTAATCTCATCTCTGATAGTCTTAGTCCCTCTGGGATCAAAGGAGTCAACGTGAATAGGACGACGACATGTCTTAAGGAGACGTGTCTTTCCTGTACCAGAGCCTCCATAAACTAGAAATGCAGCGTGGTACTGCTGCGCCTGAGTGTTGTACATAGCACGAATGTCTGCGAATTCCTTTTTTATGTCAAGTGGCATCATTTCATCCTCACTCTTTGATTAGTCCATGAAAGTAACATCTTCTGGAAGAGCAGTTACTACTCTCCCTCCCTTAAGTTCAATGATAGCCATAGTGTAATTACCAGGGCCAGAATGAAACTCTTCATAAGCTGCTCCCCATATATGAAAGTTTCCAGTAATCTGTACCCACTGTTTTGTAAGAACATTATATATCTTTGCTGATACTTTTCTCATCTCTCATCCTCTTTATGTTGCTGTGTTATGTTGAATACCTGCTTAGCCTTAAGCACAACAGACGAAGGATCCCAGTACTCCACCTTAAAGCCAAGAGGAAGCTCATCTGCTCTTGCTATCGGATTTGGCCAAGCGATACAGAAGTCATGATACTTGCAACCAAAGTACTTGGTGCAGTTTTCTGTGTTCATCTTAAAGCACTTCATGACTACATCACTTTCATGATGGAGCTCAAGTCTCTTGAAGTCCTCTTCTATCTCCTCTATCCATTCTATAGTATTCCAGTACCACACTTCCATGGACTGAAGAGTTCGTCGGGCAGGAACACGAACGAACTGGATATTCTTCTTACCAAAGATAATTCCATTGATCTCTACTCCCCACACCTTCTCAGGAGGAAAGATACAATAGAGGACATGATTATAGACTCCAGTCTGAACCTTTAGTGCCCACTGGTCTGTCCAAGGTCTACTGAGCTGGGAACCTGTCTTATGCTCACGACTCTTGATTCCATCCGCTGTTTCAAGAATAGAATCCATTCTGAAGTGGAGCACTATTCTATCTGTAAGTGATACAGTTCCAGCTATCTCAGTATACAGAACCTTGAATTCTTCACGTTTATACTCTATTACATACTCCATCAGAGCCTTAAGAGCCATCGCTGGTGTCTTTGGATGATTAGCATCATCGAGAATATCTGGAAAGAACTGTCGATAGTACGTATGAAGCTTGGTGTATGCTCCTAGGACCGAGACATCTCCATAACCATGTAAGAGAAGATGCTCCTGTGCGATATGTATAGCAGTTCCAAACTCAAGATGTATGTTCGACTTTTCAGGTTTCCAGCCGAGTACAAACTCAAAGAAGTATGCACGAGGGCAGTCCATGTAGGCTTGGATCTTATTTGCATCGTGGATCTTCCAAGTGTTATGCGGGATTAGATGCATCATAGGCCTCCTTCCTTAACCATTCAATAGTCTGATCCCTCAGCTCACCGGCGGTAGAGAGGATGTAGTCAAGCAATACATCCATTCTGGAAAATCTATTATGATAAAGGGCAGGCAAAGACTTTTCATACTTCGGCCAGTCCGTTCTATTCCTCATCTCCTTTAGTACAAGCCATGGATGGGCGGCGTAGTCAGGATTAGTGCCATCTTTACGCCACAGCCCCAATAGCTCATGCAGTTCGCGGTTCTTGCCCTTGCTTTCCCACATATCCCTATGTGTTGCCTCAAGATTATTCATAGCGATAACTTTATCCAATTCACTTTCCATCAGTAGCCTCCTCACGCGTGGTCTCCATCATTCTGATAACAGCATCAACAGCCTCCATAGGATCATCGTAAGGGTCTGTCCAGCCATATGGCTTAGCGTCTGAGATATATGCCTTATACTTCGGCTTTCCATTCTCCACATAAGACTCCCGCTCCATTTTTAAAACTTTCACAGTGCCATGAGGATAGGCCGCAAGCCTCTTCCACGCTTTGTTCTCATCTGCTTTAGTCGCCATTTTCCTTCACCTCCAGTTCTTCTTTATAGACGATTGTGTCTATGATTCTTGCCACAATTCTCACACTTCCTTTCTCTATCCGCACATGATCTATGTGCAGAGAGTAATGTCCCGCAGGAAGAAACGCTATATGGGTACTTTCAACTGTGAGAAACACCTTTTGACTTCGATTCCTTCCGCTCATTCTTTCACCTCCTCTATTTTATGGTTATCCTTCTCTCCGTTGAAGTAAGCCTTCATATGCCTAAATGTTGTATCATACTTCCTAGCAAGTACAGCAGTGAAGATATGGTGTGCCTGTGCAGAGCAAGTACATTTTATATGCGTCTTTAGTGTGCTGACTTCTCCTTGATAGTTGAAGGTGCCTACAAAGAAGTTCACTTTACCCTCCTTATAAACCACCTATTACATTGCTCAGTGCTCTTCGGACGATAAGCTTGCTTTACATCTTTGTCACCTTGGTTAGATAATTTTAGACTACAAAATATAATGAATATGAAGAACATAATAACGATAGTAGCGAGTGTTAAGATAATGACAAGCATTAGTCTCCTCCTTCCTTGTTAGAAACACTTGGTTCCACAACAACCCAGCTTCGAGAACACTTAGGACATACATACTGTATACTACCAAGCATAGGAAAATCCCTTGCATCATCCCACTTGCAGAACTTACAGATAACTCCAGTCTTAGTCTTAGGTGGTTCTAAGCTCATTATCTCCCGCTTTGGTAAATAATTTACCATAGTTATTGTGGTAGATCCATAATCTCTACAACTACTGGGAATCTTGGAACCCCACGAGCATGGGTGAGATGCTGGTACTTGACTCTGGCATACTTCCCAATGAGAGCATCCTTAGTCTTCCATAGTTCCTGTCTCGCATCTCGTGTAAGCAGCGACCCACTTCCCACATTAAAGATCGTGCTATCACTTCCTTTGCATCTAAGGGCACCAAGTGATCCTTTCGGAGCACCCTCAATAGATATCTCTTCTTCATAGCCAACGATCTCATATATGTCCTCCTTCCTTGGCTTGAATTTCATCATCTGTGTACTCCGCTTGCGAACATAGGGTGCATGACTATCTCGAATGACGAAGCCTTCATAGCCTCTCTCTATATAGTTATCTAACTTCCACATGATTTCATTTATTGTCCAAACAAACTGGTTTGGTACTATCTGGATTGGCCCAAGCCATCTTCCTATATGCTTGTAGTTTATAGTATGGAGTAGGTTGTTTGTTCTCTCCACCTGAGATCCTACTGAAATGAGATCGAAGATATGGTACTCCATATAAGTGGAGTCTGGATGCATATTTACTTCTCTCGATACAATACTATGTATAGCCTCATGTGGTGCGCCAGGGATGTATAGCTCTCCATCAAACTCCACATCGCGGAGGTGCAAACTGCTCAATGCAGCGTTGACGTGAGGAACGGATACAATCTCGTTCTCCTCTGAAGACAACAGAACAACGTTCCCCTGAGAGTCTATACATCCCCGACATCTATCACCATCCAACTTAGGTTGAATAAGGTATGGAGCCTTCCACTTGGTGAGGCGACTCTCCTCGAATGGATAGCAAAGTTGTATTCCTTTTCTACTCATAACTTTATCTCCCCTCTTGGGAAATAGTGCTTACACTTCTCAAACTTCTCTTCTTCATAGATGAATGCCCACATCGGACCAAACAGCTCCATAGCTTTTGCTCTTGCTACAGCGTAAGTAACAGCCTCAATCTTAACATAACCATCTGGATGAATGTTATCACTTGCAGGATGAGGCTGTCGTCGGAACCTCTGACCAAATGTGACATAGAAGTTAGGCATCTCTAATAACCAGTTCATCATCTAAAAGGAAGTGCTCCAATTTATAATAGTAGTTGTCATCTGCAACTCTTATCAAGGTAACTTCCTGATCGTCTGGCATATTCTTTATAAGCTCCTTCAACTCTCTCCAGGTCATGTTATTCTCCTCTATGATTAATCTCTACCTCAATAAAGTCAGGAGGATTCACCATCGTCTTGTTGATATAAAATCCTCCATTCACATCTGATCCAGGTTTACCGAAAGTGTAGTGATGATAGATCCTGTACTCACTGCCACTCTTATCAAGCTTTGCGACTATTTTGAGAGTCATGTCCTTCCCTCCTGTACCTTCTTTATCTCCTCAGCTGTTGGCTGCATCTTATAAAAAGACATAGCCGCAAAGTGCGCAATCTTAGCCATATCTCTAAGGCTCTCCAGTCTACCACGACTACTGTTGTTTATTCTACTAGCGTAGCGTTTAACACAGTCCATACACTGAGATGGAGTCCACTCTTCCACCAGATCAGTTGGAGCATCTCCATACTGAGGTATTGTATACTTGTCTATGTGACCTTCGACTACTCTAGCGAATTGATAGAACTCTACCTCTCTCTTACTCCAATGGTGAACATTCATACCTTCACCATATACGCACTTACTATAGTCTACCACAGAACACCTCCATGCACATTGTTAGTAAAAAACCACAATTATAGCGAAAGAGAAAAAAAGGGAGCGTTTTGTCCAGACGCTCCCGAACTGGAATATCTGCGGCTTAGCCTTGGCCGCTGATCTTGGCGCGCAAGGCAGCGAAGGCGGCTTCCTGCTCTTCCGGCGACATCTTTGACAGCTTCGCAGCCATAGCGGCGACAGGATCAACCACTCGATCCACAGTCACACCAGGCTTGAAGGTGTCGTACTTGGTCTGGATCTCATTAGGCGCGAGACCTGCTTCGATGCACCTACGAATTCCAGACTGAATCCCGACCTTGGTATTGGCGAGATAGTTACTGAAGACAACATCGTCTCCAAACTTCACGATCGCATCAGCTGCGTCGTCGCCTAGGTCGACCAGAATTGTTGCTTCCTTCCCCAACTTTGGTACTTTTGCGGTAACTTCGATCATTCTCTTACCTCCTCTTGTTAGATGTTTACTGTCAGAAAACACTCGACCATTGTAGCAAACATGGTATCATGGAAATGAAAAGTTGTCAATACCTTGTTGCCTACGCATGGTCACCTTTTGTTTTTTGTCTATACCTCCTTTCTATCAATCGCCGCTTCTTCTCGCCGCCGTATATACTTTGTATATCGGCAAGATGAGCAATCACAGTTCCCCTCATCATCTTTATTATAGGGAGCTCCATGATCATGAATACTTGGTTCGTTAGGATCGCGTCCTGGAAAGTCTCGATGGTTACCTGTCATATGTTCTCTCCTTTCTGCCGTTGATAGAGCACTTGACTGTGACGAGTCATATAGGTTCTCCTGCTTCTCTCAAGCGCTTCACATACTTAATAAAGGCCTCAGTAACATGAGGATCTAGAGCGACTTTATCATAACAGTATTTTGTGCCGAGTCTACCATTCGCAGCAAGAATAATCTGATAGCCGTCAAACCCTGCATACAGACCATCGCCGAGATACTGCTCGTGCGTAAGACCATTATCACTCATACTATGCCTCCTCAATGGTAATCTTAATCGCCTTAGGAACTGAAGGTCCTAAGTAGTTTCGCATAACATAGACAGAAAACACTGCGACATTTGACTTTAAGGTTTTGTAGCAAACTGAGTGTTTCTTTGGTGCCTTTACGTCGAGAATGATTTCTTGCTTTTCCATTCTTCTTCACCTCCTTTGGGTTAAACTTGAAAAATACCTCTTGATCGTTATTGTCCCACATCTTAAGTAGGTATAGTTGTGTCATTATCTTCCTCCTTTATCTGAGATAAGATACACTCTGAAAGACGAGCCGTCATATTTTTGTTGAAGAGTTGGCAGTACTCACCGCTGTCATTGAATAGACAGTTATTACCACAATACCACTTGCCATCAAACAGCGCTACTTGCTCTGCCTCAATCTCTAGAGCTACTTTAAGTTTCATTATTCCTCCTCATCTTGCCGTTGCGCTTTGGTAAATAATTTACCATAGCTTTTTACCTCTTTATATCCAGTGAGAAGAATCATATACCGTTCTTCGAGCTCTTCCCTTGACATCTTAGAGACAAAGTCACTACACAAATTGCAGTAGCGTGTTACACAATCTACCTTTGCAGGAGATTGAGAGTTGATAATCATGACCTTACCTCCTTCGTTAATGCCAACTGTATCTTCTCTTTCCTTAAACTTAATTGTTGACTTATGAACGCTTCCACAATGTAGACACGTTGTGTTGCGCTCAATTTCAGTGTACTGAGTAACAGGCATAGCACGCTTGTAGGGAGTGCGTACTCTCTTCTCTTGCAAGTCCGCTAACTCCCTAAGAATTGAAGAGAGCCTTGCCCTGCTTATACCTCCCGATTGCATGATAGATTGTAACTCACCCATCACGTTCATAGTGCACCTCCCTTTAATTAAGCATCTTCAATTCTGCGAAGTATACCTGCAACAATGAGATAAGCAACGACTTCGCTTTTTCTACTTTTTATTATATTCTGATGGATGTTCATCTTTTCCATCTGCTGTATGATGCCGTCATTACTACTAGCCTCCATCTCGCACCAGTCAGCAAATCTGTTGCGCTCATCTTGTGACAAGAGTAAGTTCATACTGCACCTCCCCCCCCCCTTTTTTTTTATTTGGCATGGCCCCCCACTTGGGCGAACCCAACTCGGCGGAGGGTGTTCCATGCCATTTAAGGTGCTGGTAGGCAGGATTGGGTGATTCAGGGAGCGCGCTCCCCCCGACATTACTACTTCCTGCTTTGGGCTTCCCGCATGGCTTCCACCACCACCACCAGCTTTTCAAAGATCATCTGGATTTGCGCCTTCAGGGCGTCGATCTCCTTGTTCAACGCTTCAATTCGCAGACCCAAACACATTTCAATTTTAGATGCGATGGTTTTCAGGGCAGCGTGACTATCTAAACAATTCTCAGCCATGCCAAGCAGTGTGTTTCCGTGGGTGTATTCTTTCCCACCAAAACCAGCCACTGTTAATTTATTAACAACATCATGGGCTGCCTCTTGCGGGAAAAACCTTGCTTCTAACGCTTTTGAGACTTGTAGTTCCACCTTCAGGTCGGCAATCTCGGCATCTTTCTCAGCATTCACTTCATTTACTATTGCCCTCAGCTCGGCGATCTCTTGTTTCTGTCTCTGGGTCATGGCGATAGCGTCTGATAGATCCAATGGAACTAAGGTTTCGTTTCTATCCATCACTCCCTCCTTTTAATAGGCTATTCCTTTCCCAATACAGAGGAGCCACTTCCACTCCCATAAGGTTACTAGTCGCATCTATCTATCCTCAACTCTTGAATCATAAGGTTCACCATCTGAGAGAGACCAATCTATCCAGGTATCATCATCTATATACTCAGGATATCCAAGACTCATACAATACTCAAACTGGTCTTGAAGGAACATGCTCCTTCCATTCTCAACATCTCGAGAATGACACTCATCCTTGTTGAGACATGAACTACATAGATCACTCTCCTCCATCTCTTCATTCATGTTGCACCTCCATTTCTATATGCTTGTTATCCAGATCACTAGTCCTAAAATTACCGCGTATAACAGGATCATAGCCACGTTTCTGTCCAATGTTATCATCCTCCTGTTTCCTAAAATCAACTAGAACACCATCCTTCATGATCCAGACGACTGCGCCTCTTCGAGAGGCTCTTGGCTTGACTATTGTATTAGGTTGGCGGTATAGATAATGTTCCTTGTCTTCAAGATAGGCAAAGAGCCTATCAATCTCATCCAGTGTAGCCATGTTTGCACCTCCGTTATACTCTTCCTCGATAGACTTTATATGCTATGCCTTTTCCTCTGAGCCACTTACTCGCCTGCCGCTTTGTAGGAGGGATGCCTGGAGTTATCATATCTCCACCAACCTTTCCCCAAGGAGGAGGGACACTCTTGCAAGCTGTTATGAATAGATTATGTTGCTCGTTAAAGAACCTGGTGATGTAACCTTCATGTTCTAAACTGAGTTTCATTTTGCACCTCCATTGTTCACTCCATAATCCAGATAACCGTAGACCACATGGCTATGACTATCAGCCACGGAATTACTATGTATCTAAGCTGGATGTCCATTTCTACCTCCAGTACACTCCACCTTATTGATAGTGAAGTTGAATCTCTTGGCAACTCGTTTTGCGCTCTTAAGTGCCAGTTTCTGAGTTTTGTACCAATAGAACTTGTCAATAAGCACTCCCCTTCCCAGAAGGACCAAATGTAATGTCCGTTTGAAGATAGATATCCATTGAACCTTCCCACTTCATCTTTAGTGATCCGTAGATTCATACTCACCTTCATGATATCACCTCCCTTCATTATAGTATGTCCGCTCATGTTTTATTCCTATCTTCATGTGTCCAGCATACCACAAAATGCGTAAGAAGTCAATACCATTGCACACATACTATGCTCGCGCGCTATGGTATTAAATTTACCATAGTTATATAAGCGCTGCATCAGGTCGCGTCAATCTACCACTATCTCCTCTCATGCCAGCAGTATACTCTTCATATGTCCCTTTATATCCCAGCTTCACACCTGCTTCGTAGAGCTCTTTGAACAACTCTTCATCTGTCTGTGTGTTCTTAGGTCTATTCTTCAACTGTGCCTTGGTGACTCGTCTTGCAAATAGATCCTCACCATAGTAGTCATGCACTCCCACATCATCTATAAGTGCCCTTCGTACCTCTCTCCTACTCCTATCACTCATGGCAATGTTGAGACCTACCTGCCTGAGATATTGTAGGGCCTCTTCATCTGTCTCTGGCCTAATCGCACCGCTGCTCTCTGCTGCAATAGCTGCGTCCTCTACTATTCTCCACATAAGATCAGACCTGCTACCAAATGTAGATCCCCTCTCCACATACGCTCTTGCAACAGCCGCAAGACTCTTCATGTCTATTCTTCCCTGCACATTAACTGTACTCATCTTTCCAGATCCTCCTTGTCGCATTATATTCTCTTATTATAAGCAGCATATCATAAAACATGGAAGTTGTCAAGACCTATTCGTGGTACAAATACATACAGCATACAATGTATATCGTAGGCTGTATGCAATGTAACCAGTATGCAGTATTCACACCCATACCCATTTCTCATAATCCACATACCATAGCCATGATATGTATATCTCTATTAATGATGATAGAGATAGAGGTAGTGATATGGATAGAGAGGAGAGGAATATATATATCTTTTTTTCTTTTTTTTTTAGTTAGAACCAAACAGTATTCACCCCTTATACCAACACTCACTATGGTAAATGGATTTGGAGGAAGGCATATGGGTATGAATACAGCCTACAGGTTACATACACATACAGCCTACGTATGCAAATACATATTGTCGATAACTATGGTAAATAAAATACCATAGCGATTGTTCATGCTTTTGTGGAAGGCAGGAAGTCTTTAATACATCTTTGGTTTGATAGTCAGTATTGGTGCTTCTTGATTCCAAGCAATCTTGTTCTGTTCATCCAGAACTTTTATGAACTCAGAAAACTTGGGTTGGTCTTGAGCGATAATCTTGGTGATTCCAAGATCTTCCATAAGGCTTTGGAGGAGATTGACTTTACTCCTACCTGAAAGAAGATTGAGTGATATTTCTTGTGTTATAGATTTAACTGTTGAATTGTACCACATACCTGCGCGCATACCTCACCTCCTGTTATTCATGCCTTCCACGGTACGCCTTAAGTTTACGTTACATTCTGCCCTTGATAGCCGCTTCCACGGCTTCGACAGATCCCAGCCTTTTGACGAGCAGATCCATCATCTCGTCGTCCGTCATAGTCGGTACAGACCGTGTGCCAGGGATAGGTGCAACGTACGTTGCCTCGGTCGGATAGGGTTTCTTGCTGTTCTTGTACGTTGCCCTCCATTTGATAACCAGAGAGTCCGTCGCATACTCTCGGATCATAGCATCCGTGAGATTGCTATAGTCTATGGTTAGCTTTGTCTTAGTAGGCTCACCGGACTCTTTACCACTAGATACATACAGCGTTACCTTGCTTTCCATAATACACCTCCATATCATAATATGTAAGGCGCACCACGAAAGGCATGAACGGATGGTCTATATACCATCAACACCTGAATCGGATTTGAGCAATCCCGCCCATGCGTGCGTTGCTTTACGTCTGACCGCACCCGAGCGCTCAACCGTCACATCCAGTGTATGTCAATGAACATTCTCATTTTGTTGATTACATCATATCATACTCCATTTCATTTGTCAAGGTTTATTTTCATGTCATGTGCATATAAAAACAATGCCACCCCCTAGGGGAAACACCACACCTGACACGCACGCAAACCTCTATTTAGATTACGTTTGAAGAATCTAAATGTGCATTTTCGCACATATCAATAACTATGCTTATGCTGGCTATGGTATTTTTATTACCATAGCACGTTTTGCACCTGTATGGAGATGTGGTATATTACACATGAGACAGGTTCTATTTGTACCAAATATTAGGTTGACATCTACGAATTATTGTGGTATGGTGTATTCATGAGAATAGTAAGATGTTTATTAGATTAGGAGATAAGACAAGTGGGACATGCAGCTTCTGGAGAGCGAAAGTATGTGATACAGACTATGTGGGACACACATCGGGAGATTCTGCGTCTCGCAGTCACAGGCATGCAGGGAGTGGACATTGCTGATACGTTAGGTATAACAGCAGCAATGGTCTCTTACACACTGAATAGTCCTATTGCCAAGAGGGAGATCGAACTTCTCCGTGCGGCAAGAGACCTCGATGCAGTTGATGTGGCTAAGAGGATACAAGAAGTTGCACCTATCGCTCTTAAGGTGTTGGAAGATCTCCTGATAGATGGTATGGAGGGTACGAGGTTCAAGACTGCTACAGACATCCTTGATAGGGCGGGTCATGCAGCCGTGCGCACCCTTAGAACGGAGAGTGTATCTATGCATTTGACGAGAGAGGACATAGACGATATTAAGAGCAGGGCGAAGGAGATTGGTCTATGTGTCGTGGATGTGAAGGCTGAAGATGCTAGTGGATAGGAGGGAAAGATGGCTGACGGAAGTACTGCCGTTATACTCAGTGGTCTGACGTTAGTCTTCATCCCATCTCTAGGATGGTGGCTGACGAGGTTGATAAAGGCGAAAGATGAACTAACTGCCAAGAACTTAGAACTTTGGCAAGTAGGCGCTAAAGAACGGCATCAAGGTCTTGTTGATCAGATCACTGATCTCGATGAGTGTCTATCTTCAGTGAAGGTTACTCTTCGTACAAAGGTAGATATAACAGATTGCTTGCGCTTATCAAATGATAAGTGGGATCGGATCAACAGACATAGTCACAACTCTGAGGGGAATGTAGTGATTCCTCGTTAGGAGATGAAGTGAATGTTTTCTGGCGGCTATCTGAGGCACAAATTGTAGGGCTTACTCTTTATGGAGAGGCGCGTGGAGAGCCTACAGAAGGGAAGATCGCAGTAGGTAGTACGATTCTCGAACGCGTCGATCATCGAGATTGGGATGGTACTACGGTTCACGAGGTATGCTTGCTACCTAAACAGTTCTCTTGTTTTAATGATAAGAATCCTAACAGAGTTAGGTTAGAGTTTATAGCAAATAATTGGGATGCGGCAATGAGTGTGAATATAGAACTCAATGACTGCTTCTGTATTGCTGTTGGATTGTTACAGGGAACTATTCCACGAACACTGGAGATTGCAGAAAATCATGCAACTCAGTATTGTAGAATAGACTGTGATGTGTATTGGAAAAGTTCATTTAAGCATGTGCTCACTATTGGCAACCACAGCTTTTATGCATAGAGGAGGGTTTATGAAAAGGATAATGGTTCTTTTAGTTGCTTTGTTTTTCATGTTTGGTTGTGCGGCTACCTTGTCTATGAAAGGTGTTGATGGTTCAACTATGACTCTTAGTAATTATGCTGTGACAGAGGTTTATAGTGACGGCGTATTGACGCAGAGAATAATGGTTCCTGATAACAGTTGGTTTGCAGGGATATTGGATAAGGTAGTGTCCTTATGGAACTCGGTCGCAGGCATGATAGGAGGCACGACAAAAACTGCGGCACCGATAGTCTCATCAGGGAAGTAAGGAGATGTAATGAATGATTTAACTAGATATCGAGCAGTTAAAGAGCAAATGAAGACAGGAGATCTGCTTCAGTGGCGTTCTAATTCTACAGTTGGTACGCTAATCTGCTGGTGGACAGGCTATGAAGTCAGTCATTCTTCACTGATTCTTCGTCTCTCTGAATATGAGGGGGAGGAAAGGCATAGGTTTACAACAGAGGCTATCAGTAAGGGAACTGTACTTAGTCTTCTGTCTCGGCGCCTTGAGCATTTTGACGGTAATCTTTGGTGGTATCCTTTGAAAGAAGACTGGGATAAAAAGAGAACATTCATCGGTGAGATGGCCTTAGGTCTGATAGGTATTAAGTATGACTATAAGAATCTGTTAAAGCAAATATTCGGGAAAATCTCTGCCGATATCGAACAGTTATGGTGCTCGGAATATGTCTATGTTTGCTATGGATATTCTGGTATTGCACCATATCCAGGTGAGTTGAGTAAGCTTGGTATTCACAAGGAAGGAGTGCAACTTATATGATAGAAGGGATTCTCAGTAATCACTGGTGGGCTATGATAGCGTCGGACTATAGCGTAACGATGCTGCTTGTTGTCACAGGAGTTGGGGTGATCTTGAAGATTATTGCTGTGATAAACCCGAGTGTGAAGACGTCTGCAGTTACAGACCTTATCTCTGGGTGGGTCTACGGACTTCCAGGAATGAAAGAGAGGATCGTCTCCGTAGGGCCTACTGCATATAAAGGAGACAACATAGCACCATGAACCTTGACACTAAAGAAGAGATCAAAGAGGTAATGGCGCGCTGCTTTAGTAGCACAAAGACAAGCGCACAGATCCTCTTTGCTGACTCTTTCTATCGCCCTTTTGCACCTATTACCGAGCCTATCTTTGAGGCTCTTGATGATGATAGGTTACAAAAGGTGGTAATAAAGGCACCTCGAGGATGGGGAAAGTCCACTATCCTAAATATAGCGTATGCTGGAAAGAAGGCACTGTTTCGGGAAAAGAAGTTTATAGTACCAATAAGTACCACATCGACTAAGGCTGTTCTTGAGAGTGAAAACCTAAAGCGAGAGCTTCTGACAAACATTCTTATTAAGAAGGTGTTTGGAAATGTAAGAACTAACAATGCCAATGAGACTGGTATAGACCCTGCCTTCAGCAAGGAGATGTGGATGGTGAATGGGGAAACACTCATGTTTCCTAGAGGAGCTGGACAGCAGGTTCGTGGAGTTCGGTGGGGAAAGTATCGACCTGATCTCATTATCGTGGATGATCTTGAGGATTCAGAAGCTGTTGATTCAGAGGAACAGAGGAAGAAACTTAAGCAGTGGTTCTTTGCAGATGTTCTGAATAGTGTGGATAGAGGCAACTCTAATTGGAAGATTGTCTACATAGACACTTTGAAGCATCAGGACAGTCTGCTGGCAGACTTGATGGATGATCCAACTTGGTATCATATAGATATAGATCTATGTGATGATGCACTTCACAGTAACTGGCCAGCGTTCATGTCAGATGATGCAATTAAGGAATTGTACGAGACCTTTAGGTGCCAAGGCCTTCTGGATACGTTCGCAAGAGAGTTTAGAGGTCAGGCTATTGCAAAGGAGGATGCAGTATTTAAGGAGTCCTACTTTAAGTACTATCTCGAAAGTGATGCTGCATTTACAGAGAAACTTGGTGCACTTGAAAGTATAGTCATAATGGATCCTGCGAAGAGTACAAAGGTTTCTTCAGATTATTCTGCAATAGTTGGAGTTGGAGTGAACACAGAGCTTCCTCGGATCTACATTCGAGACATTGATGCAGGTATGATGCATCCGGATGAGATATACGCGAGAACCTTTGACATGGCAGATAGAATAGGAGCAAGAACTATTGGGTATGAAGTGACAGGTCTCAATGAGTTCATCACCTATCCTATCACTACATTCATGATGAAGCGTGGAAAGTTCTATCGACTTATAGAGCTCAAGGCACGGGGTAAGAAGGAAGATCGCATAGCGATGTTGAATCCCTTATACCGTCTTGGTTACATCTGGCATAACAAGAACATATCGCAGATTCTTGAGAGCCAGCTTATTGCGTTTCCAAAGAGTAAACGAGACGATGTAATGGATGCAACTGCTTACTTAGTTGAGATGCTTGAGCTTGGTGAGCGATACTTTGCGGCAGATGCTTCAACAGATGGAGAGACGCCTCCAGATGATGAATACGATGGACTTGAGGCAGAGAATGAACCAGCCTTAAAGAATTGGAGAGCTGCATAAATGCCTACTATTTTAGATCCAAATAGCACTGCATCGAGCTTGGTTGTAGGGCAGGACTTAGGCTATACATATCCTCGAGGGCTTGACCTTCGTCCGGGTTCTCCTCTACATACCGCTATACTATCGAGACTGAACATTAGAGTGCAGGAGAGTTCTAGGGAGATTAGTAAGAGACACAAGAGTTGGAAGAAGATAGACCAAACCCTCACTGCATACATTCCGATAGATGAGGCAGAGAGGAAGGTAAAGGATAACGACGAAAGGCGGCCTGTCTCTATTGTTATCCCTTATAGCTTTGCAACTATGGAGACCTTGCTGACGTACCTAGTCGCAGCGTTCCTTGATGATCCTATATTCAAATATGAAGGTTCTTCACCAGAGGATAGGTTTGGTGCGATTCTCTTGGAGAAAGTGATCGAGGTACAAAGTCGAAGAGCGAAGATGGCTCTTTCTCTTCATACTACTTTCCGAGATGCTTGGTCCTATGGATTTGGGTCAGCAGCTCCATACTGGGATAAGATATACGGAAAAAGATCAGTGATGGTCGATGCAGGATTTCTTTCGGCGATCTTTGGAAGTTGGATAGGTGGAGGGAAGAAAAGGGAAAGTCAGGATGCTACTCTCTATGAAGGGAATATGCTGAAGAATATCGACCCTTATATGTACCTTCCAGACCCTAATGTGCCGGTGCAGGATATACAAAGGGGTGAGTTTGTAGGGTGGATAGAGACTACAAACTACATGAGGATGCTGGAACATGAGCAGAAGGATGAAACCTACTTCAATGGTAGGTATATGGCTGGAACACAGGGATCTAATGGATTTAGTCAATGGAACAAGGCACGGAGTGCATCTGGACGAGAGTCACACTATGATCTTGGTGGTACTGGTATGGCACCTAGTTCAACATCTCCTATTGATCAGGTCTTTCTTTATGTTAATCTGATCCCGAAGGAGTGGGGACTTGGACCTAAGGAGTATCCTGAAAAGTGGCTCTTCTGTGTTGCGGCTGATAAGTACATTAGGTGTGCTAAGCCTCTTGGTCTTAACCACAATATGTATCCTGTTGTTACTTGTAGTCCTGACTTCGATGGATATAGTGTTACTCCTATATCTCGTTTAGAGATCATAAGCGGGCTACAAGGAGCTCTGGATTGGCTTATCAACTCACATATCGAGAATGTTCGTAAGAGCATTAACGATATGCTGATTGTTGACCCTAGTCTAGTGAACATTAATGACCTTCTTGATCCAGCTCCTGGAAAGCTTATAAGGATGAGACGAGCTGCTTGGGGACGTGGAGTTGAGCATGCTGTTATGCAGCTTAAGGTTACTGACATTACACAGAATCACATTAAAGATTCTGCGTATATTACAGAACTAATCAAGACCTGTTCTGGCTCTGTTGATAGTGTGATGGGTCTTGCGCGGTCTGGCTCGGAGAGGGTCAGTGCTACGGAAGCTCAGGGTACACGCCAGAGTGCTCTGAGCCGCCTTGCTAAGGCTGCAAAGGTTACATCGATGCAGACTATGCATGATCTAGGATATATGCTGGCAAGTCATACACAGCAGCTCATGTCTAAGGGTCTGTATGTCAGCATGACAGGTCGGTGGGAAGATGAGCTAAGAGCTGAATTTGGAGACATTCAGAGGAAGATGGTCAATCCCTTTGATACAGTGATTGGCTATGATGTGGTTGAGTCGGATGGAAGTATACCTGGAGAGGGTGACGTTAATACTATGGTTACGCTATTTCAGTCTATAGTAACTAACCCACTTCTGGCAGGTCAGTTCGATATTGTGAGGATTTTTCAGAGGATCGCTAGGATGAGTGGTATTAAGGATCTTAGTGACTTTAAAGCGAAGCCTATGCCTCGTGTACAAGCAACAACAATGCCAGATGCAACAGTGGCAAGTGAGGCACAGAAGGGTAATCTTGTTCCTGTAGGAGGAGAATAATGACAGAGGATCTGGAGAAGCGAGAATTTGCTAGACACGAGATAGAGGATTTCGTGAAAAGCAGAATGTGGAGGGCTATAGTTGCGACTATGGTTTCGAGGACGTCTGGACTTATGGAGGATAATAATCGTCTTGACCCCTTTAAGGAGCCATCACAGATATGTAGGAATCAAGGTATCATAGCTGGAATTGGAGAGATCATTGATCTTCCAGCGGTGATGTTAGAACAAACTGAATTTGATAAAGCTAAGGAGAAGGAGGAGAAAGAAGATGGAACCTAAGGTTAATGAAAGTAGGTCGGATAAAGTGATGGAAGCAGCTGTTAATGATTTACTAGGGCCTGCAGAGCCAGCTCCCATAGTACCTTCAGTTGTGCCTCCAGTTGAGCCAGTTCCTCCTATTGTGGAGCCAGCTCCTGTTGTACCTCCGGTAATACCTCCAGAGGTCCCTCCGGTGGAGCCTGTGGTAGTGCCTCCTGTAGTTGAGCCACCGCCTGTTGTGGAGCCAGGTGATATAACAGTACCACCCCCAGTTGTTGAGCCTCCTCCAGTGGTACCTGCTGCTGATCCAAGGGATGTAGAGATCACGGCTCTTCGTGGGACTGTAGATGAGCTGAGGAGGATGATAGAGACTGTTGCTAGTCAAGCAACTGCACCTAGACCTGCAGCTGAACCACTGGTTCCAGACCCAAACGCGGAGCCTGTAGTTATAAAGTTTGTGGAGAAGGAAGAGGATCTTGATAAGATCCTGAATAATATAGACAACTTCAATGCGTTTCTGACTAAGGCATTTACTGATAATAGTAGAACGATTCTCGAAGCAATGCCACATCTGGTAACAAAGGCAACTGACACAGTTGTGACGCAGAAGATGGCAGTGAATGAGTTCTACGCTCATAATCAAGATCTTGCTGGAAATAAGGCATATGTAGGGATGGTAGCAAATGATCTTGCTGCGAAGAACCCAACTTGGAATCTGGAAAATGTTATCAAGAATTTAGGTGCTGAGGTACGAGCCAGACTGAAGATGTTACCAGCTGGCACACCTCCTGTGGTAGCGCCTCCGGGGACTCCTTCAGTTGCACCTGTGGAAGAGCCTCCTGCTTTTGTGCCAGGATCACCTTCGAGGCCTGGTGGAGGTGGGCCTAATATGACAAGAATGGAAGCTGACGTTGCTGACCTTATTTCAGGTATGTAACACTGGCTATGGTAATAAATTTACCAAAGCGTTTGATATATCTGCTGGAACGTGTGTTCCTACATAATGTAAGCATAATGCGCTAAGTAGGAAACAGATCAGTAGGAAGAGTCAAAGGACTTTGGTAGCGGACAGGGATTCCTTTTAACTGTTTATAAGTAAAGGAGAAAGAAATGAGTGGACTAAACCGACTTATCTATAATGCTATCAGAAGAGGTAATATCTCTCTGGCAAAGTTCTCAGATGATATTCCACTGGACTTTGGTAGCAGTAAAGATGTCTCTGTCGCTTGGGATGGGTCTGCACTTAACATCCTTCCTCTGACAGATGACGTCGGAGCTATAAACATTGGTAACGGGACTAAGGATATTGACTTTAAGATATTCCTTGGATCAACTGCAAAGTATGTCGACTTCAATGTAGGAGATTCTAAGGCATACTTCAGTGGGATTCCGATTGACTTCGCTGGTGCTTTCACTGAGCATATGATTTATGCTCCTGCAACTGCGACTCTTGCTACAAATAAACGCGTTATCAGGATCGGCGACTATGGAACTGAGTTCCCAGTCGTCGGTGGACAGGGTATCATCAGAACATACTGTAAGATTCCTAGTGGTTCTGGTGCTACGGCTCTTCAGTTTCATTGGGGAATTACTGAGTGTGCTGCTGGCATTATCGGTAGTCAGATACAGATGGAGAGCTGGGCTGGGACTCCTGGTCCGACTGTTGTCCATTGCGAAAGTTTCATCGCTGGGATTGCTGAAGGGAAATATCTTGCAGCATCTGTAGGTGTTCTCGATGGAATGTATACTACATGGCATAAAGTCTATGCCCCTGTAGGAGCTATCTGTAACGGTGATGTCTTTCCAGTCTGGATTGATAATCAGATGAGCTGCGCAGTCGGCGGAGTCGAGGCAGGTATCAAAACGAGTACTGGTGGATCAGTACCTGATGCCTTTGTCTGGTTTAATACCACTTCTGGTGGATGGGCGAGTTTGTTCTACTTCGACTCTACCATGGCTTCCAAGCCACCTCTTGGAGCGGGATCGTTGAAGGATAGCGATGATGCCGATATCAAGTGTGATAAGTATCTCATCAACAATATCAACGGGACACCTTATTATATACCTCTGTATGACACACTGAATTAGGAGGTGATATGGCACTAGAACTGCACCAAGCGTTTCCAAATGGAACTGTTGTCCGAACAGGGAGCATACAAGTAAGCATGCCAGCAGGTAGAAAGGTAGAGTTTAAGACCTTTGCTGGAGGTGAAGTTAATAAGTTCTTTGAAGGAGAAGTTCCAGTTGGCAAGACATGGGAGCTATCAGTAAGTGTTTCAGTAAAAGAAACATAACAGCAGAATAAGAGGAGAGATGAAATGCAAGTCAATATGAACAAGGTCTTGGTCGATATGCTGGATAGAGAGATTAAAGGTGAAGAAGGCGTTCCAATCACTTTACGTCTGGTCTCTATGAACGCGCTGTGTCTTGCTTTTGAAGACGAGCGTAATCTAGGTGGAGAGGAAAAGCTCAAGCGTTGGGAACTGGCTTTGAGGATTAAGAACAATCCTGAGTCTGTTCAAGTAACAGCGGAGGAGCTTGCCCTTATAAAGAAAGTGGTTGCAAAGGCGTATGCGCCATTAGTTTCTGGTCAAGCATGGAAACTACTCGAAGAGACAAAGTAACTGAACAAGGAGGAACAAAATGGACGTAATTAAGGGATATATTGAAAAGGTAGGCTTTCGGTCTTTTGCGTTGCCTATCGTAGCGGAGGCAGCTGGAAGTGGCGCGTATGTCACTACAGTGGCACTCTCTACCTTAACTGGTGGAGTGCTCACTATCGCAGCTCAGCCGGACTATCCTCGGACAGTTCGAGCGCTGCTGGTGGATGCTAACGCGTCTATTCTTGGTGCAACGCTCACCCTGGTCGGAGTGGATCAGAACGGAGTGGGAATCACAGACGTTCTGTCCTTTGTTGCAGCTGGTGCTGTGACATCAGTGAAGGCGTTTGCGAAGATCGTTAGTGCTACGTGGGCTTTGGTGTCGGGTACAGTCACTACTACTGATGACACTATCAGTATTGGTGCTGGCGCAAGCCTTGGCCTGCCTGCGTGCCCTGGTGCGCTCTATGATCGTCTGATCAAAGCGGAGTTCGATGGAGCGGATGATCTTGGGGCGTTCAGCAAGACCTATGGTCTCTATGTGCCTGCGGGTACTATGGACGGGGCGAAGGCTGTGGAAGTGTCATTTGTCTACAAAATCAAGATCCCTAACTAATAGGGACTAGCAAGTATAAGGAGGTAGCAAAATGGGAGCATTTTTAGGTATGAGAGGAACCGGTAGCTGGGTCACTGATCAGCGGCCTAAGAGTTATCGGGAAGGTATCCTCTGGCTCTATCCCAACGGAACCGCTCCACTTACTGCTATTATGAGTAAGTTGAAGAGCGAAAGAGTGGACGATCCTGAGTTCAATTGGTGGACGAAGGGTCTGGCAACACAGAGAGCAGCTATCACTGGCGTCTACACAGATGCCATTCTCTCAACTGCGTATACTAGTGGTGGTGTGGTAGGTACTGTGCTCTATCTCAAGATGTCGGCTGATGGAGTTTCATACTTCAGGGTCGGACATCAGGTCCTTCTGCGTGACGCAAGCGACTTCACAGTTGATGTGAACGCGAAGGTTGTAGCAAAGAACGTGAACGGTGCCAGCTCCTACATTCAGGTGAAGCTGCTGGAAGCCGATGATAACTCAGACCACTCTCATGATCTATCCGATGCAGACGTTGCGCTGATCGTAGGTAACATCAACGCGGAAGGTGCAGTTATGCCAACTGGTATCACGAACGATCCTGTGAAAATCTACAACTTCACACAGATCTTCCGAAGCCCACTGAGCATCACTCGTACTGCCCGTAAGACCCGCCTGCGTACTGGTGACGCGTATAAAGAGATGAAGCGTGAGGCCCTCGAAAATCACGGTATCGAGATGGAGAAGGCTTACCTCTTCGGTGTACGGTCTGAAGTTACTGGGGACAATGGCTACCCCGAACGGACTATGGATGGAATCATCACTATCATCCGTAGAGATGCAAATGCGAACGTGGACGACTACTCCCTGAACGCCACCTACACTGGCAAGGATTGGACTGAGGCCGGCGGTGGTGAAGAGTGGTTGAACGCGTATCTTGAAGTCCTCTTCCGTTATGGGAAGGGTGAGAAGCTGGCGCTCTGTGGTTCTGGCGCCCTTCTTGGTCTGAACAAGCTGGCATCGACTGGCTCTTATATGCAGCTGCAGCCGGCTGATCGGACCTACGGGATCAATATCAATAGGTGGCAAACGCCTTTTGGAGTGATCAATATACTGACGCATCCTCTCTTCTCAATTGAAGCGACCTTGCGTTATTCTATGCTTATCATTGAGCCGCAGAATCTGATCTACAAGTACATTGATGATACAGATTTCTATGGTGAAGGAGAGGCTAAGAAGTCTGGGCCGGGAGTGAACGCGGCAAGGAAAGATGCTACCGATGAGGAGTTCCTAACGGAGTCTTCACTCGAACTGCATCATCCCTCATGTATGGGATTCCTCAATGGCGTAGGTATCGATAGCGCTGTGTAGTTCGCCGTGGTTCTCCTCCTCTTTGCGCGGCGTGGGTAGGGAGGTTACTCCAGAGCCTCCCTACCCTTCACAATAGAAAGGAGTATAAAATGGAAGCATGTCTTTCGAGTGGACTTAAGATTGCATCGGCTCTTATCAAGTCAGGACGCTGTGAGTTCTTAGGTGTCCTCATTATTACAGATGGAACCAATCCCGCAACTGTTACCGTACAGGACGGTCTCACTGCGACAGGAACTGAACTGTTTAAGGGAGTGGTAGCAGGTGCAAATAACTTTGACAACTTCGTCGCAGGTCTGCCTATTAAGGCTAAAGTTGGGATATATGTTACTGTCTCTGGAACTGGGGCAAGCTACATAGCATATTATCGCTAACTATGGTAAATTATTTACCATAGCGAGAGGGCAAGAAATGGACTATAAAGATATACGATGGAAGTTCATAGTAGTCTCAGGCCGTTATGATCTCATCAATTCTACTACTTTTGAAGATGATGGGGCAGACTTCTATCTGAACGCAGGGCAGAAGTATCTAGACCGCCTTCTTGATACAGGAAAAATGAATGCACGCTATCCTGTTATTGTAGAGGCAGGAACCTTTGTTGTCAAGTCTATCGGCATCAGAGCTATAAAGGAAGTATGGGCAGCTAACGCAGATGGAAAGATCCAACTTATTCCTGATACAATGCAGAGGCTTAAAACGGAGTATAGTGAAGAATTCTCTGCTGTAGCACAAGGAGTTCCTCGCTATTATGCTCCTGCAGTTTTTCGTCCTCATCCTGATACTCTTGCCTCTGTAACTGGAATGTATAATGTAAGTGATCTTCTTCTCTATAATGCTATAGCTCCTGCTCAGCATTTCAACTATAATGGTATAGTGATAATGCCGCCTCCAGATGGAACCTATACGATAGAGATTCTTGGTCTCTTCTATTCTCCTGTACTATCTGCAACATTAGCTGCGGAGGTCTGGACGCAAACTAAGTCATACTGGACTGAGGCTCAGCCTGATACACTCATAGCAGCTGCTCTATATAAGGTAGATGCTCTTTATCGTAATCTTGATGCTGCTAAAGAGTTCAGGTCTATAGTGATGGATGATGTTATTGGACTAGACAAAGATACAGTGGAAGAAGATCTTGTCGGAAATATGCAGATGGGAGGATGAGATGAAGAATAAGGCAACGATTGAAGAGGTTAAGAAGGCTAAAATCTCTCTTGAGACTACGATACTGAATGAGATAGCGGAGTTCGAGAAGGACTATGGAATCCGTCTTACTTATATCTCTATTAATCGAGAGGGTGATAATACTGTTCAACCCTCAAGACCTGATGCTCCTAGATATCATAAGCCTATGAGTGTAGACATCAACATGGATCTTGATATTATCGACTATTAGGAGGGCGATGTGCTTACAGAAGAAGAAAAGCTGGAAATTATCGATAGAGCTGTTGAGAAAGCTCTATTAAAGTTGCCTGAGGTGGTAGGAAACATGATGGCTCAGCATGCATCTCT
>Ga0307376_10001662_pt1 | contig 23385 bp, 32 predicted proteins | sample TR2MG_FD_202536 | JGI IMG/M metagenome (GOLD analysis project Ga0307376, IMG submission 202536) | Soil microbial communities from Risofladan, Vaasa, Finland - TR-2 | ecosystem: Environmental > Terrestrial > Soil > Coastal area > Acid sulfate soil | place: Finland: Risofladan, Vaasa | collected...
ACTTTTATATTTTTGGGAGGAAATAATATGATAACGGATTATAGCAGGGTAATCAGTAATATACACGAGAATTTACGTACAAAGATTATCAATGATAAAATTAAAGCATTGGTTATTGGTGAATCCGGTGGTATTGATAGTGCATTATGCACAGTTCTCGCAAAACCAGTTTGCGACATACCATCTATTAATACTCGTTTGATAGGGAGAAGCATTCCCATTGAAACAAATAAAGATGATGAACGTATAAGAGCCGAAAGAATAGGTTATTTCTTTTGCACCGATTTTGAGGAAAAAGATTTAACAGAGATGTATCAAAAATTTTACCCATACATAATGGAAGATGAAATTTCCTATAGAGATGGTGGGTTAACTGAAAATTATGAAAACCAAATTAAAATACGAAAAGGGAACATCAAGGCCAGAATAAGAATGATGTATCTCTATGATATTGCCAGACATTACGATGGAATGGTTCTTTCCACAGATAATTTTACCGAATTATTGGCTGGTTTTTGGACGCTGCATGGTGATGTCGGTGACTATGGGATGATTCAGAACCTGTGGAAAACTGAGGTTTATGGACTTGCTAAATATATCTGCGAAAACAATTATGAGGGCATATCTCCAGAAGCCAAGGATGCCCTGTACCAGTGTATTTTGGCTAACCCCACCGATGGGTTAGGAATCAGCAATAGCGACTTAGATCAGCTTGGTGTGGCCACATACGCCGAAGCTGATGAAATACTTACCAGATATCGTAACGGTGACACATCCGTAGAAAAACATCCCATAATTTTACGTTTTAAAGCAACAGAATTCAAAAGGAATAATCCTTATAATATTCCAAGGGAAGAGTTGTTGAAGGCAGCATAACGATGAAAAAATCAGCAGAAGGTAAACACCTAAATAAAAAGGGTACTAATTATGATAAAGGCAAATACCCTTGTGCAAATAATACCGTTGATATAGGCATATGTACTATTATTGATGGCACATTAAAAATTCTTTTAGGTAAAAGGGCAGACCCCCCATATCAATATTATTGGGTTCTTCCGGGTGGTTATTGTACCATCGGGAAGGAATCACTTGAACAAGCTGCTAACAGGGAATTGGAAGAAGAAACCAATGTAAAAGGCATGTCTATACGTCAATTGGGGACATACAGCAATCCTAAAAGAGACCCTAGAAATGTAACCATAACAACAGCCTTTTATACACTTACTTCCAATAAAATATTGGAGCAGGAAATCAAAGGCAAAGATGATATACTAGAAACAAAATGGTATAACATCCGAAAAGTTCCCAAAAAAATGGGGTTTGATCATAATATCATTGTAAAAGATTTAATAAAAAAGTTAAAAGAAGATATTATGAATAAACCAATAGCCTTTGAATTAGTAGGAAAAACGTTTACATGGACAGAGCTTCAGGAAGTATGTGAAGCGGTTCTTGGAAAGGAACTTATCAGCCCAAATTTCAGACGAAAATTTAATACCATGTATATAATAGAAGAAACGAAACAAAAGTCTGAAATAGTTAAAGGCAGACCCCCAACATTATTAAAATTCAAAGGCGTTAGAGATAAATTTTAAAGTAAAAAACATATTCCTATCTTATAAACACAAGTAGGAATCATGTTTCGTTTTAAAATACTTTTAATCCTTTTGGTATTAGCGTGTTCATCAAATGCGCCGTTAGTAAGCCGTGGACTCCCACCAGCAGAACGAGAATTTTATATCATCCAAAATGGATGGGGTTTAACACAAGAAATCAAAGATAGTTTCAAGCAAGGCATCCCATGCATTGGTATGAAGCAGGAGCTTGTTTTTTCACTTTATGGAAGTCCAGACCAAATATATAGAGCAAGGGATGAAGAAACAGAAAAACACAAAGAAACATGGAATTATTATAAGGTGGAAAATAGAACACTCGTTATGATGGCAAAAATCCAATTTGATTCTGATGGTTTTGTAGAAAGCGTTTCCGTTGAAGAATAAATATAAACTTAAATATGCAGAATAAATTTGAAAATTTCCTGAATCGATTAAAAACAGACGATAATAAAGTTCTTATCGAGACAATTGAAAAAGGTTTCAAGGCCATAACCGAAAATTATGGTGATTTTATTATTAGGGTTGACCGTTTCAGAGAAGAACAAAAAGTACCTGCATTAGACACATTTAATGATATGGCTGCTATGACAGCACATTCAATGGGTAATGAAGTATTAAATTTCCTCAAAAATTCTAGAGAAAGATACAACCATTTATACACAGTGGACGATGAACCGGAATTAGATTATAACCCTACATCAGAGTTCAATCAATACGTTGCCCCTCACCAAAGAAACGAAATAGAAGATAGTTTAGGCTTAACTGCTAAAGACCTGTCTGTTTCCCCCAGTGCAGTTGCAGAGGATGATTGGGACATTTTTACCGTTTAAATGAACTAATCTTCAACAATTTCTTTACTTTCAAAAAAATAATAAAATTTTTTCCCACTGTAATCTTGATAATAAAGGGTTTTTCCCGCTGTCGATGTTAATATGTTCAGAATTTGTATACTTTCTGGGGTATTTATTGAATGCTGGCCAGCTTTGGAATCGGGGTAATATATTAAAGCATGGTGATTTCTACATAATGGAATTGTTTTTTTCGTTTTTTTAATTTCTCGTGGAATTAAATGATGAAAATTTATTAAGTGTCTTTTCAAATATTCATTACATTTTGGAAAGTGACACTTATATTTAACTGGCATATAAATAATATATTTTATAATTATACCATGTTTATATATAAAACAACAAATTTGATAAATGAAAAAATTTATGTAGGTAGACCTGTGAATCTTGAGTTTATCTATAATACGATTATTTAATTTTTTTGATAGATTTAATTTCTATCATGTCTTCATAAAATATTGCGATGTCATTGTATAAATCAGTTCCAACTGAACCCTGCGTAACCCACCCCTCAAACCCAAGATTCCGTAACCATTCTATACTTTCTCTCAGATCAAAAAAACCTAAATAATCTTTTAAATCTTCAAATAAAGAATAATCTATTTGTGCCATTTTATTTGAGTTAAAATTTATAGTATATAATACTGGTATACCTTCCCTATTACTAGCAAATTCTTTAGCTATTTCTTCATCATCGGTTACCCACACTGCGGGATAATCACTCATATCTATACTAAATGAATCAAATGGTTCTTCATCCTTATCAAAGGAAGTGCCGTGATAAAATGTGCCTGATACGCTTGTTATGGGCATATCAATGGATTCTCCACCTATTTCTACAGTTTTATAGTTATTTTCAAATATGGCTTTATAACCATGTTTTATTGATTCCATAAGAGTAGAAGTATTCGGGGAATCAAACGAGTTAAGAAATTTCAAAAATTTTTGGTTCATTATATAAGTTTATATACAATGAGATTTTGTTATAGCAACACTATAGTACCCCACCCTTTAAAAATTAATTAAAACAAACCTTGCATCTCATGGGTTAGTCTTCTTAATCTGTTGCATAATCCTGCGGTTGGAAATAATATAAACATTTACGTTACATTTTTTCTTTACGCTTCTTTTCTTCCCAAAACGATTTTTCCCTATGCTTCTTTTCTTCCCAATCCAAGCCTCCGAGTTTAACGAAATGATCTATTTTTTTAAAAATATATGAACCCAATTCGGAAAAAGAACTAAAATAACTCCCATAAATCATATTTGTTCTGTTAAGAAGATATAAATCGTACACTGATTCTATCATTCCTTCTTTAATGCTCCTAATCGAACTTACTTCACCTTTTTCATTTATATTTGGGTATTTTTTTGGTAAATGTATTATACGGGATGGAAATTTTTTAATTAATTTATGTAATACATCATCGCTATCAGTAGCTACAAAAAATTTAACATCTTTATATTTTTTCAAGTTCTTTTTAATTTGTTTTATAAAAAGATACAAGGGTGCTTCTGCTATATTATCAGTTTTTCGTATATGCATACCAATAACATGATTATTTCTAAAATTATTGTTGTAAAATGTGTCGATTGTTTTTTTAATAGGTTCTTTTAAAACAAACGTTTTTAGGACATCATGCATGGCAATACTTGTAAGGGGCGGTGAATCATATCTAATTTCAGAACACGTAGTTAACACAGCTACTTTTTGTGTTAAATCGAATTGATTACCAGTTGCGCTGTTTGAAATCGGTAAATTTTTAAATTCATCCGGTAGGTCACTCAATATCTTAATTTTTGGGTGTTTTTTGTAGATATCATTAAATCCAATATTACAATTGTTATTTTTTCTCCACACGACTAATAATTTTCTATTAAAATGTTCAGCATAATATAAAGCTGAAGCAATTGCTCTCAATTTGTTGCACAGGCCGTAGTTTGTAATTAGTATAAACATGGGTATAGTTTATATTTTATAAACAATAGTTGAGTTTATTTTCAAAAGGATTAGTTAAATGGCAGACGAACTTACCGATAAAGAGAGATTGTTAATTAAGTTAGAGCAGCAAATGCAAAATACCAAGGAAAACCATACTAAGATTATGGAGCTGACCAAGGAAATTTTTGCAAAAATTGACAGCCAATCGAAGGAAACGTTCGATGTTAAGAGCAAATTAGATACGTTAAAAGAAACAACTGATTTAAAATTCAAAGAAATGGAAAAACAGTTGGAAGAAATTTTACATAACGTAAAGGAAACTACAGAGTTAAAATTTAGAGAAGCGGGGAGACAAATAAACGATGTAGCGGGTACAGAAAAATCAAACCATGATAAATTTGAAGAATTCAAGGAAAAAGAGTTCAGACCTGTCGCCGAAGATGTTCAAAAAGCCAAAGGTGCTTTAGTACTAGTAAAATTCATCTACCCAGTGATCGCTATTGTGATGCAAATTATTGCTATTGCAGTGGCTGTTTTTCTTGGAAAGCAATAAAATATAGGAGATTATTATATGAGAATAGCAATAATCGAAGATAATCCAAATTATCAAAACGTGATAAAAATACGTATTGAGGAACATAACAAAAACACCAAACATGAAAAATTTGATGTTGAGTATTTTTTGGATAGTCATGATTTTGGAAAAGCTGCATTGGATCAGTATAAAATAATTATATCGAATGTTAACCTGCCAAACCTGAAAGGGACTAAATTAATTGATTCCATTAAGTCCAAAACGGATGCTGACTTAGCTTTAATGAGTTCAAAAAACGGCTGGCTCTCCAAAGAAATAGTGGATGATAAAAGGATTGCTACTATCATCGATAAAAACAAGCCAGATCAAATTGTTGAGTGGTTAAAATATATGCAATCAAGAACTTTAATAAATGATGTTCAGGAAGAAGTTAGAACTGCAATTGATGAATGTTCAAATGAAATAAGTAACATCAAAGAATAAAGCCCCTTTTTTAATTTAATAATTTATATTTTTTTCAATTAAAACTTTATTTGGTTGGAAGGAATATACAATGAAATTATTGGAGAATGCAGGAACATTTGAAATTTTATCAAAAACAGAAGATGTGTTAGGTGCAATCGCACTTGCAGCAAGAACATGTTATCAATCACAGGATAAGCAATCTGAAAAATCAGATAAATTTCTTATAAAAGCCCTTCTTGATAGAGGGCATACCGCAATGATAGAATTTGCAGATATGACGGTCAGATTCAATAATATATGCCGGGGATTTTCACATGAGGCAGTTCGTCACAGATTATGTTCATTTGGTCAAGAATGTTTAACTGGGGATACTAATATTAAAACAGGAAGTAAAACAATAACAATTGAAGAATTGTATAATAGACAAAATGGAACCTGTTATGATAAAACACATAATAAAACATTAACAATTAAAAGTATAAATAAAAAAGGGGAGATAATTTTCAATAAAATGATTGATGTTTTTTCTAAAGGTGAACAATTGGTTTATGAAATAACAACTGAATTAGGTTATAAAATAAAATCTACACTTAATCATAGATTTGTAAATAAAAATAAGGATTTTTCTGAATTAAAAAATTTTCAAGTGGGTGATGCTATATATGTTAATGGAACACCATCTCTGATTAAAGTTACAAAAGAAGAAATGGAAAGGTTATACAATGATGTGGAATTATCTCCCATAGAAATAGCAGAAGAATTAGATGTTGGGTATAGAAATGTTATCCATACATTAAAAACTATGGGGATTTTTGTACCAAGAAAAAATGACAAAAACAAAGAAAAATATAACAAAAACCATACAAAAGAATCTTATATGAAAATACGTAAAACAATTGGTAAACAATATAAAGAAGGTAGAAAAGTATGGAATAAAGGTTTGACAGAAAATGATCATCCCGGTGTAAAACGTCAGGCTAATAATTTGAGAAAAAATCACCATAATAATGAATCTGGAGAAAAAAATTCGAGTTGGAAGGGAGACTTTACAGAAAGTATCTCTACAAGAAGATCACGGTTTTCAAATTATGAGAAGGAGAAGTGTGAGTTGTGTGGAGATAAAATTAACTTAGAAAATCATCATAAAGATGAAAATCCTAAAAATTGGAAAAAACATAATAAGGAAACATTATGTACTTCTTGCCATAAATTAAAACATTTTGGGTGGCACGTAGGTAAAAAAATGGTTAAGGATAAAATCATTTCCATTAAAAAAATAGGAATTAGAAAAGTTTTTGATATAGAAATGAAAAAGCCATTTAATAATTTTATAGCAAATGGATTTATAGTACATAACTCAACAAGATATGTAGATGAATCTGATTTCTTAACTGTAGTTCCACCCCACCATTCAAAATGGTTCAATGGCACCGAAACACAATCAAATCATAAGGTTACATTAGAATTACCTAAATCAAAATTTGATTCACATGCTAGAACATTTGATGTTGATTTAAAAGAATGGTTCGAGCTTAATGAACAAATGTACAAAGGTCTCAGAACTAATCCAGAAGGGAAGATGAAACCAGAAGACGCAAGACAAGTTCTTCCCATTGCTATCAAAACACAACTTGTAGTTAAGGCTAATATGACTGAGTGGAGACATATTTTTAAGATGCGTTGTGATAAATATGCTCACTGGGAAATTCGTGGAGTAATGCTTAATCTTTTAACAGAAGTAAAGAAAAGAGTACCACTTATCTTCGATGATTATAAATTTTTTGAAACCGAAGACGGAAAAGAGTATGCCAGACCAGTGTTGTCAGAAGCCAGATTAATCGATGCCATTAAACACTATATGCGTTCTGGTGGTAGTACAGAAAAAATTAAAGAGATGATATAAACAAAGGTTAATGAGCATTCATTGGATTAGAAACGTTCTGATTGATGAAAAGAAAACATCGTTACACATTCTTCTGGGAGAAAAAAGAATAGGCGACAAGTGTTGTATAAAAGTAGGACGTGCAGCAGAGAAATGGTTCAATCCCAGAGAAGAAACACGAGATGGTATCGTGGGTCAGGGGATTGAATTATTAAAAGCACAATTAAGCGAACAGAAGGTAGAGACAATCCAAGGAGAAACCTTTTCTTGGGATTAAATCTTTTTTGAAATTTATAGTAGGTTTTTGGTATAAAATATTTATATTTTAGGAGCTATCGTTAAAGTGTTTAACCGGGAGACGATATGAGCTTAAATATAACTTTTGTCAAACCAAATTATATTAGGTTTGATGGTGAATTTATGAATTCTGATTTTGCGAGTACCAAAGACGAAGTTGCAACAATTGTGATAAACACAACAGGTAACTTGATATTTGATTTCAATAATTTGGGATATATATGTTCCGTCTCGATAGGCTTAATTGCTTATTTTCATAAATTGCTTTTAAATGAAGGAAGAATGTTAAAAATTATAAACGTTGATGAAAACATTTATGATATTATACATAGGATAATTCCCGGAACAATGTTCAATATAGAACTCAAAAAAGATCGTGAAGCCTCAAAACAAATTTGATAGAAGAAAAAAAGCCATCACAAAAGGCAAACGGAGAGCTAAGTTAGTTCTTGCATCTTTTACCAACGAAGCTAAACAAGATGTTGAACTCATTGAAAAATATGAGAGATTACATCGAAATACCACAAAACCATGTTCCTGCTCTTCCTGCGGGAACCCCCGAAAACATTTTAAAGAATTAACGATACAAGAGAAAAAACATCTCCAAATAAATCGTTAATTTTTTTAAAAAAATATGTACACCTTTTATTTTTTTAATGATTTATATTTTTTACGATTTAAAGTATTTACCTTAAAATAATTTTTAAATGAAGGGGTGTTATAATGCCAAATGATAATCTTACTGAAATTGCATGTATCGTAGATCGTTCCGGTTCAATGAGTACCATCAGAGATGATGCTATCGGTGGCTTCAACCAGTTTTTAGAAGAGCAGAAGGTAGTTCCCGGAGAAGCAAATGTAACGAGAGTTATTTTTGATGATCAATATGAAATCATCGATAACAATGTCCCCATAAAAGACGTTGCGCCATTTACCACTGACACGTATGTCCCTAGAGGATGGACTGCTTTATTGGATGCTATCGGAAAAACAATAAATACTATCAGAGAAAGAATAGCAAATACACCGGAGGAAGAAAAACCTTCCAAGGTTATGGTCGCTATTTTGACTGATGGTGAAGAAAACCGTAGCACTGAATTTAAAACTAAAAAGGAAATTTTTGATCTGATTAAAGAATGTAAAGAATCTGGTAATTGGGAATTCCTTTATCTTGGCGCAAACCAAGATGCCATCAGAGAAGGACAAAATTATGGGATCTCCGCAAAGATGTCAATGAATTTTGCTGCAAGTGCTAGTGGAGTGCGTGGAGCATATAAAAGCATGTCCGATACCGCCACGAAGTACAGAACACAGAAACTCAGCTAAGATATAAAGGAATTATATTATGTTTGGTATAGAAACATTCTGGGATTTGTATTGGCAGATTGGTAAAATAAATGCTATGGTGGCTTCAAGTTTAATTATCATTTTTTTGTTATCGATGTTAATTAAATTATTCTGGTGTTTTTTGGATGATGCTGACTTTACAACCCCTCCCTATATAAAAAATCTTCATGCATACATAAGAACCGATAAATGTATCTATAAATTTAATAAGTACAATGGTGTTATTGATTTTTGGTGTTTTTATTGTTTGTTAATCTTTTTTCTAGGCGTTGCATGGCCATTCGTATATTTATGTTTTTTCTTGTGGGGTGCATTAATAACAGCACGAGCCATAAGAAGACTTCAGAAGAATGTAAAAATATTAACCAGACATCCCAAAGAATGTGGTAACTTCTTGAGTAATCAACATTGTGGAGATCAAAAATAATGCCCCCAAGACAATTTACAGTTTGCGTAGACTTCGATGGCGTGATTGCTGAGTATGATGGCTTCAAGGGAGCAGATGTATTTGGCGCACCGATTGAAGGCGCAAAAGAAGCATTACAAAAAATGAAAAAAGAAGGATGGCTTGTTATAATTTTTACAACCCGCCTTCCTGATAAAAAGTTTAAGGAATATCTAAGCATTTGGGGTATTCCCTATGATTACATAAATAAAAATCCAGAACAATATCCAAATACCAACAAAGGTAAACCTGCTGCCAATGTGTACATTGATGATAGGGCAATTACTTTTGAAGGGAATTGGCTAGACACATTTGAAGCGGTAAAGATATTTGAGCCGTGGTATAATAAAAAGGAAAAATAATGAAGCTATTAGTTGAAAAAATTCATACAGATGCAAAAGAACCAGTAAGAGCAAATCCTACTGATTCTGGTGCTGATGTGTTTGTGTACGATTTTAAAAAAAAATATGTACAAGCAATGGCTTTCCCCGATAGAGCAGATATCATAACATTAAATGAAACAGAAACACCAGAACCCGAAATTATAGAATATTGTATTCATGATGGAAATGATGAAGAAAATATTTTAAAACAAAATTCATTAATCTTAATGCCAATGGAAAGAGTATTAATAGGAACGGGTATAAAAGTGATTCCATTGAAAGATTATGAAATTTATACCGAAATGATAGAACGATTAGTATTGGAACAAGGATTTATGATTTTATACGGAGTCGTAGATAGTGACAGGGAATTAGAAATTTTATTAGTAAACATGTCTATGGTTCCAAAAAAAGTTGAAAGGGGGCAATCAATTACTCGACTTAAAATAAGAAAAAAATATGATATCTGTTTGTTGTGATAATTGTGGCACAAAATTTGATGTTTATCCAAGTAGAATTGAAAATAAAAAATATTTATTTTGTTCTAAAAAATGTGAAGGTGAATTTAGAAAATTAGCAGATAATGTTGAATGTATAGTTTGTTGTAAAAATTTTCATGTAAAACCAACAAGATTAAAAAGGATAAAAAATAAAGATAAAAACATTTGTTGTTCTATAAAATGTTCAAATAAATTAAAGGAGATAATATACATGGGTGAAAATAATCCTAATTTCAAATATGAATTTGACAGGGACATGTTTGAAAAAGTTGATAGTGAAATAAAAGCGTATCTATTAGGATGGATAGCAAGTGATGGTCATGTTGGTGAATCTGGTTTTGTAATTTCAATTAAAAATATAGATGTTGATTGTCTTAAAAATCTACGTAATTTCGTAAATCCCGATATACCAATTTGTTGCAGAGACAATGACATGGTTAGCTTATCTGTAAATTCTAAAAAGATAAGCAATGACTTATGCAATTTATTGAATATAGAACCGGGAAAAAAATCACTTGTAGTACAATTCCCTTCGTTGGATTCAAATGAATTAAAATGGGCATTTGTTAGAGGTTATTTTGATGGTGATGGTTATATTTCAAGAGTTGATAGTTCAAGGTGGCCACGATGTGGAATATCTTCATGTTCCAAATCCATGATAGATGGAATAGCATCATTTTGCGAAATACCCTATTTCTGTTACACAGGTAAAGATCGTAGTTCTTATACAATAGAATGGAATACTAGTAACGCATTAAATTTTTTAGGAAAATTATACGAAAACACCAATTATTATTTGAGAAGGAAAAGAGATAGGTATATTGATTGGTGTTTATGGCAACCATCTCTATCTGGGAATGGAAATTGGGGAAGAATAGAACAATTAAAATGGAATAAAATAAAGGAAAATGCAGTTCCTCCTAAAAAATTTAGTGATGTGACTAACAGTGGATACGATGTAACATTGGTTGAAAAAGTAAAACAGAGCGGAATGTTAGAATATTATACAACAAATATAAAAATTCAACCACCTTATGGATTTTATTTTGACCTTGTACCTAGAAGCTCTATGCCAAAAACAGGATATATATTAGCAAATCATGTTGGTATTATAGATAGAAGTTACACAGGGCCAATTATGGCAGTGATGATAAAAATAGATCAAACTAAACCAGATTTGGAATTACCAGCAAGAGTAGTTCAATTGGTTCCTCGTCAAATTGTTCATTTTGAAGTAAAAGAAGTTGATAGCCTTGATGAAACAGAACGTGGAGGGGGGGGTTTTGGTTCAACTGGCAAGGCTTAATAAAATATTTATATTTATTTCAACACAAAACCATTAACAACAAAAGGAGTAAAAAATGAAAAAGTTATTTTTAATATTGGTGCTGGCACTTTCGTGTAGCACGTTTGCAAAGGTCAGTCCGTTTGTGAGAATGGATGCAGATTATAGTCTGGGGATTTATCCTTGGATAGGTGCTAATATTTCTGTCGGTAAATTAAACATTGTTCACGAAGCTATCTATTATCCTACCACGTATGATTTTCAACACGAAGTTGGTATCCTTTTTGATGCAGTTCCAAAAACGCTTCAAATTTTACCAATGCTTGGATATTACACAAATCTTAATTCCGGTTCAATTGATTATATTTTACCGCAGCTTTATTTATACTTGACTGCTGGTAAAGTTTATGGCGAAGCATGGAATATTTATTCACAGGACTTGGATGATAGCTCAATTAAGGGCTTTGAGGGACGTTATTTCCTTACATATAGTCTGACGGATTGGTTGGCAATCGGGCCACAGGGAGAAGCGATATTAGACCTCACAGAGGATACTGAATCAACATTCGTTACAAAGTGTGTTGGTGGAGCAATTCAAATCCCATATGGTGAAGGTAATTATTTCATGACCTTCTTGGGTGCTGACTTGGAAAATGATAACAATTTCGTTTCTCGATACACTTTCTTGTTTAATTTTTGAATCTAATTAAAATTTATTAATAAATGGGGATTGTATTCAATCCCCATTTTTTGTGTTAAAAAATTATTTCAATGATAACATGATCGAAATATCTGCGTTTTTGGGCCAAAATTGACAAAAAATGATTCATTTAAAATTTCATTTGACAAACTTCTATAAAAATATTATAATAACGGTGGGTTTAATTGAACCCTTTTTATTCATCAAAATCAAAGGAGAAACAAATGGCAAAAAAGGTAAAGCAGCCCAAAAAAGCAGTCAAAAGACGCAAAAACATGAGCAAGTCAAGTGAAGAAATCCACAATAAATTGAAAGCAGTAATTAATGTAACCCGCTTTCAAATCATGACCCTTTTAATGAAAAATAAAAAGGGAGTACACACTAGCGAAATCAAAAAAGAACTCAACATTGAACCCACTTTGTTGAGCCATCATATCGCTATTCTGAGGGAAGCTGGAATGGTATCTTCAGAACGTCAAGGTAAGAGCGTTTTCAATACTATAAATACCGAAAATGTTGTAAGAAACGCCATTACTATTGGTGACTGTACAGTCAGGTGGAAAGTTTAAATTTGATTGTATTAGTTATGAAAAGCCCCAACTTAAAGTTGGGGTTTTTTATTTTCAAAATAATATAAACTATTTGGGATGAATGCATTTTTAACATTTTTAGAAGATCTAAAGAAAGAAGACAACATAAAGCTACTTGATGTTATTATTGAAGGTTATCAAAGTATAAATGAAACCTACAATATTTATGCAAATACAGGTCTTCCACAAAACCCCCAAGCCAATCAAGATATGATAACTGAAGCATCCGATCACGGTGGAAACATCGAAGATTTTGGACACATTGATGATAACCAGTGGTATGTTGTGTTTTTTTCTGAGTTGGACAGATTAGCTTTCGTTGAATTTTTACATCTTGAAAGTAAAATAAGCATGTTAAATCAAAAAGCGGGTCGTGTAAAATATAATGTGGTAGATTTGAATGATCCTTTTATAGATGCAAAATTTGCAATAGAAACTAAAGATGGTGCTATGTCAGATTTTAGGGTAACATCAATAGATGTTTCTCAGCGTTTACCGGAAGGGTTATTGTATGAAATTACTTTAACTGGTAACGATATGCAAAGAGCTTTCAATGAAGTTCCCCGTTTAAAAGAAGAACTCGATAAAACAATAAATTCTATAAGGAGCGATATTAATGAAAAATTAGTCGATTTTAGACGAAAAAATATTTAGAATAGTTGTTGAAGTAATCCCCACATTTTTTTATTTTCAGTTAAATAATTAAACCTTTATTTTATAAATATTTTATATTTAACAAATCATGAAAGAAAATGAACAAATAGCACTGTTTGATATGGACGGAACCTTGTGTGATTATGATGGGGCCATGGTTCGAGATTTGAAAAAGATGCTATCCCCTGATGAAGAATTAAAAGTTTGGGTAGATAACGAACCTGCATATCTCACGGAAAGAAAAAAATTCATTAAAAATTTCCCCGGTTGGTGGAGAAATCTTCCTAGATTTCAATTAGGATTTGACATATTAAAAGTTACCAACGAACTAGGATTCAAACCTAACATTTTAACCAAAGGCCCAAGACATACCCCAAATGCTTGGACTGAAAAAAAACTATGGTGTGATGAAGATGAATATCTTCGCCATATCCCTGATCTTCAAGTGACTATAACTGAAGATAAAGGTTTAGTGTATGGTAAAATATTGGTGGATGATTTTCCAGCATACATTGAACGTTGGTTGGAGTGGAGAACTAGGGGGTTGGTAATTATGCCAGCCCATGATTACAACAAAGATTTCACCCATCCCAATGTTATACGTTACACAGGCAGGAATGATATACCAACAGTAAATGCTGCCCTTAAAGCAGTGAAAGAACGTGCAAGTGGGGAGGATTGGAAATGAAAATTCATCTGATATCTGTAATTGGTGCCGATTGGCACAGAGATCTTATCCCGCACTTCATAGAATACTATAAGAAATTAGCTGTGACCGATTTTCATATTATTTTGAACGGAAGAAAACAAGTTAATATAGATACAGCAACTAAGATTTTATCGCCAATTGTTCCAGAATTATGGTTAGGGGAATATACGGAAGAAACCAAGTTAGAAAAAATACTCAACACCATCCAACAAATTAAAAATAAATGGATCGTCATTGCTGATGTTGATGAATTTCATGATTACGGTGAACCTTTAACCAAGTTACTTAAAAGGTGTAATCGGAAGGGTATAAAAATCATTGGCGGGAAATTTCAAGACCGAACAACAAAAACGGGGGAATTACTCAAGGTTGTTCCAAATGTTGATATATTTGAACAATTCCCTATTATCATAGGCGATATATAACCGTAACAGTAATAAGATTTGTGCATTCAAGGGGTATGTTGAATTTTTAGATGGTGGTGTTCATAACACACAAACTCAAGGCAAGAGGCATAACGGTGTGAAAGTTAATCACTTCAAATGGACGGATGCATTATTAAAGTATAATAAGTATAAACAAAAAATACCGCATAACTATGTATATGAAGCAAATTACATTGATAAATACCTGAAAGCAAATAACAATAAAATAAATATAAAAAAAGACGCAGTTCCCCAAAGTTCAAAAACATGAAAAGTGCAATTTACGCAGGGAGTTTTGATCCCATCACCAACGGGCATCTTTGGGTTATGCAGGAAGCATTAAAACTATTTGATAATTTGATAATTGCAATTGCAAGAAACCCTGATAAAAAATATGCATTCTCTTTTAGAGATCGCTTTCGCATGATTGATAATGCGTTAGGTAACAAAGACGGAGAGGCATACCATTTAGAATATATTAAAAATGATTTATTAGTGAAATATGCAAAGCAAAAAAATGTAAAGTTTCTTATTCGTGGGATTCGTAATGGAAATGATTACATGTATGAAAATGGGATGCGCCATATAAACGGTGACATTGATCCCCATATAACTACAATTTATTTAATACCCCCACGTCATCTATGTGAAATAAGTTCCAGCCTTGTGAAAGGTTTAATAGGATTTGATGGATGGGAAAAAGTGATAAATCAATATGTTCCAGAATCATCATTCAATGCCATTAAGTGGAAGAAAAAAAGAATAGATGGATAAAAAATATTTAATTAACAAAAGCAAATACATATCATTGCTTCTCAGGCATACGCCAGAAAAAGCTAATCTCACGTTGGATAAAAAGGGATATGTAAAAGTTTCGGACTTATTAAAAGCAGTTGGAATAACTAAAGCTGAACTGGAAGAAGTAGTTGCAACGAATGACAAGCAGCGATTTGCATTTGATGAAGATAGAGGATATCATACTTTTATAAGAGCATCCCAAGGACATTCTAAACCCGTTGATTTGGGTTATGCTGAAAAAGAACCCCCGGAAGTTCTATATCATGGGACTTCAACTAATAAAAAAGATTTAATATTTAAAGATGGTTTGAAAAAGATGAAGCGACAACACGTACATCTTTCTCTCTTGCATGGCACTGCTTTAAATGTTGGTAAACGTCATGGCACTCCTTTTATTTTTTCAGTTGATGCTGTGCAAATGTGTAAAGACGGTTTTAAGTTTTATCTCAGTGATAATAATGTTTGGCTAACTGATAACGTACCACCCAAATATTTATTTGTTGTATGAACTTTAAACAGATTAAAAAAGATATAACACCGATGTATGAAGGCCCACATCGGAATTACCATACAATGGAACATATTGATCACATGCTTCAGTTGTTTAACCATAATAATCTAGCCATTTATAATCACGATATTGTACATCTGGCTATCTTGTTCCATGATGTAATTTACAATCCCCACAAGACTGATAATGAAATTGAAAGCGTGAGTTTTTTCAATGATTACATCCGTGAACAGCAGGACATTTTAAAATTAAGCGAACATGCACTTGAGATGTTGTGGGGGTGGGTTAGCGTGTTCATACTAGCAACCATACACCACCATACACCAGATAAGCAGTCAATGCCAGCAAGTTTAGTTAGTGACTTAGAACATTTTCTGGATATGGATATGGCTATCCTTGGCGAAGATAAAACAACTTTTGATAAATATGAAGATAACATTCGTAGGGAATATTTTTTCGTTCCCATTGATGTATACAAAACAGAGAGAGCAAAGATATTACAATCATTTTTAAACAATGAATTTATTTACAATGCGCCTGTATTCAGGAAAAAATATGAAGCGTCAGCCAGAAAAAACATTAAAGGGTTGATCACTACTCTGGGAAAATAATATGAAGACTTTTCTTGAAAAGCGACTCGAACAAAAAATATCAAACCTATCAAACCAATCAAACCAATCATTAAAGGAGAATAAAATGGAAACTAGTACAAAATTAACAATTTTCGGGATAGGGACACCTGTTTTATTAATAATCTTATTTATTATATGCTTTCATTCCGAAAAAGTAGATAATGGCGAGGAAGGTGTAATTATTCAACAACCTTTCATGGTAGGGGATGAAGGCGTAAATATGGATATGACAGTAGCTACAGGTAGAGTTTGGTTGTGGAGAAGTAATAAACTTATTAGATATAATTTAAAACCCGCTAAAATTACCGAAACATTTGATGATCTTATCACTAACGATAGAGTTGCTGTAGATTTTATTTCAACGGTGTTTTATAAAGTTCAACCCGGAAAGTCTAATTTTCTCCACGATACATTTGGTACAAATTGGTACGCTAACAATGTAGCGGAGCAATTTAAACGATTCATACGAAACTATATCCGTTCTAATAAATCATTTGCTTTGTCTACCAATGACAGTAATATTATTGACATTGGACAAACCGAAATTATGGAAATGCTTATTGCGCATGTTAACGAGCTAAAACTTCCAATCACCATAACTGAAGTTGTAATAGGGAAGGTAACTTTACCACCTAATATTGTAGCGCAAATAAATGAAACGGCAAAGGAAACTCAAGGAAAGAAAACTGAAATTGCTGGTGCTTCCAGAGAACTAGAGAGAAAACAAAGAGAAATAAATAAAGCACTTGCTGATCAAGCTTACGCTAAAAAGTTTGGTTTTACCAATGAACAGTTTTTGACTTATCAAGCATTGCAGATCGAAAAGTTACGTATTGAAATGGCTAAAGAGAAAGAAAATGTTTCCGTTATCATGGGTAATGTGAATCCCATGTATAATGTGAAAAAATAAAATATACCACAAAAAGTCTATTAAGATTTATATTCTTAATAGGCTTTTTTTATTAATTACGGCGAAGAATGATATGTTATTAAAGGATTTTTTCAACGGTAGTGGGATACCCCAAGAAGAATATATTACAACCGAAAATTATCTTTCAATATGTAGCTACATATATTGGCCGGATACCCCCCAAAATGTTATAGAGGATTTTAAGTTATGTGTACAAAGCCCAAATATTAGGGGTGGTGTGCCTGAAGAAAATGCCATCGTTATGTGTCCGGTGGGTTTAATGGAAAATTTATTCAAGTGTTGTGAAAAATTCCCAAATAATAAATTTATTATAATTAAATCCCCGGTTAGAGATCATCGTGCGGTATCCAAAAAAATAATGGATAAAGTACCCGATAACGTTGTAAAAATTTTTTCAAAAAATGTTAAATTCAAACACGCAAAATTATCTCCTATCCCAATCGGTAGAGATTTCAGAAATAGAAATGAGTATGAATCTTTTAAATGTGTGGGTAATAAGTTTAACAACCGGATGCTCTACAGCAATTTTGCCCTAAATACAAATGAAAATAGACCAAAGATTTTTAATTTATTTAAAGAAAAAGTATGGACAACTTCGATAGCAGTTGGTGAATGGAGAAAATATCCAATAACACGAAAAAGGTTTTTAGAGCAGTTATATAATCATAAATTTTGTTTATCTCCCAATGGAAGAGGTATAGATAGTTTCAGAACATGGGAAGCGTTTTATCTAAAGACTATACCTATTGTAGAAAGACATATCTGCATGGAACCTTTCAGAAAACTACCCATTCTTTTTACGGATGATTACACTGAAGTTACGAAGAAATATCTAAACGAACGGCATAGAGAAATGCTTAACACGGAATATGATATTGAAAAACTTTATTTTAGCGTCTGGAAAGAAAAGATATTAAACATTTTTAAAATGGCATAAAAAAATATTTTTTTCTTTCATTTATTTTTTTAAATATTTATATTTAGTTGAACTTAAAGGGAGAAGTATTATGGGCGAAAATTATAAAAGTTTTATATTAATAAAAAAGTCCTTAACGGACGGTATTGTTGATTATAAAGAATACCAAAGTATAATCGAGGATTCCGCTTTATTCAACGTGGTAAAAACGTGGATGGGTTTCTTTTGGGTTTATCTATTTGGTAATCCCTACACGGTCAAGGTTTCAGCATATGGTCATTCGCAATATGAAGCACTTGAAGAAGATGTCAGCTTTATATCTGTACAGATCACTAATTTTATAAAATCAATTGATAAAAGCAAAACAACAGCAAAGGAAATAAAAGCTAAGATAGCTGAAATAGTTAACACAAAATTTAATTCAGTTGAAGATTATTTAATTAAAAAAGCTATCACCGAAGGAACTATTACAACGTGTTATCAGGCACATGCTGATATACATAAGAATGTAATTAAACATAAAAGAAATATCTCTCATGGCCGTTTGCTTAGGTCATATGATTCATATGATATTGGTGATTACTGGTATGATGTTTTATTGTATGATTGTATTCTTGATATTGGGTGTGGCTTTGATATTTTTCCCGTAGACTATGATCTTTTCTATGAAGAAGAATTTATAGGCGAAGATTCAATGGATACAACAGTAGGTGTAGACATAGAAGATGTTGAAGAACCATATACAGATAGCTTTGAACAACCACCCGAAACAATCCAGACTTTTCCAGAATCAAGTAATCCATCATTGTTTGAAGCCCCTACATATGAGCCTGATCCTAGCATAGATCATGCACCAGAACCAGAACCAGAACCAGTAAGGACTTACAGTTCAGAATCTTCGTCATATGAATCAAGTGACTCAGGTTATGATTCAACTGATTCTGGTGGTGACTGTGGTAGTGATGATTGATTAAGTATTATGAGAGAGAAATCTGAAATAGGCGTTATACCATTTTTATGGATTAGGTTTTGTGATATTTCACTTAAACTTGTCCATCAATTATTGGTTTGCGCCTTGTCAGCAATCCCCTTTTTTATTGCGTGGAACGTAACAGCACCTGTTTATTTAACTTTTATTCCAAAACTCTTTCATCATATTTCTTACTGGCATTTCGTGTTGATATTTTTTATTATTTATTTTGTAACTGACAAAATCTGTCGAACAATAATTTCGCTAAAAGGGTGAATATGAAATTTGAGAAACCAGAAACAAAGTTACCGATGATATTAAATCCAGTGCAGGTATCAGCAGTTGCTCATGGGGTATTGCTTAACGGTGATGGTGCAGAACATATATGCGAGAGTTTTTTCACCCTTAATGGGTTTCTTTGTATGAAGAATATCAGGAATCCTGAAAATGCTTATAGTACAATTAAACAAGCATTAAAATTAACATACAGATATATTGATGACGGAGTACAAATAAGTGTAGATGCGCCTAGTAGGGCAATGTCTCAATACGGAAAACAAACATCTTTCGTTACTTTACCACATAGTGATTTTAGAAAAGCTACATCCTATGAAAATCAAACAGATGCCCCTGATTGGGCGTTCAGGACTAGAGAGCAAGCAATAGATATTGCCAATGAAGCGGAAGAGCATCAAAATAATTATACCAGAAAACATAACAAAACGATTATAGAACCCTTGATTTCTTACTACGAATGTTACTATGCAAACCATTTTTTTGAAAAACTAACCAAATTAGATTTGTTGTTTGTCAATAAAGAAAAATGGAAGAAACAATTAATGAAAAAAAACCCTGTCGATGTGGATATATTGAAAGATGCATGCGAACAACTTATATTACAAACATCATCAACTAACAGTCTCCGTAAATTTTTTACCTTTGAAAGAAAAAGATAATGTCAGGCAAGAAATCCAAAAATAATCCAGAAGTTAGGGGAAAAAATCCGAATATTGATTGCCCCGATTGTAAGAAACCCAAAAAACCTGTGCTGTATGTTAATTCAAAAGGCAGTAAAAGAATGATACTGGCATGCGAATGCAGTCGATTTGAAAAAGACGGAACGTTAATACCATTCGATTGTTAAAAGGAGAATAAATGAAAAGAGGTTTTACTTTAGTTGAATTGATAGTGGTTATAGTAATCGTTGGAATAATAGCAACGATCATTATTTCCCGATTTTTAGGGGGTTCTTCTGATGCAGAAGTTAACATAAATGCTGCGACTCAATTTGTACAGTTCAAATATCCAGCAGCCCAGAATATCAGGATTCAATGTCAGGATTATGATTCTGATGGTAATGGGTATTTAGCATGTGACGCAGCATTTGATTTGAATGGGGAAATGGGGGAATTGTCTATGGAATGCCCTTCCATGTTTACTCTTAATAGCAAGTGTAAAACAAGATTGTATTAATTTAAAATTTTAAGAGTGATATAAGGAGAATATACAATGACTTCCTCTATGATGAACATTCCCGAAAAAATTAATGTGGGTTATCAAAAACGTGGCGGTACATACACAGGAAAACTCGGCTACGTTATTTACTTTGATGCCAAGGGAAAACTGCGTAAAGAAACTAGTTGGGAAGGCTGGCGAGATAAAAAAATTAAAAATGATATAATTGCCAATGAACCCATGGAAGGGTTTGTATTAAACAGGAAGGCGGGTGGAGTTGGAAGTGGTTGGGGTTGGAATGACCGCATCGCAAAAGTTCGTGTTTATGATCCAAGGGATTTTGAATTTGAAATTAGCATCCCGAATCTTCTGTTCATCCTTCAAGAATGTACGTCCATTAAAGGTAAAGGGCTGGAAGGTGAATTCGTTTATGCGTGGGAAGGAAAAGAACTTGTCCTTCTCCCCTGTTGCTCTAAAGAATACGAAAAATGTAAAAAATATACCGCAAGCCAATCTGCAAAAGTTACCAAAGATCAAGTAGTTGAGGGATGTACCTATCAGATGAAAGACATGAATAATGTTATGTATCTCGGTAGACATTCGTGGTTTTCACTAGAAAATGATTGGTCTAGTGATACATCCAGAAAGTATCTAAAACCCTGTGGTAAAAAGCACATATTTATAAATGTTAAACATTTAAAAAAGAAGAACCCAGAGTACATAACTGAAACCGGATTCACTAAACTCGCCCAAAGAACATCCGATGAAGCTATTTCAGATTATCCCGATATATATGAAAAATTGATTAATAGTTTCCATTGTTTATTACCAACAAAAGTAAATTTTGAAAAGGTAAATCTCACAGAACAGAATACAGAATATGGTAAGCACGTATTTATCAAAGACGGTGATAATTATTATCCCGCACATATAGTGAAAAAAAGTAACTATTATTATTCTCGCAGTGATCACGGGGAATATGTTGTATCCAAAGCAAAGAAGCCTTTTACAATTCCTGAAATTATAAATGGTTCAATTAATTTAACTACTGTAGAATTTAATCGATATCGTGGGAGCACTGATACGGTATATACGGATAAAACAATAGAAGTTGTGAACTCGTTCCAAGTGCTTCAAACAAGAGATTTCTACATGGCTTCAATGGTTAATTCAAAAGGCGCAACTTACAAATTAATAGAAACATAGGAGAATAAACAATGTCAAAAAATGACGAGCAAATTAAAAAGTTACTCGATGCCATAACAGCGAAAAGAGATGCATTAGGTACAAAGCCCAGAATGGTTCTTAAAACAAACGGTATCTTAAAAAGTAACGATGATACCCGTGGTATTAATATTAATACCGTTAATACATTGGATATTTGTATTCATTCGATAGCTGCCATCATTGGTGAACGTAGCTCATACATGGAAGCAGCCAAAGCATTAGAAGTGGAATATGAATCACCTAAATACAATGGGTTCTCCATTGAAGAGTGGATTGAAGATTTCAAACTCAAAGCCAAAATTATTAAATGGATGGCAGAAGATAAGAAAATCAAAGCCCTCGAATCAAAGCTAAAAGATTTACGGTCTGAAGATCTTAAAACAGCAGATGCTCTGTCCGATATCGCTAATAGCCTAGACTTATAATTTTTTAAAATTAAAGGGTGGGGTACTATAATGGTGCTACTTTTTCATAACTTCATATAATGCTTTACGTTGCAAGCTAAAATGACTTATCAAAATGTTATTTGATTTTCCAGACGGTTTTTTAATATATCATCAGCGTTAATAACGCCATAGCCTGTATGAGAGCTAATATATCAATGCTCAGAAGGAAGACATGGCATATCTGTAAGAACCTGAATATGCTCAATGCTCATCTGAAAATCTATAAGTTTTTCGGGAATTACTTTTTAAAGAAGAACTATAAGGATCGGGGATGGATGACCCCTGCTATGCATCTGGGCATTCTAAAAGAACCTGTTGGAATTGAGTTCCTTTATAATACGATTTAATGAGAATTCTAGTTAATGATTTTTATCTGCTTCGGATGAAATACAACAAATGAAGTAGAACCCGAATCTTCAACTTTATTTTTATAAATAATTCCGTCATATCCCTGTTGTTTGGCCGTATCGATTTCGTTTTTCCAATTATTTTTTTGGTCAGGTATATATTTGGGATTTTCTATTTTGAGGTATGCTGTGGTGATATGAAATCCTTCCCCTGCGTAATCGTCACCCAGTTCCCTTGCTTTTTCTTCTGCATTCATCTCAGCTTCTTCTTCTGAATACCATCCTTCTTTATCCACATCATAGGAAGAGTAACCTTTCATCTTCCAGTGGTATTTACCATGTTTATCTTGTTCTATTTTTATGTCTTCGTAACAGTCGTCTATAAATTTAACATACGCCCTTTCCCTAGCGGCTTCTTGTGTCCCAAAGTGCATACCTTCACTGGATATATTTGGAATCTTATGTGAAGTTTTATCGAAATAACCATTGTGATATACTTTGAGTGGATTTCCCTGTTTATCGATAAAAC
>Ga0307376_10001663_pt1 | contig 23384 bp, 27 predicted proteins | sample TR2MG_FD_202536 | JGI IMG/M metagenome (GOLD analysis project Ga0307376, IMG submission 202536) | Soil microbial communities from Risofladan, Vaasa, Finland - TR-2 | ecosystem: Environmental > Terrestrial > Soil > Coastal area > Acid sulfate soil | place: Finland: Risofladan, Vaasa | collected...
TACGCAGGAGTAGAATGAAGCGAGGAACCCAGATGAAACCAGAACAACGCGTACCCATAAGCCTAAGCGGTATCTGGTCGACCGCGTACAACGCCGTATACGCCGATCGGCGCTACTGTGGCCGCCTGCTTCGACGCCAACGACGCCGAGAAAGGTCTTCGGGAGGCTCTGGGTCGGCTGCCCCGGGAACTGGGCTGGACCCGTCGCGGCCACGAGCACGCCGCCGCCAAGGCGCGGGTCTTGTGGCAGCGCCGTGGCCTCCGCTGTTTCCGTTCCACGCGCAGACGCAGACGCTGCGCGGCACACGTTACCATCAGCTTTGGTCAACATGGGTCCATGACCTAGGCAGGCGGCGTGGAACATATGACAGGGCTTTGAGCGTCTTCGGGACGATACGAGAGCTCACCCTGAATCGCATCTTCGAGCGGTGAGTTACGGCGATCCGGTTGACGGTTGATGATTAGCGCCACCGGGTTGACGATTGGTTGATGATTAGCGCCACGCTGAGCCGAGAAAGGACAAAACATGTTTGCTGTCGTCTATACGGATGAAGGACCGTCAGGAATATGCGGGCAGGCCATGAGCATCACATGCCCGTGGACTCGCGTATGGTTGTTTTCTAGCGAGCAGGCGATGCATGACTTTCTCAAGGTCCAAGAGCCGGGAACATGGAAGGAGGGGGTGCATGACGTTCGAGACCAAGGACGCGGAGATCGCCTTCTGGAAGGCCGCCGCCATCTATTTCGCCGATTGCCACGCCGCCACCGCCGAGTCAATTACGCGGGATGGCTGGAAAAACCTGTCCACGCACGAAAGGAAACGATTCCTGAACATCGCCGGAGTCTGTCTCGCGGTCATCGACTCGGATACCATTGACGAGCTGAGGGCAAACCCCGAGACGTGGGCCTTCGTCAATAGCTACATGCCCAGTGACCTGGAAACTGAGCGCAGGAGGGTCGCCAAGAGGTCCAGGAACGCTCTGGATGACTAGGTGAAGACTAGGCCCTACCGGATACAAGGCAGAGGCAATTACCTTAACGGGAGGATGACGTAAATGAGCGGAGTCGAGATAACCGCGTACTGCCCGTTCTGCGGGACGCCAGCACGAGTCGAGGACGGTGAGCACGAGCAGAACATCGTGTGCAGAAAGAACGTGCTTGAAGATCCGCCGGGATACTTCTGCTACTGCATCATGTGCTCGGCTCGCGGTCCAGCGTCAAAGTCGGAAGCAGAGGCCGTCAGCGAATGGAACAACGCGAAGTGGATTGGATGGTCTAGGCGTTGACGCTTTTTAGCGTGGTGTAAAGGCAAACGGAGAAACCAAGGGCCGCTGAGGCGGCAAGGCTGAAGGAATTACCACTCATGGAGGGCCAAGGATGACTAGTTGCATTTGCAGATTCAAGGAAACTTCAGAAGGTGGTGTGGTTAGAATTGCGAACCCTGATTGTAAAGCGGAACATAATTATAAATGCAAGACATGTCTTGACTTCAAAACAATGACGACAGGAACTTCAGAGGACTATCTCGTTCCGTGTCGCCATTGTTGCCCGAACGAACACGCAAAATACATCCTGTCTCATGGGTACAGGTAATCGGAGAAGTCTTGCATAAAGGAAGATGATACCGATGGCAAAACGGGGACGACCGAAAGGATCTATTTCTCCCAAAATGAGAGCCATTAAAGAAGACTTTATTGACTATATGCACAGAGTTAAGCCAAACCATCATATGTCTATCATGGCTAAGATGTTTCGTGTCTCTGTTCCGACCATTAGTAAATGGTTAACAGAGGGTGGCTTTCATCGTTGGTACTAGAAGGGGGGGATTAATCATGAACATCCTCTCGGTTGACTGGGATTACTTCTTCCCCTGCATGGATAACTACGACTGGTGCCATAGTGAACGTTCTTTTATGTTAGATCTTATTTGGTCTACCCGTGTTGGAGCATTTGATTTGCTGACAAAGCAGAAGGCTATTGAAACTTTAGTGCCCAAAGATTACGAGGAATTTTGGGCTAAAATGAGATTTGCTTTTCCTCAGCAACTCATCATTGCAGAAACGCATGTTGATCTATATCACATCCTTTCGGGGTGTGTATCAGTATCTATTTGGAACTTTGACGCTCATCATGATTTGGGATACGAAAATGATAATCGAAGACTTAATTGTGGAAATTGGGCTAACCACCTCTTGAAAGAAGAGCGAATGGGTGAATACCATGTTATTTACCCTTCGTGGAGGAAAGAGTTCCCTGAAACAAAAAATGAATATATGTCCATAAATAATACTATGAGAAGGGTTGAAATCCATCATGAGATTCCGAAACTTCCCTTGTTCAATGTTATCTTTATTTGCCGTTCTTCTGCGTGGACTCCTCCGTGGAGAGATAATTGTTGGATGAAATTTATTAATTGGTGGAAGCGTAATCGGGAACATGCTTGGAAAGAGAAAAGATTCTCTGAGTTTGTTCTAAAAGCCAGAGGGTTAACTTTAAAAAAGGCTGTCGCTGAAAGAGCACAAAGGATAAAGGACTTCGATCTTCTGGAAAAACTGAATACTGATCAGCCAGCTTTAAAAGCCATCTGATTGGCTACCTGATATGATTCAAAGGTGCCAGCGTCGGTCCAATCTCCACCTAAGATGGAGAAATAGAGTTCTTCTCTTCTCATATAGGCTCGATTAACATCTGTGATTTCTAATTTACCACGATCACTCTTCTTTAGTTTCTTAATGATATCAAAAACAGAGTTATCATAAAAGTAAATTCCAGTAACAGCTAAATCACTACGAGGTTTCTTGGGTTTTTCTTCGATAGACAAAATTTTCCCCATATGAACTTGGGCAACTCCAAATCTTTCTGGATCACTAACCTGTTTTAAGAGGATAGCCGCCCCTGACCTTACCTTTTTGAAATTTTTTACATTGGTGGCAATCGTTTCTGTAAAAATGTTGTCTCCAAGGATAACGAGACAGTGATCTTGTCCCACAAAATTTTCACACAGACTGAGAGCTTGAGCAATACCACCGGCTTCATCTTGTACCTTATAAGTTATGCTGCAACCGTATTCTTTACCTGAACCAAGGAGGGAAATCATATCTCCAATATGCTCAGTGCTAGTAATAATCATAATTTCCTTAACTCCAGCTTCTACCATTTTTTCTAATGGATGAAGAATCATCGGTTTTTTCCCGATGGGGAGTAAATGTTTGTTGGTAACTTTGGTGAGAGGTGCTAATCTACTGTCCGTACCACCGGCTAGGATAATGCCTTTAATTTCCTTTATCTCTTTCATGATCTTTCTCCTTGGATTCTATTCTAGCAACCATCTTTTGAAGGATATCAACAACTTCTTTTGCGGCACTATTAGATATTTTGAAATGGATATCTTTTATGAAAGCATGCTCAGAAGGAAGAATAGCAATGCTTATTTTCCCTTCTTCTTCACGGATAGATAGGCCTCCAGAAGGACCATAAAAATTATATTCTTCCATATCATTCCTCGAATTCTATTTCGCCATCAACTTCGGCTTCCCATACTGGTATGGTTATGGGATAAATTGTTCCCGCTGTCAAACAATTAGTATTAGAAGAATAACTTATTACCCAAGGTCCTCCCCCAATGTAATAATAAGTTGCATTTGAAGTTACACAATTCGATCCCCCTCCCCCGCTACCTACTCCTCCTCCCGCTATCAAATAATTAGTATTATAGGTATAATTCATAATTACTTTTCCTCAACTTGGAACTTCTCAACGAAATTCTCTCCTAGCAATATTATTTTACCTGAATTCTCAACTGAATCCCGAAAATCTTGAGGGAAGGCAATAGGTCCAGAATAAGCACCAATCATCGAACCTACTAAACTGGCGTTAACAGAAGCATTGCCGCCCATACTGGCAGCCGTAATAACTGATTTAAATGAGTCTGGAGACTTCATAAAACTGAATAAAGAGAAACTGGCACATTCGTCTGCTGTACTATTTCCATTGATACCTAAAAATTCTTCAGTACTGGCTTTAGATTGGAGTTTTCTTCTCACAAAATGCATTCTCTCTGAGAATAGAACACTTGGCTTTTTTTCGAGTTTTTGCTCTATACTTCTTAATGTGTTAACTAAACGAGCGAAAAGAGAATTGTCATTTTGAAACAATTCTCCATGGTTGTCTAGAGTTTTTCTGTTTCTCACTACCTCAATAATTGTTTTAGCTACCACAAAAGCTGGGAGAACGGCTTCCTTCGATGATTGGGTTAATAACACAACATCACGGCAAGCCTTGAGTATTTCAATATCTCCTAGGGGCTTGAATGAGAGAAAAAGAGCTAGAGGGACAATGCGAGGAAGGAAATCTGCACAGAAAGGAGTCTCTTTGTTACTGATGTTGTTGCGGATGTCCTCTAAATCAATTATGGCTTTTTCATATATTGATTTAGATACATTAAAAGCATCTCTCGTTACCAACCCGTAGCTTCCGGGTTTTTCACGATTATAACTATAATAGGCATCAACAGTTTGAAATCTACATAGGACTTCAAAAGTAGATAATCCTGTGACGGGACGACCTAACGCATCTCCAATGGCTATACCAAAGAAGGTACCGGTCATACGAGAGACAAGAAAATCATTTTCCAACATTTACTATGAATCCGATTCTTCTTCTTCCTGAAGTGCCAGTGGGTAACGAACAACGAAAGTGTCAAGTAGGAGTTTAAGATGCTTAATAGAAATGTCTGATGGTCCTACTACCCGAAGAGTAGCGTCTTTAGCATTTTCTTTTACTCTGATTTCGTAGGCTGTCCCCTCAATATCAATATTAATGACAGCGTATTGAGAAACTTCTACTTTCGCCATTTTAGATCTCCTTTACACAACCATCTTTCATCAACATGGGCAATGTTATATCATAGGAGGGCAGATTGTCAAACTCTGGAGGTATTTTAGGAGACAATCCTATGACATTTTTCTGAACTGCAATTTTAGGTTCTTCACCTTGAAAATCCATCTTGCAGAGACATGAAATTGTGACATTTGTGTTTCGACCTGTTAAAAATGATATTTTGACAACGAAAGGCTTTCCGTTAAGAAGATGGTTATCATTGATCCAATCGCAGATAGCCGTTTGGCTTTCGATGTTCAAAAAATCGATCAGGTTGCCCTGTTCAAGGTGCTCAAACAAGCTGAAGGCATATTGAAGTTCAGACATGCCTTTAGCGAGAGCAACGTTTTTAAAACACAAATACATAGGTTATTGCCTTTCGGAAGCCAGAACTCCATAGACTCCATCATTGGCAAGACCTATTTCTTCACAGAGGACAAGACTGCCATCAGTCCAATAGTAACCGGAGTCGCCACTTTCCTGATTAGCTACCTGACGAGCGTCCTTTTCGTCTGCTCCAGCGACAACCATTCGACTTACTTCGTTGGAAGTAATCGGATTGGTCTTGGTCAAACGGTAAAGTTTGATTGCGATGCTTTTGCCTTGATTAGGCATTTTATTATCCTCCCTTTAACCTAGCGATGATTATACACTGGTGAAAACTTATACTGGCTTCATTTTTTCTTTAATTGGTCTCAAATCAACAATTTCACTTACATATCCGGGTTTCCCACCTTTATAATAAACAGTCACAATTCCGTCATAGCCAGCTTTAATTATGGCTTGGCTCAATTTAAGACCTGTTTTATTACCGAAAGCCTTTGAGAGACGGGCTTTCCAGCTAGTTTCTCCATAAATACGGCCTTTTTCATCAAGAGCAATTTTTACTACCAAAGGATTTTGAAAATTAGCAATTCCTGTTTCCCAGCCTTCTATAGGCTCAGTTCCCATTGTTTGATGAATCATATAAAGACCATGTGGTTCAAGGGCTTGCTGATATGGGTCTGTGACAGGTCCATCGGCCATCATCACGGTTTGTTTTCTCATATCTGGGGATTTCTCATTTTTCCTCATATAAGAAAATTCAACAGGTTTTCCAGTTTCGAAATGAATAATTTTGTTATCTTTAGTAGTTTCTTTAATAGAAGCAAGCCCATAGGGATCTTGGTTGGCGAAACGACAGTTTTCTTTAACCCACGCGATTGTAAACGGTTGTTCTTCTGACCAACGAAGGGCTTCTGGGTCTAGTTCATTTACATCAAAAGGTTCTTCTTCTAATCTTCCGATTTTCCGACTATAGAACCCTAAAAAATCTCCTGTCGTTCTATGAAAAATAGGAATTCTATCCTTCATATAATTCATAAATACTCTGGTTGATATTTGGATATTTTCAGGCGTTCTTGGTCTTTTAAACTCCGCAGGAAATTTTTGTTCCATCCAGTTTCTGTAGGATTCCCAACCTGATTTGGAAAACCCAAAGGTTTTAACTTTATCTTTACATATCTGACAGAAGTTTTTCATTTCTGGAGAACAAAAACTAGTGTCTTTGAGGAGGACAAGGCATTCTACCAAAGCATCGTAAGAAGACGATTTGTTATCAATATTTATATTCATATGAGGCATTGACGAACGCTGCATATATGGATAGTCTCCCGACTATCATATTAGATCCCAGAAGTCTTTATTCCTCTTAGGTACAGGAGGTTTAAAATCAATATCTGGCTTGATTTCCGGTTTAATTTCCGGTTTAATAGGTTGTTCTATTTCTCTCAGTCTTCTAGCGTCAGGGAAAGTAGACAAAGCTTCATTAAGGCTTGCCCGAAAAGAATCTATGTCTATTATAGAATTTTGTTGAGCGGGTGTCGGATATAAAAGGGGATCACGTGCAGGTTCTACCCGTTCTCGCCAACTTCTCGCTAGTTGTTCTTTTTGTACTATTTCAGCATAATTATTGAATCTCCAAAAAGATTTTCCGCCTATGGCTTTTGCGTAATGAAGAAGATCCTCGTGAGTAGGCCTTTCATCACCAAAATGTTTTGTATTAATACTATCTTCAATAAGAGCAATAGCTACTTGTCTTTTATTTATGCCCTGAAGTAGAATATCTGGGGTTTCTCCTTTTAAAATATTCTCTTTGGTAAAAAGTTTAGCTTTTAACTGGGAAGCTATTTCTGAAAAAGTTTGTAAAGAAGCAGATAGAACACCCCATCTTCTTTTGGGTATATCCCATGCCAAACAAAGATATCGTGAATAATTAATAATATCTTCTCTCGTTACATTTTCATTACAATAGAGACAAGGATGGAAATTATCTGATAAAGAACGTGGACAAGAGAGTTGATTTACCGTGAAACTTGAATCGTTCTTATAGTGAACATCATATTTAATAGGGACGCCTATTATTCTAATTCTGGAGCTTCCAGAACTATCCCGGCCAATTGGAGCAAGATGAAAATACTCACGAAATTCAACTTGTTTGGCCATTTTCAATCTCCCTTACTTCATTTGCCATGCTAAATATGTCTTTCTCAAACTCTTGCCTCTTGGTTTTTTCTCCCATATTATCCATGCGGCATATATAACTTGGATGATAAGTAGCCATAGTCCTTACCCCCTTTATATCAAGCCACTGGCCTCTTAACTGTGTTATTCCTTTCATTCCAGCCAAATACTTTAAGGGAACATTCCCTAACATCAAAATTCTTTTGGGTTTAGCAATCTCAATCTCTTTATTTAACCATTTGCCTACACAAATCACAGGGCTATCATCTGTGGGGAATTTATTAGCAGGAGGCCGACATTTGACTATGTTAGTAATGAGAGTATTCTTTTTATTAATGATCTTAGTCATTCTGAGAACGTGTCTTAAGCATTCTCCGGCTTTCCCAATAAAAGGCTCTCCATGTTCATCTTCTTCTGTTCCGGGGCATTCTCCGCAAATTATCAGAATTGGATTAGTTGTATTTCCAATTGGAAGAACAACTTGAGTACAGTTACTTCTTAATTTACAAGCATTACAAGCTTTCATTTCATCTAAAAAATCCATCTTGTCTCCACTCCCATTTTTTCTTAGAAACAGCCTTGTACGACTTTCCAATTATACTCGGAAGTTTTTTCAAATCAAGATACCAGTTTTGTTTTAAAAGACCCAATTGTTTTTTGGTCCAAAAATGATTACTTCTTTTATAAAAATCAGAATAAAAAGTTTTCTTTTTTCTTTTTAGGCACATACACTTTTTGCGATATATAAAATCCCTAAATAAAACAGCTTTTTTGCCAGTTAAATCCCATAAATACCATTTGAATTTGCCTTTTTTAATTCTTTCCCTTATTTTGCCTCCTATTTTTACTAACCTTACAAGGTCTTTTAAAAATCTTTTTGACCCAGAAGAAATAGCACACTCTATACTATTTCTTCGACAATAAACCCATCCATCTCCGTCAAAAACCCCTCTAATATAATCTTTTAAAAAATATTTTGGTATCTTAAAATTAATTCTTGTTTTCTTGCTTTTATTAGGAATAATATTATATCTTTTCAAGATGTCTGTTGTTACTCTAGAATTAAATCTTACTCTATAACTATTATTGTCTTTTCTGTGTTCAATTGGGACCTTTCCTATTTCCGATATAAAAAACTTTAAAAGGTATTTGTCTCTAGCTTGAATATCAATTGAAAGTGTACTTCCACTAACATTGCCATCTGCGGTAATAAAACCTAAAAGATAGGCCATATTAGAAGTCCATTTATTAAAATATGTTTGATTAAAAAAATACTTTCTACATTTCATATTTAACTCTCATAGTCTTCTATTGCGTTTTTCAGCTTCCGTAACATGGTTATAAGCTGATCATTTTTTCCTTCCTCAATCATCTTATCTATCTGTTCGTAGATCAAGGCCACTTTGTTAACTGCATCCTCTGAATAGCCATGTGTCTTTATAAACTGTTTGGCGAGGTTTGCAACATAAATTGACAGTTCATCTTCCATACAAAACTGAGTCATAACCGCTTCTGCACTTGGCTCAAAAGCAGATATTTCTATACCACCATCTAACTTGATTCCCATAACTCTGGCTAGCTTCCGTACTACAAATCCATTACTTTTATGCCCTTCCATTATTCTAATTAAAGAAACTATGCCGCCTCCGGCCCCACAACCAAAACATTTAAACAACTGGCCATTCTCAGAACTTGTTACATAAAAGCTTGGTGTATTGTCTTTGGGGTGATCTGGCAACATACAATGGTATCTGACTTTCTTACCAGTAGAGAAAGGTTCTATCCCTTTAGAAGTCAGATAGTCGGTTATCTTATAGTCTCGACATATTTGTTGAAGTTGATCGTTCATATTCCAAGATCATCCTCATCTTGGAGGAAATCATCAATTCCGACAGCACTGGTAAGGCTTTCATCCGCCCAACCCTCTTCGGGCAAATCACCTGAAAGTTTTTTACCTTCAGCAAGCCTTCTGGCCGCTTCAATACCTTCTGACATGGAAATATCATCTGCAACAACAACGGTATCTCCAATATCATCGGCTACCATACAGATATCCTGACGAACACCAACTACTTCACCTTTGTCAACATCTTCAATGTTGTGTCTAGCTTTAGCTGTAAATACCCTCAGTCTGTTTCCACCATCTTCGGCCCAAAGCATTAGGACTGTATCTGCGTCGGCACCAATTTGGTTACTTTCTGCAATATCGTCAGTGCCAAGGCTTGCTTTTTCTGGGTTTGTAAAACCATATTTCCTAATTCTTTCAATAGCTGATCTTTTGAACTGAGCAGCAGTAACAACACTGAAACCTAATCGCTCCCCCATCTTCCTGAAATATTTACAGCAATCGCCAACCTCCAAATCTCGCCTATCTGGGTAGGGTGTATCCGAAGCCACAAGAGCCAAATAGTCTATAATCACTACATCGGGTTTAAAGTTTTCAAGGTTTTCTTCTATGTACTGTTCAATCTGGCTTGTTCTAATCTTTTGGCTTTGACCAACATTGATTATTTTAAAATGGTTGGGTCTGTCTTTAATTTTAGCAGCGAACTCTTTGATTCTGGTTGTATCTTCTTTTCCTTTTTCAACCTTATAGGTTTGATTTTTGAAAAGTGCTTCCTCAAGCAGATTTACCTTTTCCTGCATTTTCTTTTTTTCGTCAGGATTTATTGTATTGTCTTTCAGTTTTTGGGATAGATATTCAAATTCTCCCCAGTCATCTGGAGAAGTAATAATACCCCTGTAAACTCTGGACCACGGGACGGTTTTTGTCCCTCGACACCAGAGTTTTCCTTTCACAAGATGTGCTTCCATTTCCAAACTGGCATAAAGAACATTGAATCCGGCTTCCCACAAACCATAACCAACATTCATCATGACGGTAGACTTGTAACCACCATGCTTGCCTACGAAAACTGTTAAATGACCACGCCGAAAACCTGTTGTCTTCTTGTCAATGGCCGAAATTCCACACAGACAGCCCCTGTATTTATCAGGGTTTCTTTTCATATCCATCATCCACGAAACATCTTTTTCACAATCATCTACCCAGTCGAATTCTCTAATGATACTATTTTCATTTAGAACAAGTTTTTTATTGACTCCAGCCCTTAGGTTATCAATAGCCTTCTCAATACCAATGTTTGGATCATTCTTCTGTTTGGAAAACTCCTGAACAATCTTTTCAGCTTGTTTGATAAGAACAAACCTCTTCATTCTGGATATCAGAATATCCACAGAGATTCTGCGACTAATCAAAGCTCCCTGACAGGTAGAAATAACACTCTGGTACATAATTGATTGATCATGGGTATATCCCAATGAAACAACATATTGTCCCGCTTCGTCTCTGGTTAATGTTCGTCTGGTTGTTTTGTAATAGGAGATTAAATCATTAAAAAGGATACCGAAAGTCTTGTTTTCAAATTTCTCACCTTTTATACCAGAGTTTAAGAGAAGTTCGGCATTTCTGGTATCAGTCAGTTGTTTATTTTTAATATCAGGGTCATTAATCAGGTAGCCCACCATCATGGCTTCCAGACTTTCCTGATCTAACTGTCCTACTTGTCTGACTTGGAATTCAGACAACTTCTCGTATTGTTCCTTGCTTAAGCCAAGAGACAACGCTTTCTCGGAAACTGTAGTTTCCGGCTCTTTCTTAGTTTCTTTCTCCCAATCAACTTGCATTCTTATCCTTCTTTCCGGATATAACAAGTACCCATTCACTAGTTTTCTGTCTTATCTCTTCAATTTTAGTTTTGTCTTTTCGGGAAGCTAAAGAAATCATTTTTCCAATTTCATGACATTCTTTATCTGTCATTAAAGTAGCTAATTCTTTACAGGCTTTTATTCCATTGATAATAGCCTGTTGGACACCTCTTACATAAACAGCGTTCTGCTCTTTTTTGTTTGCTTCAAACCTGTTGTATATCTCCACAATTTGTCTTTCATATGGGAGATCATACCCAGTAGAGAAAAGGCCTTGCATGCTTTGAGTAGAACGAACTTCCCCTTCGGGAATAGGAATCTCTTCGAAAGCTTCCTCAAAGTAAAGACCTTCTTCAATAAGAGCCATGTCTTCTGCTTGGGATTGTTTGTCAATTCTCCGTTTATCTTTTGATTTTTCCTCTGCCGTCTTATCATAGTTGGATAAAATGGAATAAAGAGCTTTATGTCTTCCCATCAGCCCCAGACGGAAAGAATTGGCTTCCTTCGGGTGAAGAAGAATAATCATCATGGTCTTTTCAGAAGAGAGTTCTTCTATTATGCGTTCACCATAATAATCACCAATATCACCAAGGAAATCAAGACTTGTAATTAACAGAGAACCTTGTTGCCCTTGTCGTTTGGCAAAAATGGCATCAATAAAATCAGCACTTCTAAATTTCTTTTGGAATAAAGAATTTTCGTTTTTACGGCTTTCTGCTCTCATATTTTCTAAAACTACAAGAGCAGGGTCAATATACTTCCGGTAAACAACTAGTTTGGCATCTTCTCCACTTTTACTAAGAGAGGAAGCCTCAAATACTTCTGTTTTAAAAATGTCAAACTCAGAAGGTAATTCCGTTGTTGAAATATCCTTCATAGCAGCTAACATTTTAACCGTTGAACACAGCAAGCCACGTCCAGACCCAGCAGGACCACGAATGAAAAGATTTCTGTTTGTGTGTATTGAATTATTTAAAGAAGGTGTCTTCTTACCGTTGATAACACAATCTTTAAAACAGAAAGACCAGAGTCTTGAAATAGCAACAAACTTCTGTATCTCCATTAACTCTGGGAAGCTATTTAGCTGTTTAAAAACAGGAGGATTCCAATCGCTTAGTGTCTTTGTCCAATATGGAGAGCCAACTGTTTTCTTAAGCCTTTCGTGAAAACCTCTCTCCCAAACACAAAGACATGGCAAATAGATTTCTTTACCATCTTTCTCTAATACAGTTTGTCGTCCACAAACAGGACAATTTGACATCTTTAAGTCCTCTTCTAGTTTTAAATATTAACCTACAGCAGAAGCATGATCAACTTTATTATCTGAAATTCTATTAAAAAAAGCATCAATGTCTTTTTTTGCTTCTATCCTCAGTGAATTAAAGTCCCTTATCTGAAGGGCTCGTCTACCTATCTCTTCCATAGAAAGAGTTTCTTGAGCAGTTGGATCAGTCTTAAATTCTTTTCTAATGCTGGCTTCCAGAACCCAAATTTTAGCGTTGGCTTCCTGTAATTTCATTAAATGTTTTAAGAAACGTTTGTTCCAATTTCTGACATCTTCACCTATACCTTTATTGTGTAATGAATTTGAAATAATTTCAGCAACTTCTTCATCAAAAAGAAGAAGCTCTTTTTGTGCGTTATTATCAAAACGAGCTTTCTGAAGAAGTATAGTCCAGCGGTCAAGAACTTCGCTTTCTTTCATTTGCATAATGACTCTCCTACTAGAGTCATCATACAATGTTAAAGCGTTCTCCTGCTCCACCTTTTGATTTAACTTTCAACACTTGTTCCATTGTGTCGTTAACCTTTCTCAGACGATCCCTACTCTGTTCACGAATCCGGTCAATATCTTCTTTAACAACAACATATTGTGGAGTACACATAGAAATAGCCTTACAGATATCTTCAGTCGTAAATTCTCTGCCATTCTCCGCAAAGGCTATGTGCATGGCATCTTCCATCACACCTTCTACTTCGGCACCACTAAAGTTGTCAGTTTTACCAACCAAAAGATCTAAATCATATTTGACTGGATCACGTTTCCTCTTCCTAAAATGAATAGAGAAGATTTCTTTGCGTTCATTAGCGTTTGGTAAATCAACGAAGAAACATTCATCAAAACGACCTTTTCTAAGAATGGGTTTAGGAATTTCGTTTAAGCTATTGGATGCTGCTACAACAAATACTGGACTCTTCTTTTCCATCATCCAGTCCAACAAAGTCCCAATGACTCTCTTAGTTGTTCCACTGTCCGTTGATGAAGTTGTTCCTCCGGCTAGAGACTTATCTATTTCATCAATAAATAATACACAGGGAGCCACACTTTCTGCTAATTGAACGGCTCTCCTCATTTTTTCTTCTGATTCACCGATTAAACTTCCAAACATCTTACCCATGTCAAGTTTCAACAGAGGAACTTGAAGTTCATTTGCAATGGCTTTTGCCGCCAAAGATTTACCACAACCCTGAATACCGAGTAAGAAAACTCCTTTCGGAGAAGGCAATCCATAGGCAATCGCCGCTTCTGAGAAAGCATGTTTTCTGAGTCGAATAAACTCTTTTAATCCATCAAATCCACCAACAGTATTCATACTTTCTTCAGAATAAATATAATCAAGAAGCTGGCCTTTGCGAATAATTTGGCGTTTGATCTGGAGAATAGTTGGAATGTCAAATGTCTTCGTTACAACGAAAGCTTTTGCAAGAGCATCTTCGGCTTCCTGCAAGGTTAAACCCATAAGAGATCGGGTTACACTTTCATTAGAAATAACATCTGCTTCTTCAGCTTTGATTCTTTTTCTTTCTTTGAGAGTATCTTTGGCATATCCAACCAGTGATCCAAGTTGTTCTTTTGAAGGCAACGGATAATCTAAAACTGTGACCGTCTTTTCCAAAGCGGTCGGCAAAGCAAGGACAGGAGAAAGAATAACAACATGCATATAAGTTAATCGAAGGGCATTAGGAATGATTCTAAGTTTTCTTTCTAATTCTGGAGTAAGTCCACCAGATTGAAGATGTCTGAATAAATCACAAAGAACAAAAATCGGTCCTCTAACACCTTTAGAATTAGCCGCTCTACCCTCTAATTCAGCGGCTTTCTTCAGGATATAATCAAGCATCATTTCTGGAGTTAAAAGTTTTTCACCACCGCTTATTCTAGATCCATCGGCTCCAAGTAAACCATAATTGGAATCCCAAACCTGAACACCACCATAATTGATCGAATCCAAATCACATATTTTGGAAAGAGATTCGATGACCCGTTTTTCTTCCCATGTAACTACATAAAGCAAAGAATATCTGCTGGTAATTAAATACTCTAGTTCTTTATCCATCACACATGTAGGATAATTAATCTTTTCACTCATCGGGCAACCTCTCAGACTTTTCAATTGCAAGATTCACAAAATTCTTGCAAGACTCTTCCCACTGAGGCCAGATTGTAGACTCAATCGCACGATTAATCTTAGTACTATCCCAAATTTTAGCAATGTATTCTTTCGCCTTTTCTTTATTTTTAGAATTTTGGATAAAACGTGCCATTACACTAATCATTTTCTCCTTGCATTGAGAGTCGGTCATTCCATGAAAGTCGTTCAAATACTCTCCAACTACCACAAGTCCATAAGACACCAGACATTGAATCATTCCAAAATCATCTTTGTGTTTATCTCGGATCATATCAAAAGCTTCAGTTAAAAACTTTGTCAAAACACGAGCCTTATTGACACCTTCCGAAATCAGTTCATTCTTTTTGACACCAACATACTGGTCGGCAAACTTCTTGATCGAAACGGCTCCCATCAGTTGCAGTGGGTGAACATACCCCTTGTTGGGAGCCATCATACTGGCTACCCGCTTTGGATCGTGAAACCAAACTAAATATTCGTATAAAATTCGATTGTCTACTGACTTACCACTATATTCCAAAAACTTCTGCCTCATCATGTCAAAAAAAGAAGATAAACTTTCTCTAGTGCCAGACATTTGTTTTTCGAGCAGATCTCTATTGCCAAAAGCATGTTCAAAGATTTCTAAATATGCTTTCCATAATTGTGCGATTGTAACTGCTCCTGATTCTCCAATCGGTCTTGCTCTTGTTGGACAAAGCATCCTGCCTTTGGTATTCGGTTTACCAATCGGATTCGTTATATGCCCCTGACCATAATCCTGAACGGCTTCTTTTAAACGTTCCTGACCTGTTTTATGAGCCTTTTTTCTTTTTTTGGGTCCCAACAGGGGTTGAGCAACAATTCCTTCACCATTGCCTTTTAAATTGAAATCATCCATCACATCATGTTTTTGATCTTGATCTTGATTTTTGACATTTTTCTTAGACATGAATTCATCCTCAAAACTGCCACCTGATTCTTTTACCAGTTCTGTTTCCAAACTGCCAGCCAAAAAACCGAGAGGAGGGGTAAGGGGTGGTGTTTTCAAATCTCTCTTTTCTTCTAACTCCTCCGTTATCTTCTTATCTTTAGTAGTTAGTGGAGAAAAATTTTCCCCACTATTGGTAGGGAAAACTTTTCCACAGTATTGTGGGGAAAAATTTTCCCGCGTTTTTGAATTAAAATTCGTGGAAAACTTTTCCACCTTAGAACTCCCTAACTGGCTTTCTTCTTTGGAGTTGGAACTTTTGATTTGACTGGCCTCTAGAGTATGTTTAATTTGCTCATCTTCACCGAAGACAAGGGAAAAATTTTCCAATCCATCATTATTTAAAATATTGTTTTTACCCACGTTATGACTTTCCGATTTTGAATGTGTCTTTTTTGAGGGATATCGGTAAAGACCGGTTCTTTTCCTGAATGTTGTCATGTCTTCTTTGGTTTCAGACATTGGATCTTTCAAGCGAATGGTTAGACGCCCATTTTCTAGCGTCCTTTCAAGAACTCCGATGCGGAACAAATACTTCAGGTTGTTGCGAAGTGTCTTTAGACAAATTTTTTTACCCGGAAGGTTTTTCAGGAAGACGAGTTCACTCATGTAATTTCCGGTCTCATTGGTAAAACGGCCCACTGTTTGGAGGATAGCCGCATGGGTCTGGTTAATGATCGGCTTTCCTCTTTTATCTTTGAGATTTAACACTTTTTCAGCCAATGATTTGTTAGAAGAGTGCATCAAATGTCTCCTTGGGGACACATTGTAATCGAAAAAAAATTAGAGGGAAGCAGTTTCTCTGTTTTGAACGATCTGGAATCTGGGTTCGGTTTGAAGGATCTTGAGTCTGGCTTTTGTGTGATGTGATAAGAAACGTGTGTGGTCGTAAAATTCTTCGATGTAGGCGTTTGTTTTATTGGGATCATTTGGATCTTTGCGGATAAAACGCCCTACACGCTGTAACTCGCGGGTACTGGATTTACCACCTCCAGCAAAAATACCAACGCTTGCAGCGGGGACATCAACTCCTTCATCAAGCAAGGAAGTTGCAATGATACACATGAGTTCCCGATTTCTCATCTGATCAAGATATTTCTTGCGATTCTTAGGAGTTTTCGCTGGATCACCTGAACTGGTCAGAATTTCACATTTATGATTCATTAACTCAGCAATATTTTCTGCGTGAGGAACATGTTTAACAAGAACAATGACTGGTCTACTACGTTCCATGTGGTAGAGGGCTCTTTCAGCTATCCAACGATTACGAACTTCATTATTAACCACGTATTTTGAGTAATGGGCAGCCCATGTTTCGGCAGGCCCCAAGTTCTGGTCAAAGTGATTAAAGATGATCGTCGGTTCAATCAGCCAGCCGTTGTCAATCAAGAAGGAAGCCGAAATATCACAGAAACGCCTCCCAAAGGCAGCTTCAATTAAAATATCAAGACCATCATCTCTCCACGGAGAAGCTGACCCACCATAACGATAACGAGCGGAATAGCTATTGCTTAAAATTGTCTGGATGGTTTCGGCAGAGGTGTGCTGACAATTATGAACTACAATGCCAGCAGCTACAAAATTATGATTATCCTTTACTTTTAGACAATAAACATTTTCATCTTCTCTTATCTTGTGTGGCTTAACATTTCTTACTGTTATATAACCATATCCTTTGTTGTCTGGTTTTGGAATAAAAAATTGATTTGTCCTAAATTCTTTCGGAACTTTGTATTTCATGCATAGAGGGGCATATTTATCCAAATATGGACCGAGAACATCCATTCCTTCTGCATAAATATACACAACCTTACCTTTGCTCGTGTCATAAATTGTTGATTTAACACCTAATTCATCGAGTCTCTTTACTAAATTTATTATAGCTTTTTCGTTCCATGCGTAAGTTGATATAATTCCGGTTTTCGATTTTGTACTTGTGCTTCCATCATCAAAATACAACATACATATTCCAAGAAAATCTAATTTTGAAACAATTTTTTCTTTTGGAGTGTTTTTTATTTCAGTTATCTCAGAGGAACATTTACTATATGCTTGAATTTCAAGTTTCCCAGTATATCCAGAATATACTTTTCTAAAATTAAAGAATCTTTTTTGGAAGAAGTTGCATTTATAAAGCAGGTATTTTTTTTGTTTCAGTGAGTGAGTTATTGTGATTCTGGCATTTTGACTTTTTTTGTCGGGGAACATTACTGACCCATCTCCTAAACTTGTTCCCATAACAACTTGTTTTTGTGTTTCAGATAAACATAAGTTATTTCTATTGTCGGACGGGTGACTTAAAATTAAATCTCCTCTTTTTAAATTACCAGCTTTTATTTGCCCTCTTTTTGTATAAAATAAATGATTTGAAGTAGATATTATTCCACCTATTCTCCCCGTTTCAACTCTGATAATTGGGTGAGATGGTTTTTTACTAATCCAACCAATCACTTGTTTTTCTTCAAAAATATTTTTTGTTTCGTTCCAAGATATTACATTGCCATCATATTTTTGTCTAACAAGTTTACCTATTATTTCTGTTCTTCCGTTTGGTAATAAGACACGAGTATGATTGACAAAACATTCATCTAGAAAAACAAATTGAGATTGTCTAACCAAGTCAACAATTTGTTTTCTCTGGCTATCTTCAAACTTAGTCCCATCTTTCAAGGAACAATCATCATACTTGTTTTTAGTGTAGCTTCCTGAAATAGCCATTTCACAAGATTGGACAGTAGCTACAGTAATTGGTTGAAGATCACAACAGCCAGCACCTATCTTTCCAATTTTAACTGGTTGGCCATTATAGCGGATATAGCTAGACAAACGATCATGGGCTTGCATCAGGAGGTCACAGCTTGTGACATAGAACATGGCGGGGAAAGCACGGGTATCAGAAATGATTTGGGTAACTATCTCCGTTTTCCCAGAACCTGTTGCCGCTTTCATAACTCCACGTTCAACTTTTAGTGCTTTATCAACAACAGTTTGCTGATAATCTCTTAGTTGTAATCCTTCGATACTCCAACCAGATGATTTTCTTGGAGCAAGTCGTTCATCGACAATTGAATAAGGTATTTGGTGGTTGGTAAGAACCTCTTTGCAATAAGAATATAGACCACAGGGAAAGTGAAGGGAGCCTCTGTTCCAAAGGGCTACCGTTTTGGTACCATCCCAAGCTTCTCGACCTTCGAATTTGGCTATAACTTGGTCTTGTTTGTACCGGGGCATGAATTTATGACCCGGAACCACATAACTCATTTTTGAACGAATTTCATCAGCAATCGGTTTGGGAAGATCGCCTTCAATTGTGATGGAAGTATTTGAGACTCTTAGGCAAATGCTCATCGCACAATGTTTGGGAATGCCGGAGGTTCATCGATTTGAGAGTCGATAGCCTTGCATTTGGCTGTTTCGTCTCTTTTCTCGAAATGCAGAGGATCATTATTTCCGCATTTCCCTAAGCCGGTAGCCTCATTCCTTTCCCAGTAATAGCATTTTTTACAGTTACATTCTTTAATGTCAACATATTTCTCGGTTGTACTTTTATTATCGTATGGACCTTTATCTTTAATCACACAATTCCCAGAAATATCGACCATCAAGAAGGGAGCCCTACACTGTCTTGAAGTGTTTAATGGACATTTTTCAACGGAACAAGACACAAAATTCATTGTATTTCTCCTAACACTTTTTTCAAGTCTTCAGAAACCTTTAGTGCATCAGCGGTTCGACCTTGAACAACTAATTGTTGCATAATTTTAATAACCTTAAATGAATTGAAAAATGGGTGTTCACTAGGGTCTTTTTCTGGAGTTTTTCTAAACTCAGAAAGAACCATATTCTCCATCCTTTGCAGGATGGCGTTCGCTTGAACCAGTTGATTTTGTGTCAAAAAGTTAACCAAACGTACATATTGGGTAACGAGTTCGACTTTATCCATGTTCACACCTCATCTTCAAAAACAGATTATACCTTAGATCCTGCTCTCATGGAGCAACTGTTCAGTAGTTTTCATGGCCGACATTTCTCGGTCATGCTTCATTTGCAGAAGTTGTTCATAGCTTCTAGGGGATATGTGCTTACGAGACGGAGGAGCCTCGTCGTTTTTCTTCTTTTTGTCATTACTGTGCTCGGCTTGATTAATGGTATCCTGAATCTGGATATAATTTTCATTAATCTGCAAGCCTAGACCCATGGATGCCACGGAGAATCTCTTCTTCGATTTACCTGAAACCTCATCGTAGATTTGCCTGAACTGTGCTCTCCTGAACAGGTCAAAATCTTTGGCGAAGAAGTCCAAAATTTCTTTTTTAGAATATCCCATATCAATGAGGTGTTTCATGTCTTTTTTGATATTGGGCTTGGATTTGTCTACGAAACCAAGGAATTCGTCTTCTGTCGTAAACTGGTTATCTGATTTGCCGTAGCAGAACTCTAGGCAGCTATCGACAACTGTGCGGAGTTGTTTCCCTTTAGTTCCGCCACCGGAAATAAGCAAGAAGGGGTATTCAATGTTGACTCCCCGTGTTGCACGGAATCTCTTGCATTTTTCATCTTCATCGTCAGATGATCGAACAACTTTATTTTCAGTTCTGAAAGGAACAATGAAAACAGGAATATCCTTCATTTGGGGATTGGCTTCCCGCAAAAGATCCCAAGCTACTTTGAATCGGCTTAGTTTTGAAATGAAGGGTCTTCCGAGACCGTGATCAAAGGACACAAAAAGATCTTCTTTGGGAACTTTTAGTTGTTTCCCGCAGGACGAAAGAATGTCTTTATATATGCCGTCCATTGGAGGTTTAGAGAAGTCTGAAGTCATTCTATTTTTAAAACAAACTTTTTTGCAGCCATGATCCATATCAAAGATAACTACGGGACCATCATAATCTTTGATAGCAGTTCGGATATTTTCTTCGTCGGCTTCATCTTTAGCGTTGAATATACGTGTTTTGTCGTTGTGTTTGATAGCAAACATGATCTGAGGTTTAGGGGCGTTTTTAACTTTTTCGGCAATATCTGGGTGGCCGATAGCCGTAAGTATTTCGGGCATTTTCGACAAATAGAAAATCAGCAGGGCTTTGTTAATTAGTTCAAAGCTGACATCACCATTTTTCTTGAATGAAGAGTGGTTTCGGTTGAGTCCAATCATTGGCTCGTTGATTGGATCTTCCCCAATGGTTGACCCTTCTTTCAGCAAGGAGATTCGTTCATCTTTATCAGGTAGAGAGACATATTCATAAACCTTCATATCTATTGGGTTTAAATTGTATTCTTCGCTGAAAATTTCATGTAGATTTTTCCACAAAAATGGATAGTGACTGAGAGATTTGGTAAGACCTGAATCTTGTGGATCGCCCCATTTTTGGTCAAGAAAACGGGCTTGTGCTTTTTTGTTTAGGTAATCCAGAGCATGGTTATAGAATTCCCATGCTTTGTTATCTCCAGAGCGTAGTTTGTCTCTAAATGAATTATCTTGGACAAATAGACGTTTGGCTTCTGGTTCGAAAGCGAACCGAAAAAAGAGCCCATCTTGGTCTCCCGTTATAGAACGAAGCAAATCTACGGGATAAAGACGGTCATTAGGTTTAACGATGCCATCAGGTCCAATATAGAAGTAAAGATACTTCAAGGTAAAATCTCCTTACTTTACTACATTAGATTTTAATGATCTTACATCCTTCAGGAAGAGGTCTCCTTTTCGGACATATCGATTTTGTACTTCCATGTTAGACCACGCCGAGGATGGATGCCTAGGACAGTTTGTGTCGGCTTGCTGATATGTCTTAATTGATGCATGCTGTGGATATCGCCACCCACGAAACTTCCATTTACAAGGATTCCGCCTGCGGCTGTTTCCAACTCTAAAGAGTTATGGAAGTGTCCCAAGCAGAGATAATTGAATCTGCGGCTGACTTTTTGGGAAATGAGTGATTGCAATCGTTGTTCTTCGCTGTAAAGAGAATTGATTCCACCACGTATGTAATCACCATGAAGGAGCATGAATTGTGTACCATTAACGTCCTTCATTTCCCACCAGCACTGGTTATATTCCACGTTTACATTCGGATGTTCTCGCATTTTAGCTTTAAGCAGTGCGTAAACAGCGTTGTCCCAGTTCGCTGAAACTTTGTCTGTATTTTTCGCTACGCCAGCCCGACCGTGATTCCCAACAACCCCGGTGAAAGAAATTCGTTTGAAACAGTTACTCCACGTTGCAATTAAATCGCAAAGGTAGTTCGATGCAACTTCCGACTGTTTTTGAATGTCCATGTTTGAGTTGTACGCACAACCCCATTCACCACCCATGTTAGAGCCCTGAACAATGTCTCCTAGGGAAAAGATGTGTAATTCTGGGATATCGTAAAGTTCGCTGTGATGCTCGTAAATGCTGACTAATCCGGTGCGGAGTTTTTCTACTCTAGTCTTCAAGAGTTCCAAATTGTACTCGTTTAGGTTTCCCGTGTCTTTTGACGAGAACTCTTGACCTACGTGTAAATCGGAGAGTAAAAGAACCATGTGTTCGGGAGTACGAGTTCGTTTTGTGTGTCGTTCAAAGCGGAACTGTTTAAGTTTGTATCGTGGAAATGCTTTCGCGGCTTCAACCATCTTTTCGGTCATGTGCTTCATGAAGGCCAGATTGGTTAAATGCCTTTTCTGGACCTTCTGAGCTTGCTTAATCAAGATGTCACAGCGTTCTTGGTCTACCTGTTTTTCTTCGATCTCGTCTTCGCTGAGAGAACAAAGCTCTTCTAGATTTTTCTCAAAGGCTTTCCAGTCTATGACACTTACTTTTCTGGTAACAGAAGAACGGCCCATCTGAAGATTAATAGAGAGATCGGTTTTCGTTGAGCTTTCGGGACTATTTTGGTATTTGTAAAGCTCAATGAGTTTTTTAGGTGTCCAATTGTCGGTAACTCCAATTAAGTTATCAAACCGAATTGGATCTTGAGCGAAAACCTGATTGAATTTTTTGACAAGTTCAACACATTTGCTTTGGGTATTACCCATGAACATCTCCTTATTTAGAATTATCCAAGTACCACTTGTATGTTTTTTCTAACCCTACAGAGAAAGGCGTTGTCGCTTGCCACTTTAGAAGTTTCTGAGCCCTTGATGTGTCCAAACATCTTCTTGGTTGTCCGTTTGGCTTCCATGAATCCCAAACAATTTCCCCCTTATATCCTACAAGGTCTTTGATTTGGTTAGCCAAGTCCTTTATGGAAATTTCTTGACCGGAACCAATATTGATAGGTTCGGAGCCATCGTAATTTTCTAGTGCTTTGACAAAAGCTTTGGCACAATCTTCTACAAACAAGAATTCTCGTGTTGGAGATCCATCACCCCAAAGCGTTACCGTAGGCTGACTTGAAACACGTGCCTCATGAAACTTTCGGATCATTGCTGGGATAACATGACTTGAGTCAAGATCAAAATTGTCTTTCGGACCATAAAGATTCACCGGGAGAAGATATATAAAGTTGGAATTAAATTGCATTCTATATGATTGTGCCAAAATTAAAAGCATTTTCTTCGCTAAACCATAAGGAGCATTTGTTTCTTCAGGATAACCATTCCACAAATCATGTTCTTTAAATGGGACTGGAGTGAACTTGGGATAAGAACAAATTGTTCCAGCTATAATTAGTTTTTTGACACCATGCCTGTGGCATGATTCAATAATGTTGGTCCCCATGGTTAAATTTTCATAACAGAAAGTAGCTGGATTGGCTTTGTTTGCTCCAATCCCTCCAACTCTGGCAGCTAAATGAATTACACAATCTGGATGAAAGATATATAACAAACAGTTGGTGTCATCCACCGAAGTTAAGTCGTATTCATCTTTGTGGAATTTTAACACTTCGTGATTGTTAGATTCCAATTCTTCGGCAACGTATGAACCCAGAAAGCCGT
>Ga0307376_10001664_pt1 | contig 23376 bp, 56 predicted proteins | sample TR2MG_FD_202536 | JGI IMG/M metagenome (GOLD analysis project Ga0307376, IMG submission 202536) | Soil microbial communities from Risofladan, Vaasa, Finland - TR-2 | ecosystem: Environmental > Terrestrial > Soil > Coastal area > Acid sulfate soil | place: Finland: Risofladan, Vaasa | collected...
CCTTTTTGGACAATGAGCTTGCCCAGAGCAAGCGCTCACAGGTGGCTGACGCCGCCGAATAAAGGACACCATGACCGATTCCGACGAAGAAACCACAACCAATCCATTCACACGATTCTCTGATGTCATGCCACTGGAGAAGATTGCGCCGCTGAAGATCGCGGTTATCGGCGCGGGTGGCATTGGTGTTCCTGCCTGTCTTTGCCTCGCAAAAATGGGTGTCAACTCTATCCACGTTTGGGACATCGATGATGTCGGCTATGAAAACGTGGGGCCGCAAATGTACGGAAAGCGAGTTGTGGGACGACCGAAGACGCTGGCCCTTGGTCAATTTTTGCAGGACCAAGCGGACTGGTGCGACGTTACCCTCCACAACGAGCTTTTCGTGAAGCGGGAAGGAGCCTTCGATGCTTTCGATGTAGTGGTATCCGCAGTGGATTCACTCGAAGTCAGGAAGGAAATCTGGCAAAGCATCCCGACGGACAGCCGGCAGCTACTTGTGGACCCGCGTATGGGGGCAGAAGTCCTGACGGTTTACTCCGTCATTCCACAGGAAGACCTGGCGTGGTATCCCAACACGCTCGAAGGCGAGGCCATGGAATTTGCCTGCACGGCAAAAGCCACCTTCCACAACGGCCTCGTAGCCGGCGCGATGACAGCGCAGGCTGTCAAAGCATGGGTTATGAACGAGCGTATCAACGCGGAGACAACCTTCGACATGCGGTTCCTGCAACTGTTCTGTGCTACACCGGAGCAGAAGTTCGCCGCCATGGACAAGGTGGAAGCAGCAGAATGAGCGAGCGGCCGAAGATGTCAGACGGGTCGAAGGTGCCGGGCAGTACGCCTGACATCATCGGCCTGTTTGACTCGGAGGATCGCGTCATCGAGATGGATAGCCTGGGGCGTATAACCATTAATCGGTTAGGGAAAACCACCATACGCATCCATGTCGAAGACAGCGGGTCCATCGTTATCGTCGGAGACGACCCCATTTTTATCCGCCCTGGCGCGGCGAACATGATCCGCATCTGATGTTCACCCCGACCAGAGTGCAGGTCGATTTTATCCGTTCAACGCTGCGTAAGATTATGAAGGACTCCACCAACGAGTCCTTCGCACAAGCGTGGCTCGTGTGGGCAGAACTACATCTACAGACCCTGAATCGACCCGACAAAACTGTCGTGGTCACCAGGCTGATGCCGCTCATCATGGCGTGCGTCGCTACAAGTAATAAAACGCCCGAGCAGGCCCAAGGAATCATTCACGACGCTGTCTTGAAGACGTTGTTCCAGGCCAAGCTAGCGGGCAAGGATTCCCTCGATATGCAAGAAGCAAGAAAGGCGGCTGTGTATGTCAAATACCATTGTCAGAATTGACGCCGCTCCCGCAGGCCTCCTGCCACCAGCAAGTCCCCTTGACTCAACTCAATACAACTCCGACGAGATCGATTCCGGCACCGGCGGCGGCCCCCGTGGCCCCCATCGGGAGCCGGACTTTCTCTGGTCAAAACAGTGCGTTTTGAATCCAACGCAGATCCCTGCGCCAAAAATGCAATCACCAGCCAAAAACCCCTGGGTCATCCTACCCCTCGCATTCTCCATGTTCATCTACGCCGCATACGGATTATCGCAATTCGATGGTGAAGCCACGATACTTCAATGGACCGCGGGGATCGGCGCCCTCACAATTTCCATGCTCATGCTATTTCAGTCCGTGAAGGGATTGATGCAAGACATGACCTGGAAAGAAAACTTTCCCGACGAGAAATAACACGCCGTAGCAACGCAGAACACCAGGCAATTGAAGCGTGCCATAGCAGAATAGAAACCCGCTAGAAGCTAGCGTGCCATAGCAGCATAGAAAACCAAGCATGGAGCGTGCCAGCCTGCCCTAAGAAAACCAAGTGGAGAGCGTGCCGTGTCTACCTTTGCAGACGATAGAGCTATCATCAAATTTTCCTGCCCGCATTGCGGCGTGAAGTCAGGCCAGCCCTGCATCACCAAGACCGGTAAGCGTTTTACCGGAGGATTCCACATGCTCCGGAAGGGGCGGGTTTTTCCCGACATGAGCAAGCCTGGCAAGGGTAAGCCCATACCCAAGTACGACAATGACTGAGTCAGCGCGAAGCTTCGCAATCAATGCGCATGGAGACCAACTGTACGGCATCAACCCGTACACCGTTCACCTCCATGATGTTGTCAGCCGCGTGGCTCAGGCTAACGACACGGTTCTTAATCCTGAATACCTCCAGAACGTCGCATGGCTGCATGACGTTCTGGAAGACACATCCGTAACATTCAATGAGCTACAGAGCGCATTTGGATACTGGGTGGCGGGTTCTGTTTCCATTATCACAGATCCGTCCTTCCTCCCAAGCAGGAAGGAGCGTAAGGCGCACGCCAATCGTGCATTCAAGCTTCTGGACCCCGAGCGAATCACACATCGCGCTGCCCTTATCGTGAAAACCGCAGACCGTTTGGCTAACATCAGATATTCGAAGGCGGTCGAGAATAAAGGCAAGCTCAAGATGTACCGCAAAGAGCATCCCGAGTTTGAGGCCGCCACCCGGCGAGAGGGCCTCGTCCCAGCATATTGGGATCGTATGCAAATCGACCTAGGACTTATCAACCCAAGCAATTCATAGGAGGGAATATGAATCCCGAAAATCTGGAAGCCATCAAGCAATCTGTGCGCTTCTTCTACGACATGCAGAAGCTGCGCATCCAGTCGTCCAATCGGACCACGACCAACACCGTCGTTCTGGATACCAAGCACGGCTCGCATCTGGACGACCAGGGCGACCGGCTCAGCGAGATGGAGCGTAAGGAGATGACCAACATCCGACGGCTGCTCAAAACACATCCGCTGTATACGGAGTGGTTGAAAGACCAAAGGGGATGCGGGCCTACTCTCAGCGGTGTCATCATTTCAGAGATCGACATTACGAAAGCTGGAACAGTCAGCGCCCTGTGGAAATATTGTGGGCTGGCCGTAGACTCCAGAACCGGCAGGGCCGAGCGTATGAAGCGCGGCGAGAAGGCTGGCTACAATCCGTGGCTCAAGGCCAAGCTGGTCAAGGTGCTGGGCGACTGCCTTATCCGTGCAAACTCACCCTGGCGAAAATTCTACGACGACTACAAGCTGCGTAAGCAGAATTCGCTTGTAGACCAATGCATGCTCTGTAAGGGCAAGGGTGTATTCAAATCCAAGAAGGAGGCTGCGGAGGATGAGAAGGAGGCCGAGCCCAAGGAGAAAAAGTGCACCAACTGCAACGGAACCGGCGGCCCGGCACCCTGGGGCCAGAGCGATGCCCATCGACACCAAGCGGCCATCCGCTACATGGTGAAGATGTTCCTGCAGGAGATGTGGCTCGTTTGGCGTACCATCGAGGAGCTTCCGGTCACCGACTCCTACGCGGTGGCCGTCCTCGGCAGGACGCATGGGGACCATGGTGGAATGGGCGTAATGCCCGCTCCACCACCGCCCGCAGCACTGCATTGATTGCCTATCACGTCGAGCACCCCATACCAGAATAGCGTGCCAGTGTGAGGAAGTAAACCAGAAGGAACCAGCGTGCCAAAAGCCAAAAGCAAACCAGACTCTGAGAGCGCGCCACAAACCAACAGAATCCCCTAAACGGGCAGCGTGTCAAAAGGTCGTAGAAAACCAGACGGTTCAAACGGGCCCATGCATCGCAGAAAACCAGGAGAACCAAGCGCGCCATGTCGAAGAATAAAACCAAGAGATGTTAGCGCGCCATATTGAGTGATAACTCCAAATGTATTCAGCGTGTCACGCCCCTTGAGAAATCCAAAGGTGTCGAACGCGCCCTCTACAAGTAGAAAACCACCAGAGCCAAGCGCGCCAGAGTCATATTCAACCCCAATACAGGAAAGCGTACCAAATGTCCGCAGAAAACCAGGTCGCCAGAGCGGCTCCATTTATCGCCCAAGGCGCCAAGGTCTTTGCGCGCGACGGGGCACAAGCTGGCGTCGCCACCGGGAATACCCATCACTGCCGACTACACGGCTGCAACGGCCTGCGGGTGACCGTACGCTGGTCCGACGGTAAGTTTACATACCCTTGTTCCAAGGGTATGAGCGAGGGTCGGCGCGCGTGGAGAATTCTGTAAAGCATGGTCGTCGGAGTTTTCCATTGCATCGGCATGTTGGGCGCTGCTCGTGTAAGAGCGAGACCTGGTTGCGGTGCTACATTCGAGGGTCTTCCCGGCCCAGCCGTAAGGTGCCCCCACTGCGGGTCGCTTTGGGTTAAGTGGCTCAACTATGAAGACTTCAAAAATCCGAAGAAACGGAAGAAATAACCATGGCAAATAAAGAAGTCTACCAAGCATTATTCACAGAGGCAGAAGCCTTGTGGGTAAAAATCGAGAACCTCGCGCAACGCGAGTTATCCGAGGTTGTCGAGGGTGTAGGACACGAGATTCTGATGGACATATCGAAGGGCCACAAGATCTCCTGGGATGGTGAGATAAAACATCTTGCCGATATGCTCCGCTATCAAGGCGAAGTTGTTGGAACGCTGGATGTGCTTCGCCAACCTAACAAGGAAGAATAAAGGGACAAAAGACAATGCAGATAACAATTATCCGCCCACTTCGAGATGACGCTGGTTATCTTGAGAGCACATGGCCTCATGTTTCAGAAGCAGAGGGTGTCCGTTTTCAGCTTCAGGAAGAAATGGACCCTGGCATTAACCAGTTTGAGCGACGTTACGAGTGCAGTCTCGCGTATCGCCTTATCGAGCAGAGGCGTATTGTGAAGGGCAAGTTTCACCCTGGCCGAAAAATCCTTCCGACGACCGCGGTCACATACGAACTGGTGTATGACTTGGTCATCCCTCCTGGCAAGGAGATGGAGGACGATGTGCTTTTCGCCCAGATCAGGTCGTGCATACTGGATTACGGAGTCAGAGGCTCCTTCAAACGGGGCAATGTAACCACGAAAGAAGAGGAATAAATGAGTCATGAAGTCGAGCAGATGTTCTCTGCCGGAAACGTAGTGCCCTGGCATACGCTGGGTAATGTTATCGATGAGGCCCCGAGTATCAAGCGGGGTATCATTTTGGCAGGCCTCAACTGGCATGTCGGAACCAAGCCGCTGTTCACAGCGGAAGGCGTAGAGGTTCCAGCGCGCGCCACGTACCGCGAAGATACAGGCGCGATCCTGGGGATCGTTGGCACCCGATACACGCCATTGCAAAACGCAGAGGCGTTCGAGTTCTACGAGCCGCTTATCGAGTCTGGGCTTGTTACCCTGGAGACCGCCGGCTCTCTGAAGGAAGGTAGGCGTGTCTGGGTTCTTGGAAAAATCAACCGTGACCCACTTGTTATTGTGCCGCAGGCCGATGACGTCATCAACCAGTACATCCTGCTGAGCAATTCACACGACGGCGTCAGCGCCATTCGATGCGGCTTTACGCCCGTTCGGGTGGTATGTTGGAACACCTTGTCGTGGGCGCACGACCTTGCGGACAATCAGGAAAAGGCCGCCGGAAAACTCCTGCGTGTGCGACATACGAAGAATGCTAAGGAGGCGTTGCATGAGATTCGCGACGTCATGGACCTCGCGTCCTCAACCTTCTCCGCCAGCGCGGAGCAGTACAAGGCGCTGGCCGCCCATGATGTTAACGAGGCGGACCTCAAGCGCTACGTCCGGATCATCTGGAACCACGACCCCGATGACGAGGATGCCTGCAAAACCATTCTCCCGAAGATCGAAGAACTGGTGGAATGCGGCGCCGGCAACGACCGTGCTGGTGTGCGGGGTACGTGGTGGGCCGCGTACAATGGCGTCACGGAATACCTGTCACATCAGCGGGGTTCCAGCGCTGAAAAGCGGCTCGACAGCCTGTGGTTCGGTTCCGGTGTGAACATGAACCGCAAAGCGCTTGAAGTCGGGCTGGAGATGGCAACGGCATGACAATCAAGGAACTGCTCGGCGGGCTCCTCGGCAAGATCCAGTCTGAGGATCTTGACGAAATGGTACACGAAATCCACTCGGAGTTTGCCGCGGCCATCAATAATTCCGGTGCCGATGGTCAGCTTGAATTCTTGCGGCAGGAACTCGGAGACGAGGCGCTTCTGGAGCGCGTCAAAGAAATCACGAAATAGATGGAGTGGGTATTCATCATCCTTGCAATTGCGGTCTCCGGGGCCAGCGCTGTTATAGCCCTGAACGCGCGAGCCCATGCCAGGCTTGCGCTTCGCGAAAGCCAAAAGGCTATCGCCGCAAAGGACGAGGCTGAGAGTGCGCTCATCGCCATACTTGATGATGACGGCAATGTGCGTGGGCAACTTCGGCTCCCTGGGCAGATTGAGAAATCGCCCAACACCACGCCATGCGGAGACCTCTGCGCCCACGCCTCCTTCGTTGGAGACGGAAGAAGAAGCGTACGCGGCTTCACGTCTGGGTCCTGGCACTGTAGGGCCGGACAAGGAGCGCCGGTAAATACTGTGAGACTCAGATTTTTGCACGACAACAACTGCTCCATGTTTGAAAGAGATAAGGACTGATGTCTGCTCGTCAGCAATTCACGCGGGTCAAGGCAGGCCTGCATCGCGCACAGCTTCCCGAAGGCTCATACGAATTACGGCGCGACCCCTCCGCCAAAACCAGATTCGAGCGCCAGTGGACCCTGTTCCAGACTAACGGCCACGAGCCTGTGTGTCTGGATAGCTTCATCAAGACCGTTGCCGAAGGGGAGGATGCTCTAAGGTTTATTATTCAGGTCGAATCATACCTTCGATCTTCCGGCGCCGCCCGCAGTACCTATTACAGATGGATCTTGAGAACGGAGTCTGGAGACCTCTACATATCGCCGCACGGCGACAGAATCATGATGCGGTTTGAAGACGTGGAGGCTGCCAAGAAGGGTTCCGCGCCCACGCGCATCAACCACACCGGATTCAATCCTTATTCTGGAAAGTGGAACATGCACTGGGCGACCGGCCATCCTGCGGAAGCTAAGCTTCGGGAATTCACCGCAAGAATAGAACTTCTCATGTGAGGGCCTTATGTCTAAAGCGCAGTCCATCAAGCTTAACGATTATCTCAATTGCCGCACATGGAACCGTCTGCAATTGTCGCTGCCCGATGCGTTATGCACCAGGATCGTTCGCCGCGTGGTCTTTGCAAACAAAGGTCTGCCGATCTCCGGCATCATAGCAGATCGTCTTGACCCACAGTATGCCTTCAATAATATCCGGCCGCGTTAGCCTCCTCCGCACAGGAGAAAATATGGAAAAGATTCTGCTTGAGAAAAACGGTTACAGCCTGGAATGGGAAGACGCTCCGCATGGCGGGCCGCCAATTCTTGTTCTGAAGATGCCTACGGAGTTCGACAAGGAGGGTAACCCTACCAAGTGGGGCAAGCTTCTTGGCGAAGCCATTCTTGATGCCGTAAAGAATCTTGACGACTATTACGACCGTCTGGAAGCTGCAAAGAAGGCGGCAAAGGACGCCGTTCTTGCGGCGGGTAGGCTCCTCGAAAAGCTAGATCCCACCGTATTAGAACAAAGAGGAAAACAGGATGCAGCCCCGCGGATCCAGGAGAGGCAGGCACCATGAGCGCCGAGACCGAAGCACAGGCACGGGAGCGGCGAGAGGATCAGGTTTGGCGCAAGGCTATACCCGGGCCACACAAGGAGGGCGCTATCGCCTGCATGGAAGCCGAGGCCCAGCGATACGCCCCGCTTGTCGAGGCGGCGAGAGGGCTGCCGTTCGACGCCCCTGTCTGCGAGACGCTCGATGGAGCCACGCGCTGCTTTTATTGCCGCGCATTTGCTGGAGGGGAGCGCGTTTATCACTCGGCGCAGTGCCCGTGGCCCAAGTTCCGCCAGGCCCTAGCCGATCTGGGGCCCAAAGATATCATGAGCGACGAGACGTCTATATGAGCGAAGGAATCGAGAGCACAACAATGACATATGTACCAATCATGGCTCAGTATATCGAGCCGGGGATGACCTGTCCGCTTGGGACCATCAAAAATGTAGAGGACGAAGGACAAGGCGTCCGCGTCGTCTTCTCCGATGGGCTCGACATAACGTATCCATCTGATCGGCCTGTTTTTGTGGAGATTGACCTGGAGGCCGCATGACCAAGGATGAAAGCATCAGGCGTTTTCAGAAGGCAGTGTTGAAAAAGTTCGGCAAGGGGGTTAGATTTTGCCATCAGGAGCGTGACACTTCTGAAGACCTGGACGAGCGCATTGATGTATCTGTACCTCTCGATAATATTGACTGGACGGTCGTCCAGCCTGCCGTTGAAGTAGCCCTGAAAATTTCTGGAGCATCGCGCTATTTCGAAATTGGCGGATCAGGACTTGGTTTTGGCTACCGCGATGTTTCTGTCTACCGAAAGTAGGAAGTCATGAAGGAAAAGGCAACGCTCACAATCGACATCGAATACGACCCAGAAATAACTGATGCTGAGTCGGTGGCCTCCGCGCTGGATATGTTACTGGAAACAGCAATGTCTACTCCAGGCATTTTTGAAGAATACGGCAACCCCAAAGTCGAAGAATTTTTTGTCTCCAAAAAGTAGGCCCCAGCATCATGACCACCATCACCATGCAATGCATCGTCTGCGATGGGATTCTTGAAGGATGCGGATCGCCTAATCGCACCCAGCCGAGCGGTGGTATATGCTTTTCCGGATCGCCTCAATGGGGCTCCAAAAAAGACAACGAGCACCAAAATATTGGGCTCAGCTACTACGAGATTTTCGTATGCGATGACTGCTGGGATACGAAGCGTAGGGTTGCCGTGGGCGTAAAGCTAGAGATCCCGACGCCTCGCAAGCAGTTTCTTTTCACCGGAGAGCAGGCCGACGCCGCCCTTGCCCGTTCCAAAGAGAGGCAGACCTACATCTCTGTCAGTGACATGTTTGAACCGGAGTCAGATTGATGGCAGATTCAGAAGTAAAACTCACCAATCCTAACGGCCCCAAAACCAAGGCGGAGCTTTGGCGTTACGTGTGTGAGAACATTGAACAGGAGGGGTTTCATTACGCGCTTGTGGATTACACCAGCCCGGAGTACACTAACTGCGACGAACTCGATCCCGAGCTTGCGGCGCTGTGGCGTGAGTACATGGCGCGGGTGAAGAAGATCGAAGCGCACGTCGGGGTGCGGTAATGGGAGACATGGCAGACCTTGCCCTCGAAGACGTGTTTGATTTCGAGGAGGACCGCCTCAATTTTCGCCTGGGAAAAATGACCGATGACGAGGCTTTTCGTCGGGGCATCATCGATGAGACAGGCGGAGAGGTAGGCGGAAAGTCGCGTGGGCCAGGCTCATGCCCGTCTTGCGGCGGCGACACGACGCTGCGGCAGGGTCGTCACGGAGGATTCTTTGGTTGTAACGCTTTCCCCAAGTGTCGTGGTAATAGGGCACTGTAGGATCATGCTGCCAATGGAACACGATGACGATAGGAAGACTACCGCGTCATCATTGGCAGCCGTCTTCATATTCGCCGGCTCCTTCGTCGTCATCTTGCGGCTCCAGATGGAATCCGGAGTTCCCTGGTGGTGGGCATTCGTAGTGGCGTTCGTCTTCCTACGATGCGCTGTCGCCCTGAGCAAGCTCGATACAAAAAGCCTGGTCCTTTTCACACTCCTAGCCGCCACAGCAGCCGCCGTGAGGCATGCAGCGGGATAAGTCAAGGTAGTAGGAAGTGCAGCATGAAAAAACTATACGTCATTCTATTCACCCACAAGCACGGGGCCGATGCCTGGCCCCGGTTCTCAGCGGACAAGCCCGGCGAGGGAGAAGTCATCGCGGAGCTACGCAAGAGCGGGGAATGGGATGAAGACGATGATGAACGAGGTTCAACCATCGAAATACGCGGCCCGTTCCCCATGCCCTGAAGCCATAGGCGCAGTAATAGGAATTATGTCGCCCAGTGCAAAATCAAACCCAGTGCGAACTCGCGTGGCGGATCGCGTGTCGGACCGCGTGTCGGACCGCATGTGGGACCGCGTGGCGGATCGCGTGTCGGACCGCGTGTCGGACCGCATGTGGGACCGCGTGGCGGACCGCGTGTGGGACCGCGTGGCGGACACCGTGTGGGTCGCGTGAGGAATCAGATCGATGGCGCTTAGGAATTATGTCAGCCAAAACGAACATTCGAACGCCGAGAGATCTGCGTGTAAGAACCTCACAAACTTCTGGTTGTGTGCGGGTACGAATGATTCCCACGCGCACCTCAAACGAGGGCGATGTCTGCACTTCCGATGTGGATGAATGGATCGACTCCTGGCCTACTTGGGAGCGAGATGCGGCAGAAGCGATCCTTCAAAAAGAAATGGGTGCAAGCTACAAGGTGCGGTAACTGAATCATGCCATCCAACACTATTCCTATGATCCATTGGAATGCCAAGATGATAGAACTCGATGATGGCATGGCAGCGGGGATGAGTCCGATTGCTCCACCGGGGGACAGCGCTCCCCGCGGATTCAGGCCGGGAGAAAGTCTGGAGTGGAGCATCCAAATCGAGAGGCTTCCTGTTCTCCTGAGGCATTTCGATGTCTATTTGACACGCGTCGAAGGCAAGCTTTGCGGCTTTTTCAATGAAAAGGGCATGGGGTTTGAAAGGCCCTGGATGCGGTAACAGGGTTATGTCATCCAGTGCAAAAGATCCCATCGCATTCGGCGATCTTTGGGAACAATACCGTAAATCCATTCCTGGCGATGCGCCTGACGATCAGATATATTGCATGAAAGTGGCCTTTCACCATTCGGCCATGACCTCGCTGAAGCTAAGCATATCCCATGCAATCGGAGCAATCCCAGAAATAACCGACGAAGAATTCGAGCATGAATGGGATAGCTACATTGACTCCGCATTTCCTGACGGCGCGAGTCTGACAGAGATATCCGTCGTTAGGCACGCCCTTCAATCTGGCTCGTTTCTTATGCTGCAACATTTTGAAAGGGTATTGACTGAAGGAAGCCTAGAGGAAAAGCTGAATAACCTCATCATCCTGCTAGGCGAAATCGAGGCTCTCCGCGCCAAAATCACCGGGGCCATCCAATGAAGACGGTTTACGACTACAGGGTGCGGTAATAGAGTTATGTCCCCCAGTGCAAAGGAGAATCCAAGCAATGCCGATGCCGCGTAAAATTCTCGACAAGATGTACTGGTCTGGATGCTGCGACGAGGCTATCGCGAAGGCCCGGCAGACCGACTTCGCGCTTGGAGGCCCAGGGCGTATTTCTTGGATGCAAGAGCATGCGCCTGAGTGTCAGGACTGCATGCGCTCCGCCAAGTTTCGGAATCTGGAAATGCGCACTGCCACGCGCATGGGAGAGGCGGCTGTCACCGCGTTTCATATGGGATCTTCAGCACTACTCGCAATGCCCGGGTACATGAAAACTCTCAAAGCCATGATCGATGAGGCGATAGTCTCTAACGATCTGACTCAACAAGACGTAGAATGGGTGGCCGGAATGGCCACTCGTTATGGGACACCTTGGCCTGGACATGAATCCTAACAGGGTGCAGTAGCTGAGTTATGTCACCCAGTATAAAACCACCGTTTGGCCCATGGCTTATTGTCCGCAAAGGCAACAACCTCTTTGACTTATATGGAGTCAGCGACCATCACGGCAGGGCATGGAGAAGGCCGCAGATTCTTGCAGTAGATGTTGACCCCACCGTCGCCGCGTGGCTTGCAAACACAGGCATCGTAAGTCCCTCTTTTTCAGAATCGATTGCCATTTTTCGTGCAGAGCAAGGATTGGATGGAGATTCAATTGAGGCTAGACGCAGCGTGCTCGATGCGGTGATTGCCGGACTTGAGCGGCGCAATGCCCCCGTCTCGATGATTGAATACCTCAAGAAGCGATTCGAAGATCAGGCCGAGAGCGATAGCTGAATCATGTCAACCGACTTCAATGATTTGAGCGATAAGAAGCAGACTCTATTGCTTCATTGCAACATTATGAAAATCGGCAGCGTTGGCCTCAACTTCGATGGCACCGTGCTGAAGGACTGGGCTGCTGCCGTAGAGTGTCTTGAGCAAGGGCTCGTTGAGATTTTCATCGGCGAAGACCAGGGTTCTCCGCGTAAGGGAGAGGCCTGCGCCCGAATGCGCCTAACCCCCAAGGGGCGCGCCCTCATTCCTGGATGTGAGGTGTGAATCATGTCAACCAAGAAGCCCATCGGAAAACCTGAGCCGTGCATGCACTGCGGCGAGAGGGTCGTGCCGCTTGTACGTGGTGTTGACGGTCGTGCCGTATGCACGCCGTGTGGAGTGAATCGACTCGGTTTCCTTGTCTTTGCGATCCGGGCCGGATGTCAGGCGGGACAACTCGCCCTCAAGAACGGAGTGTAGTAGGGATGTCAACCAAGGCAAAGCAAAAGCGATGGTGGGTATCCTGGTTTCATGACAGTGCTTACGGGGCATTCGAAATCCACACCCCATGGTGGTGGACATCCGACACCGCCATATGTGCGGCAGTCATGGCGCCTGACGAGGACGGCGCCCGCGAAGCTATCTTCTCAGCCTACGACACGCGCCCTTCATCCCTGCCGTGGAGATTCGTAGAACCCAAACCCGACGGTTGGGCCCCGTGGAATATCGATCCTGGGGTTGAGGGGACGTCCCGGTTCCAGCCGAAAGACTGGATGCAGTGGCCGGACTCGTAAGGAGAATTATGCCAAGTTACAAGGTGACGTTCACAGTAAAATTTGAAGGATGGATCGACGCGGATGACGAAGATGAGGCAACGTCAGAAGTGGACATCCCTGAGTCTGACTCGACCAAATATGTGAGCAACTCTATGGACGTCTTGCTGGTAGAAGCCCAGCCGATCCCGAAGGAATAGTGCGATGGCACAGCTAACAGCGAACAGTCTGAAGCCTGACTTCACGTTTGAGGACTTCAAGTCAGACGTCGATGCTTGGTTTCAGGCGGAGGATAAATGGCTCAAGGAGCTTCCGCAGAAAGTCCGCAAAGAGGGGAAGGGAGATGCTGTCGGGACGATCATGCGGTGGGGCGTTGCGGACGGCTCCGCCTTGTACATTGTCGTGAAACAGAAACCTCTGACCCTCTCCCATATCGAAATAGGAGACGCCTACCGTATCCCCTACATGATGATTCGCGGATGCCGCCTCAGCGATGTCCGCGACGCCATGAAAGAGGATGGCCCGCGGTGATAACAAAGCAAGAGTTCGAAGACCTTCTTGACAAGCTGCTCCCCGCCAACGAGGTCATGCGCGATGTACGTATTTCGCTTCCCTGTCGTTTGGATAGTGCCGCCAAGTATCTATTCCTAGACCCGGCCTGCGGTTCTCCAGATGAAAGAGAACAGGTCAGAGAACAGCTTCACAACCTGGAATATTCAGGGCACTTCCTCTTCGCGCCAGAAGACAAAAAGCAGAACGACTAACCATGTCAACGAGCGTAAGCCTACGTCTTATTTCAGCGCCGCGCGAAGCTACTCGTGAACGAATCATCTGTTCAACGAAAGAGCTGTCGGAGCGCCTCCATCACCACCGCGCATCCTTTCAGCAAATGATGGATAGATCCCCCGTGAGTCGCTGGCAAATTCAAGAAGTTCTACAAGACTCAATATGGGAAGCCACCCGGAAGAGAAACAGCAAAGGATAACTATGCCATTCAGAACAGAAGGGCTCGGCGTTGATGCCGGGCTCATGTCATTCATTCAAGACACCAAGCGCAAGACATTCCGCGACGACTGCTGGCATGTGGCCACCAAGGTTCCAGTGAAAGTCGGGGATCGTTACGACGTATCCGTCGTGCTCTCCGAGGGCGAAGGTGTTGTACAAAAACTCAAGATCAAACGTGTTCAAAGCGAGGGCAACCTCGTTATCGAAAGCGGCTGTGAGAACCTCATCATCAGTGACCCGTGCTACATCATCGCCGACAAACACTGGGGCGACTTCTGCAACAAGCTCCACGATACTGAGGCCAGAGATCGGCAGTACCCAATCTTCATCGAGGACCACGGCGTAAAGGTCGCGGTATCAGGTTCCGGGTACGGCGATGGCCACTACTCCTGCAACATCGAAACCGATGATGACGGCAACCTCGAAGAAGCCTACATCACCTTCCTCACCGAAGACGACCGCGACCCCGACGGCGACCTCGAAGAACAATGGCAAGAAGACGACGATGAAGACGAGGAATAATGGCTGATACAGACGGTAAAGATCTGGTTCTCCGGGTCCGGGAAATCGACAACGGCTTCCTCCTGCTCGGCCGTGTTTTGGGCGAGCGGTTGCCAACGAAATTTTTTCCGGACCTTGACAGCGTTGAGCAGTCGCTAATCGCGCAGGTTAATGCCCACTTCAATGAACCGGAGGATGCTGAAGAGCCGGAAGAGGGCCCATGCTAGCCCTCCACATCCTCACGGGCGCCGTGGTGGTCTGCATGCTCTTCGGCACCTTGGCCATCAGGGCAAAGGTCTATTAGGCACCAATGAAGGCGTTCCAATTCGACGCGCCGTCGCTCACCAGCAGGACCCAGCCATCATCTACCGCAAGCGTCACGCTGGCGGCCTTGAGGTTGATCGTGTCGGGGAGTGTTTGCACAAAAACAACGCTCGCAAGAGTCAGTGCGTTTGGCGCCAGATAGCGCGTGAAAAAACCCCTGGGGAAGCTTGCGGCGGGCGGCAGGGTGACGGTATGAACCACGGTGGTGTTGACCGTTACGATCCCGGCGCTGTCCTGTGCGGTGACGGTAGACGCTGCCTCTGCGCCCGAGATGACGCGTTGGCGAACGAAGAGCTTCGCATTCAGGTTAATATTTTCCTGATTGTACGAGTCGGTCACAGCCCGGGTAGTATAGCATAGACATGAGCGATCCCCACAGAGAGCGCCGCTCGCGCTGGCTCGACGGCGTTGAGATTCTGGAATTCAACAAACAGGTGTGGATTGAAGAGTCCCACGTCTACATGCTGATGGATCGCGAGCTTGCGTTTGAACGCTTACGCAACGCCAAGATTTTTTGCTCCTACTGCAGAGAAGAGAAGCCTTCTCGCGACAGAAAAACAAACACATTCATGCATCAAATTTACGCAGAAGAAAGCCCCACCGTGCGGACTCTAAAGATAGTCCCATGCTACGCCGACGCAATTTGGCGGAATGAGGATCAGTGACCGGACTGCTAGCTGAAAATTCCCACGTCTATTGCTTGTGGTTTGTCCCCTTCGACGGCGACAACAACTTCTTCGCCGCAATGATTAAGGACGTGGAAGGCGACCGAGTCATCTACAGGTTCGAGGACTCCGAGGACTGCAACTACTTCGTTATCAAACGCGGCGACAGCACTATGCGGGACTTCCGTAGGGCCTTCAACCTTACCGTCGAAGAGTTCTCCACCAGCGCAGAGGCACGCATGGAATATCTACCTGTCGATGGCGGCGTCGAACGAGCGTTGGATATCATCGAGAAACAACCCTGGGCAGAGCAGATCCTTCCAGGATAACACCAGCTTGCATGTGCTTAGCTCATGTGCTACTTCTTCGGTCTAGACAACAGAGGAAGTATTGCTTTGCAGCTAACTCGTCAGCAGATTTTTGACGAAGCACTCGCCATCGCCCGCCGACAGAACAAGCCGTGTATGAATGAGCGTGGATGGAATCTATTCCATCACAAGAGGCTCAGGTCATTTACGGGCTCGTGGATTCCTGTCGATGTGGGTCATGACATGGAGATCAACGTCATGACTTCGAAGGAGTACGTGCTTGCCTTTCCACAGATTTTTGATATCGCCGACGAGTCTTTTGTCGGCGACCTTGAATATATACACGACACTTGTGAACCCAATGAATGGGAGTATCACTTTCAGCAATTCGCCGAGGACTATAACCTCGTCTATCAACCGAAGGACAGTATGAAATGGCCACAAAGAAGAGTATCGCCAATGCGTTTGAGAGCCAGTTAGCTATCGCTCTCAAGTCAGCCTCTATCACAGCAGCAGCAATCGTCGTCAAGAGCAACCCCGACATAACGCTGGAAGACTTCTATACCCTCGTGAAGCCCCAGGGGTTTCCGGAGAACATAACGCTGGGCGAACTTGTGCAAGCCCTATCTGGTGATAGCGTTCGCCTTTCCATCATTCACCCGGGCGTCAGCACGCAGCAGGCACCGGCCAAGACGAAGAAGAAATCTGCGGCTGTTGTCGCCAAGGGGAAGCCGCGGAAACCTTCGAAGCTGCCCGAAGTCAGTTGCATGACCAAGGCTGGGCAGGAGGCGTACCACCGTTCCATTTTGGAGTATCTCACGGCCGTGGACGACTGGGTCCGCAGTCCTGACATCATGGAGCATTGTGGCGGGGACAGTTCGCAAATCGGCACGGCGATGCGTAAGCATCTTATCCCCACCGGCATGGTCAAAAGCAAGGGCAAGACCTACGGATTGCATTTTGCAATTACCAGCAAGGGGAGGCGGAAGGCCGTCTCCGGCTCGGCTGTCACGGCATCGCGGCCGGCACCTGTCAAGAGTGGAGCGAGTAAGAAGCGTGCCGACGCGGTTGATATCGGTGATGACAGCCGCACGCAAGCTGCGCGGGATGCGTATCGCGCAGTCGTCTTGAAGTTCTTGCGCGGGAACAAGTGGCGGTCGGGCCCGGAGATCTCCGCAGCCTGCGGCGGCAATGCAGCAAGACGCAAGCGTGTCCTGCGGAACCTTATCGAAGCCGGCGTCGTTGAACACAACGGGAAAATGACGGGAGGCGCACGCTGGCGTCTCGCGCGGAAAAAGTCATAGCAATGAAGGCTACGTGCCCTACCAATCCGGCGCACAATCGATTCGCAACCATGGCCCACATGTCCGAAGAGTGGGTGGTAAATGAACATGGCGAGTTCATCACAGAAGGCGACCCGGGAGCCGGCGGAATCGTCGCAAAGCCACATCCAGAAAACACCTGGACCTGCACCGCCTGCGGCGCAGAAGCCACGGTAGTTTCGTAATCATAGGGGGCGGTGCGGCACGACCCTCACCGGCGACGCCGGTGTTCCCGTCGCAAGAACAAGTCAATGACTATCAATGCGTTTGAGCAACAGTTAGCTATCGCTCTCAAGCAGGCATCTATCACAGCGGCGGTTGGCGTTATCCAGAACAATCCTGACATGACGCTGGAGGATTTTTATGCAGTCATCCACCCCCAGGGTGTGACCGAAAGCATTACCCTCGGCGAACTTCAGGCCGCTCTGACAGGACAGGCACTGCCTGCTCCCGTCTTAATGCCTACCCCTTTGCAACGGGCGGCGGCGCCGCCAGCCCCAAGGTTATCCCAACCGCCCAAGGTTAATTGTCTATCCAACGCCGGGCAGGAGGCGTACCATTATTCAATTCTCCAATCCCTGGCCGCGATGGAGGAATGGATCCGCGGGCCAGACCTCAGGGAGTACTGCGGCGGAAGCAAGGGGCAATTCAACATCGCCATGCGCAAGCATCTTATCCCCGAAGGTCTTGTAAAGACACGCGGCGCATACAGCGGAATGGGATATGCCATCACCGCCAAGGGGAAAAAGCGTGCCGCAAGGAGAGCGCCTACCGCTTCGCAGTTCCAGGTGCGGGAGCGGGCCAAGCCTTCGCCGTCGCATCGTATCACCGGTTACCGTGAAATCGTCCTCAACTTTCTTCAGCAAAATCCGCAGTGGCATTCTGGAGAGGATGTTTCCAACGCCTGCGGCGGAACCCTTGCGTCCCGCCGCCAATGTCTCAAGTCTCTTGTGAGCGACGGTCTTGTGGAGCGCAACGGTGAGTACACCGTCCGCATGCGATACCGCATCGTCCACCTTCAGTAAAATAGGTAGCCATCCAGCAGTAGAAACCCCTGGTACCGCAGCGAGCCAAAGTACCACTACAAACACAGATGTACAGAGCGTGCCAAGACCTCTTAGAAAACCACTGCGTTAGAGCGCTTTTCTGTGCTACAATCCGCGCCATGCTGCACCATGCAGATGACGACTCCTTCGACCAAGAAGTACGGCAGTCAGGCATACCGGTCCTGGTCGAATTCTTTACCCCAAGCTGTGGCCCATGCCGTCAGCTTGAGCCACATCTCAAGAAGCTGGCTAGCGATTTCGCAGGTCACTTGAAGGTGGTTAAAGTCAATTCCAATCAGGCGCAACAGACCGCCGGGAGCTACGGGGTGCGCATGGCGCCGACTCTGATTCTATTCAGGGGCGGCACTCCCGTCCGGGCTATCAATGGTAACCCGGGTCCCCATCGGCTCCGCGAGTTTGCCCAGTCCATTTTGTGATGGTCAAGAACCGCGCTGCTGTTGCCATCATCCTGCGGGGCGAACGCATCCTGGCGGTCTCCCGTGGACATGACACGAGTAACTGGGGGTTGCCCGGCGGCCACGTCGAGCCCGGGGAGACATTGCCCCAGGCAGTCGAGCGCGAATTGCGGGAAGAGACCGGGATTCTGGCCGACATGCATTTGCAATGGAAATCCCTGGGGACCGTCCTTACGGACACCGGGACCCGCTGTACATACTTCATCCCTCAGGGCCGATTGTATTTTCCCAAGGTCATGCGCAGCGTCCCCTTCGAGGGGTACGTGGAGTGGAAGCTCCCCGAGGAACTGCTGACGCCGTCTTGTGTTTTTCGCGAGTACCACTCAGCCGCCTTTCAAAAACTCGGCATCATCGATGGGTCGCATCCCGACGACCATCCTCTAACGCCATAGACCACAGGCGTCAATGGCGTTACAATCGATACGACATGGCACTCACAGACTTTGAGAAGGGCTGCATTGACGACATCTACTCGGCAAGCGCGCCGAAGGATCGCCGCCGACCCAGCCTGGAACAGCAGGCCAATCTCAACGCCATCAAGCATGGCTCCGAGGTCGAGCGCCAGGCGTTGATCGCGACGTACATTAATGGCCAGGGGCTGCTCGAAGTAGCAGCGGCTATCGCGGCCTGCGACAGGCAGACCGCCGATATAGATGCGCATAAAAAAGCGCTCGTCGCCAAGCAGGCTGCGATGACGGCCTACGTGACACCGTAACCGCGCGCGTAAATTTTGGGCGCAACGGGAGACGCCGCTAACCGTGAGGCGCGGTCGGCCTCTGGAGATATCCCTATCAGGGGAGATGTCGGACTGACGGTCTTCCCGAGCGTCCTTTTACTTAGTCTGAAACAGATCATCCGAAGGGTTGACATGACCCTATTTATGAAGCACAACAACGTTCCCTTCGGGGACCAACTATAAGGAGAGCAGTATGTCTGAAGAGAAGAAAAAGCGAAAGAAGAAGCGCTCCGCCAAGGAGCTTTTGGCGGCCAAAGAGCGCGAGCTTGAGAAGCTCAAGGAGCGCGTGCGTCGCAAGAACGTCGAGCAGGCGATCGAGAGCGGCAAGCTCTCTGAGGAAAAGGAGAAGGAGTTCAAGGCTCTCAAGCGCAAGGTATCTGTAATGCGCAAGGCCGCAGACATCTTCGAGGATGCGGGCGCAGAGGATGCAGCCGGCGCTGCCAGTAAGCTCGTAAAGCGTTTCGGCAAGGCCATGGCCGTCATGGTTGATGAGGCTGACGAGGAGTCCGAGGATCCCGAGGAGGAAGAGGAGGAGGGCGAGGAGGAAGAGGAGGAGGAAGAGGACGACGACGAGGAGTACGAGGAAGAGGAAGAAGAGGAAGAGGACGACTAGAAATAGCCCAGGCGTTTGGCGAAGGGCCGGAGGTAACCATATCTCCGGCCCTTGCTATTTCTATACCCGTGCCGGAGGAATCGCGGTACACTCATAATCTATGAGACTGCGAGACAAAGATATCCGCGCCGCCGAGTCGGTGGAGTATCTTGCCAAGATTCCGCCCACCGGGAATCCTGAGCAAGACCTCAAGACCGCGATGGACTCCATCGGCAACAAGGGGTGGTCCCTTGTTGAGCGTGGCGAGAACAATCCATTTGCAGATTGGACCACGACTTTCCACAGGAAGATCGCCCTGGAAAACGGGTTCTATGAGAAGCCGGCATGGGCGCAGCAGGCCACGTTGTGGCATGAGGACGTTCATATCGAGCAGCGCATTGACGTCGGGAGGCATCGATTCAACGTGCGGTACATGGGGAGCCAGCGGCATCGATTGATTTACGAGACTCATGCGTACCGTGAGAGCATCCGAAATCTGAAGGCGCGCGGCGCCAGTGACAGGGAGATCTCCGCATACATCTCCCACGTCATCAAAATTCTTCGCTACAAATATCGCATCACTCTTCTGAGGAAGAAGGGTGCTCGGGCGGAGATATGCCGCATCCTTTTATTGGGCGCAACGGACTGGAGATAAACCGTAGCAAGCGGCCGCTGGGTATGGCAGGTTATATACTTGCAAGGCAACGTAGATATGGCTACTATACAAGACACCGTCGGCAGGCTGGCGATTGCCAAGGAGAACATCTTGATGGGACAAAAGGTAGTCTCTCAGGTTCTGCATGTATTCTATGAGCGGGAAGACGACACCCGTTCTAAGACGCCGTCTCCCACGAAGACGCCGGAGGTTGTTGTTCACGGAGATTTGGAGTGGGCCATTGAGCGTCTGGAGTTGGCGATTCACGATCTGAAGGTCGTTCAGGAGAGGATCCCGAATGACTGAAAGGGAGTCCAAGTTCAAGAACTGGCAGGATCTCTACGATGAGATGATCCTGCTCTTTCCAGACGGTGCAATCGAGTGTGACAATCACGGGCAGATCCTTGTCTATACCGGGTTGAAAGTAGACCCAGGTGATCACACTACCTTGATTGATATAGTCTCAGAAGAGGAAGGTCATGGCTGAAAGGGAATCGCCGCTGGAGTTCTGGGAGGATGACCACGGCGGGTGGCACTGGATCTTCCACACATCTGGAGACCCCTTCGCGTCACCCGGCCACTTCCCCAATCGGCCGGCTGCAGTCAACAACTTCCTGCTGTTGATCACCCTCGGCAACGCAGAGATTGCTCGGACGCTTCAGTCCGGAGATATGTTTCCGGAAGATGGGTGACGGAGATCCAGATGTCGGCCAGGCCTACTGGGAGGACGAGGACGACGATGGATCTGATTGCTGGATCCGCCATGATGGCGTGATTGGCAACTCAAAAAAAGGCATCAAGTTCCGCATCGGAGGCCGAGATATATGGCTTCCGAGATCTCACATCACCACCTGTAAGGCGGAGTCTGTACAGGTGACGCGATGGCTCAGGGGGCAAAGGCCGGAGTTGTTTCGGACTCCGGCTCCATAAAGTTTCGTATCCAGTAAAGACCGGGCTGGATATGGAAGTATCAAATCGGTCACAAAAAGGAAAGCAGTATGTCTGCAATTAGCGATCTTCGCGACGCGAAGGCGGAGCACGAGGGGATGCGTATGCATCTCAGCCCTGAGCAGAACAAGGAGATGGACGGATCTTTCGCCCATGCATCCCGATGGCTCAAGGCTGGATACGGGGCGTTTGCCCTGATGGTACTCGCCCTCGCAGCCCTCGCATTCTCGTAATCACCCAGATGGTGAATGCCCAGCTTCCATCCTTCGACTTCGTTGTACCACCGACAATGTCCGATGACGGCGCATTGGTGTTGGCGGAAGAGGCGTGTAGGTCTGCGTTTGGGATGTCGGATTTCGACATCCTAAAGATCTCCATCGCCGAATCCGGGTCCATCGAAACTCCAAAAGGCATCGTAGAAGGGAAGCGGTACATCGTCGTGTACCGAAACAACCTGCCACACTAATGCTCGGACGCATAAGGCGGCCTTGTTTAATGTGACACAATTCGCCCCGGGTCACTTGACCCGGGGCATCTGCATCCCTAGGATAGGGCGGTTCCCTATTGGCCCGGCTTTCGTATTGGGTCCATCGGTTCGACTCCGGAGTGATGCTCCATGCGGTATGAGACTGAGTGGCAGAAAAACCAAGAGAAGATAGAGGCTAACTTCAGAAAGAAGATAGCCTACCTGAAGAAGCAGGTACACGATCAGGTTTTAGAAGTTGGATTGTATCAAAACCAAAGCTTCAATCAGCGTGTGCTTTTACAAGAAATTCTTGCCATATGCAGGCAGGAGCACCTTCAGTATCTAGGGCTAGATGATAAGCTCAGAAGGATAGAGAGTTATGCAAGAAGAGCCCTGGAAGCCAAGTGATAAACCACAAGGCCAGATACGCATCGAAGATCAGGTAAGGCCGTGGGTGGATGGGCTGAAGACGCTTGTCATCTCCAACCGCAGGGACCCCGAACTCGAAGACAGGCTGAGCAAAAGGTTAGGCCTCGACATCACTTGGGCCATCTGCAATGTGCGTCGCGCCCAGGCCCAGGCGAAGGCTATTGCCAACAGGAAGTACGATCTTGTCATTGGGCAGACGGGGTTCCTCTCGCACAACATCGAGACGATCCTGGCGCGCGCCTGCACGGCTAATCAGATACCGTATATTCGAGCAGACAAAGCCAGGCTGGTGTCACTGTCCCTGGCTTTGGTGCGAGACCTTGGCATAGACCTGAAGGCAACACCGCCGAAGAGCGACGTTATCCGCACTTCGGCTCCACCCCAAGAATCCAGCAATGGAAGAATAAGGAGGCGAAAGATTATGACCGTGCCTCAACGGCCAGAAGACTATAAAGATCTGGACATCGATGTCCTGAAGTTCCTTGAGAATCAGGACTCGTATTTTCGGCTCGAAGACCTATACCGCGCGCTCCCCGGACTCCCCATCATTCTCGATGAAGACGGTGGTGTCAACTGGAATAAGATGCGCGTGTGGACCAATGCTGTTGGCAAGATTCTGCGAGGGCTCAACTATGTGAACGCTCAGCTTCCGCAGGCTCTCGACCCGAAGAGGCCGCGTGTGTGGATCCGTCGGGACAAGCAAAACAGACTCCAGCTTCACGGCGTCCGTGTTCCGGACAACAGCCGGGACAACAGCCGGGACTACACGCCCGCAGACGTTGCCCGCAATCAGCCTCCGCCGCGCTCACCGGCGACCACCTACGCTCCCACCCCCAGACCGCAACAAGCCCGCGGGCAGAAGTGGATGCGTAAATACGAGAAGGCTATTCGGGCCCACGCCAAGGGAAAGCTCTACGTCCACCCTGAAGACATCCTGCGCATGCTCGGTGTGAAACTTCCTTCCGCAGAACATATCGTCTGGCAAGAGCACATGTTCTGGACAAGGAACACAGCACCCGTCCTGCGTAAGCTGGGATTCACGCCGCGCACACGCGAGTTCGGCGGTCGCAAAACCCGCGTATGGGTCCACAAAAAAGCGCCCCGCTACCTCACCGTGGGCCCTCCCGGTGAAAAATACATCTCACCCTACGAGGCGGCACGAACCCCGCCCCGCACCACAGCACCGCAGCCCAGGCCCGCACCACAGCGCCAGCCGGCCGCGCAGGCTCCCGCCACTCCGCAGCCCAGGCCGACCG
>Ga0307376_10001666_pt1 | contig 23345 bp, 17 predicted proteins | sample TR2MG_FD_202536 | JGI IMG/M metagenome (GOLD analysis project Ga0307376, IMG submission 202536) | Soil microbial communities from Risofladan, Vaasa, Finland - TR-2 | ecosystem: Environmental > Terrestrial > Soil > Coastal area > Acid sulfate soil | place: Finland: Risofladan, Vaasa | collected...
GAGCGATCCCTGATTGGCACAGGTGCTTCTGGCTGCGAGGCTATCGCCAAACCTTCGCAAGGGTGAGTGGCAACCCTTGCGAAGGTTGCGCATAGCTCTGGCACAAGGAGCGATCCCTGATTGGCACAGGTGCTTCTGGCTGCGAGGCTATCGCAAAACCTTCGCAAGGGTGAGCGGCAACCCTTGCGAAGGTTACGCATAGCTCTGGCACAAAGAGTGATCCCTGGTTGGCACAGGTGCTTCTGGCTGCGAGGCTATCGCCAAACCTTCGCAAGGGTGGGAGGCAACCCTTGCGAAGGTTGCGCATAGCTCTGGCACAGAGAGCGATCCCAGATTGGCACAGGTGCTTCTGGCTGCGAGGCTATCGCCAAACCTTCGCAAGGGTGACCGGTTCTACTCGCTCACCGTCACCTCCAGCGGCGCGCGCACCGTCGTGTCGGCGGGGTTATAGTAGTCGTACGCGCTGGAGGGGGGCGTCTGCGCTTGCATCGGGAAGCGCGCCCGCAGCCGGTAACTGAAGGCCAGCGGTGCTTCGGACGAGAAATCCTCCAGGTAGATGATGATCTGCCGCCCCGTCAGTTCGTAACGGGCGATGACCCCCTGCTCCACCAGCCGGCTCAGGTCCTCGGTCAGCACGGCGAATCCCGGCGGCACGCCCAGGTCGATCAGCGCCATCTTGACGACGCCTTCCCGGTTGAGCCGTACCCCCACGTCGACCGTCACCTCGTCGTTGACGGCGAGTGCCGTGCGGTCGTAATCCACGTCGATCGTGATCAGTTCCTCCGTCTCCGGGGTGGGGGGTACCTGGTCCCAGGGCAGGTAAAAGCTGGTCGCGATCTGGTACATCAGGTTCCCGCCTCCTCCCAGCTCGATCTGCACCCGGTTGGCGCCGCTGGGCGAAAAGCCGCGATCGAAGGTCACCAGGTGCACCACGTCGGCGTTGGACTCGTCGATCACGATCTCCTGCGTCTGCTCCTTGTTCAGGCTCACGCGCACGGTTGCCGGCCCGGCAGCCTGGCCCGCCCGCTCGTTCGCCAGCAGGAGCGCCTTGAGCGACAGGATAGTGGCCTGCGTGGTGGACCACGTGCCCCAGCTATCCTTGCCCTGGATCAGGTACGCCAGCGCGCCGCTCACCGCGTCGGCGTGGGCGTTGCCGCGCATCAGCGCGGTCGCCGCCAGCGCCGTCGTCTCCAGGCTGCCGCTCTCGCCGGTGGCCCCCATGAACGAGGCGGCCCCGGTCTGCCAGTACACGACGTCATCCTCTTCCACGCGCATCTCGTACAACCGGTCGAGCACGGCCCGTGTCATCGAGTGGTCGGGGTCGTAGGCGGCCAGCGCGTTGGCGACCAGCGCCAGCCCGTAGGCGTCTTCCTGCTGCAGCGCGAACTCGCGGACCGTGCTGATCGCCTGCCCCACCTGCGGCGTGTCCTCGTATCCGGCCTCGATCAGCGCCCAGGCGATGTAGGCGGTCGTGGGCACCTGCGTGTCGATCTGCCAGTGTTCGGAGTAGCCCTGGTCGGTCCACGTGCCGTCCGCCGCCTGCTGCGCCAGCAGCCACTCGGCCGTCCGCTCGATGAGCGCCGGATCCACCGGGTAGACCTGGGCCATGTCGGTGAACTCCATCAGCCCGTAGGCGGTGAGAAAGACTTCCGCCGGGGCATTGCCGAAGAGGGAGAAGCCGCCGCCCTCCACCTCGAACGTCAGCAACCGCTGGTAGCCGGTGCCCACGTACTTTTCAGCCTGCATCTGCACCTCGGGGTTGGCGTTGCCGGTCGTCTGCATATAGTCCAGGATCAGAACATTCGGGTACGTCGCCGACGTACTCTGTTCAAATCAGCCGTGGGGCAATCGGAGTATCTTTTCCAGCCCCTCGACCGCCTGGGCCATCACGCCCGGATAGATCTTGACCTCGACGCGGGGCGTCTCCGGCACTGCCTCCGGCGGGATCTCGACCTCCATCTCCCGATCCTCGCGCAGCCAGTCGCTCTCCGTCAGGCGGATCTCTTTGCCGTCCGGCACGACGTTCACCTCGCGGCGGATGGCGTCGCTCATCTTTTCGCCCCAGGCGGTCACCTGGAAGCCCTGCCGCCCGAATTTGAGGACGCGGATGGGGAAGTAGACCACGTCGACGTCGTTCGACGCGATCGTCAGCGTCTGCTCCCCCTCGCCCAGCAGCTCGAACCAGGGCTCTTGCTCGACGACCAACCGCACCTCCTGCGCTTCGGGCAGGTAGTTGAACACGCCGACGGGGATGCTGATCTCGTCTTCCTGCGTGAGCGCGACCGGCAGGTCCACGTCGACGAAGAAATCCTGGAACACGCGCACGCCGCGCGTGGTAAAGCCCAGCCGCCCGTCCTGGGACGAGGCCAGCGCCGTCAGCCGCCAGGTCGTGATGCTGTCGGCCATGGGGATCTCGAGCGCGGCGAAGCCGTCCTCGTCGGTGACGACCTCGGGCGCCCAGTACAGCGTCTCCGGAAAGTACTGGCGCAGGCGCGGGGCCTCGGCGCCGGCCGCCTCTTCTCCCTCGTCCGCCGCGGCTGCCTCGTCCGCCGCCTTCTCTACCGGTGCTTCCATGACAACTGGGGCTTCTGTTGGCACCTCCTCCAACCTCAGCGCCGCTGGCTGCGGGGCCAGCGCGCCCATCGGCATGTCGCGCCCCATGGTGAACACGAGGGCCGCCGGGAGGACCACCAGCGCCGGCAGCGCCGACAGCGCCCCCAGCCCGGTGCCCAACGCGCCGGCGGTGCGGCGTGCCTGCACCCAGCGTGCCTGCCCGAAGAGCAGATACGCGCCGGGGATGAGCAGGTAGCCCAACAACGCAGCCAGTATCAGTCCTTCGCTCGGCCCGGGCCCCCGGTCCGAAGCCTGGATCAGCAGGAAGAGGAGCGCGCCCCAGGCCAGCGTCAGGAGCGTCAGGAACTTGGCGGCCGGGTCACGCTTGACCCAGGCGTAGCCGACGAACGCCAGCACCCCCAGGCCGAGGAGGGCCGCCAGCGGGATGAGCACGACTTCCGGGTCAAAGTAGTAAAAGGTCTGCGCCATCGCGAATGCCCAGCCGATCAGGCATCCTCCAACCAGCACCAGGGCCCCCACGGTGATGGCCAGCCGCTTCAGCGCGCGCTTCACGATCCCTGTCCCGCGCAGCGCGGCCAGCACGACGACCCATAGCAGCGGCGGGATGAGCATCATTCCGACGGCGGACGCCTGGCCGACCCGCTCGAACCCGCGTTGTTGCGCCGAGCGGACCCCGCTCATCTTTTCCTGGCGCGAGTTGATTGGTTGGGGGGCCGCCAGGACTGGCGCTCCGGCCCAGGTGGCCTTGGCCGCGTCGTCCTGCGCCAGCCGGACCAACTCCTCGTCGGGGGGGATGGTGGCCGGCGGTTGGAAGCCCTTGACCTGGTAGAAGGGCTCCAGCAGTTCTTGCTCCAGCAGAAAGTACAGCTTGGCAAAGCCGGGGTCCTGGCGCTGTAGCGCAAACACCGACTCGTCCACGATCGCCACGCCCAGCGCCGTCTGCACCCCAATACCTTGCTCCTCTGCTCCCCCGCTCCCCTGCTCCCCGCCCTCGCCGGTCTGGAAACTGATGGTCGCCGTTTCGCCTGGCAGGTACGTGTCCTTGTCGGTCCCTACCGCGATGGCCAGATCGTTCGGCGCGTCCACCACGACCACGCGCGTGTCGCGCACGATCGTGCCGTCCAGCAGCACCTTGTAGGCGTGCAGTTCCAGCGTGCCGTACAGGTCGGGGCTCACGTCCACGGCGAACTCTGCCTTGCCCTCTTGCACCCGGGCCGAGCGGGTGGAGAGCGTCTGCCCGGCTTTCACGATGTCCAGGTACACGTCGCCCGATTCCACCGGCGTGAGCGCGACCAGGTCCATCGTCTCGCCGACGACGTAGGCGGCCCGGTCGGCGCGCAGGAGCACGCTGTCGGCCCCAGCCTCGGCCACAAACGACACCTGCCGCCTGGCCGAAAGGCCCGTCTCGTCCTCGGCCAGGATGTCGAGGAGGTGTTCGGTTTCCGCCTGTGGCGTGAACGTGAACTCGGCCAGGCCGAAGTCGCCGCTGGAGAGCTCGGCCGGCTCGCCGCCGTCGACGCGGATCTGCAACTGGGCCGGCGCGGGGCGACCGTCGGGGTAGGAGGTGAGCACGTAGACGATGTTCTCGACGCCCGGCTTGAGCACCCCGCTCTCGGCGACTGCCTCGATGACGAGCGGCTGGGCGGCGATGGGCAGCACCAGGCTGGTCTGCTCGGCGTGATCGGTCTGGTCCACGACGGTGACCTCCAGCGCAAACTGGGTCTGCCCCGACTCCAGCCCTGACCCGGCAAAGTACTCGGGCAGGTCGAAGCCGAACTCGTAGGTGCCGTTCTCGTCGGTCTGGCCCTGCAGGTCGACGACGACCGTCCGCTCGACGTCCCACACGCTGCCCACGACCTGCACCTGTCCCTGCGCGACCGGCTTGCCGAAAAAGTAGTCGGCCTGCACCACGCCTTCCACGCGCTGACCAGGCAGGTAAAAGCTGCGGTCGGTCGACGCGTTCACGCCGAACTTGGGCAGCACGTACGGGCGCACCTCGACCGTCTTTTCGGCCCGCGTATCACCGATCGATACGCTGAGCTTATAGTCCCCCTGGATGACCAGGTCGGCCAGCAGAAAGTCGGCGGCGGTCACGCCAAAGTCGGACGCGGTGACGCTGCGGCGAAAGACCTTGTTGCCCTTGGGATCCTCCACCAGAAAGTCGACCGTCGCACCCCGGGCGGGGGTCAGGTCGAACGTGCTGAGCGCCAGCGCGCGCATGTGGATGGTCTGGCTGGGCTGGTAGAGCGGCTTGTCGCTCGTGAGGAGCAGCCGGTACTCGCGCTGGATCGTCACCGCTTGTTCCACCGTGTCCCGCCCGGCCGCCGACCGGGTCTCGACGACGAGCTGGGCCTCGGCGGGCGCGTCGGCCGGCACGCGGAAGCGGACCGGCAGGCTCCCGGTCTCGTCGGTCTGCCCCTCGAAGAGGGGGATGGCCCGGCCAGAGGCTGGCTTCAGGCTGACCTTGACCTTCGCGCCAGCGATGGGCCGCCCGGCGCCAAAATCCTGCACGACGACGCGCACGGACGCGTCGCTGTCGGGCGCGAAGCGAGTCTGCCCCACCACGATCGTCTGCTGCTCGTCCACGCGCTCCGGCAGCGTGGTGACCCATCGCAGCGCCCCGAAGCCAGCGACGACGGCCAGGACGATGAGCAGGTGGAGCGCGGTGGCGAGCCAGCGCTTTTTGGCCCGCACACCAGTGGGTGATTCTGCAGTAGTAGATTGGGTATCCATGACCTTTCTCCTCTTTGAAATATGTCCAGGTTTGCCCGCCCTGCCCTAAAGACGCCGCACGTGGGGCAAAGGTTCCCCGTTCGTGAAACGTGAAACGTGAAACGTGATGCGTGATGCGTGATGCGTAATACGTAATGCGTGAAACGTGAAACGTGAAACGTGAAACGTGATGCGTGATGCGTAATGCGTGATACGTAATGCGTGAGGCGTGAAACGTGAAACGCGAAACCTGAGACCTGAAACCTGAAACCTGAAACCCAATGGCTGATGGTTCGGGCTCTTCAACGTCCGCGTCCTCGCAAATGTGTGTCTAAAAAGCTCACCATCCGCCGCTCGAATTCGGCCGGGGCTGCGGCCAGCAGTCCGCCGTGCCCGGCGTTGGGAACCAGGTATAGGGCTTTCGGCTCCCGCGCCGCCTGGTACAGGCGCAGGCTGTTGCTCACATCGACGACGGGGTCCTGCTCGCCGTGGATGAACAGGATCGCGCGCGGTGCGATCTGGCCCACGTCGTCGATCGGGCGCACCTGGCGGAGCTGTATGCCCGCCTCGCGCTCGCCAAACCAGATCACGAGTGACGCCAGCGGGAGGGGAGGGAGCCCCGTAAGCGCACGCACGCCCTGGCTGACGTTCTCATCCAGGCTGGAGAAGGCGCTCTGCGCGACCACGGCGCGGATCTCGGGGATGCGCGCCGCTGCCCGGATCGCGACCGCGCCGCCCATCGAGCTCCCCACCACGCCGATGTGCTCCGGGTTCACCTCGGGCCGGGCGAGCAGGTAGGCGACCGCGCCGCGCACGTCCGCCACCTCGGCGTACCCCAGCGTGGTGGCCGTGCCCTCGCTCTGGCCGTGGTTGCGCAGGTCAAAAAGCAGCGCGCCGTAGCCGTGACCGGACAGCATCACGGCCTCGTCGAGAAGCTCCCCGCGATTGCCCCCCAGCCCGTGGATAAAGATCAGCGTGGCTCCGTCAGTCTGGGGTGCGGGCGGGATGAACCAGCCGCCCAGTTGCAGGTTGTCCGCCGAGGGGAAACGCACCTCCTCCCACTGCTCCACGCCCCGCTCGGCCGGCGTGCACCCCGGCTGGCTGCGTCCCGGGTGTACCAGCGCCATCGCCCGCGAGCGCGCCATCCACACGCCGAACCCCACGCTCCCCACCAACACCACGACGACAACGACGCGCAGGGTGAAGCGCGCCAGCTTGCGCCAGTAGCCCCTGTCTCTGCTGCGTCCCAAGGATCTCTCGCCCTGCATGGCTTCATTTTACACCACTCCCCCCCGCTTGACGAACGGCGGCCGGGCGCCCATCACCCATTACGTTTCAGGTTTCAGGTTTCAGGTTTCAGGTTTCAGGTTCCACGCCTCACGCAACACGTTTCACGTTTCACGCCTCACGCATCACGTATCACGCATCACGTTTCACGTTTCACGCATCACGCCTCACGCATTACACATTACGCATTACGTATTACGTATCACGCATCACGCCTCACGTTTCACGTTTCACGTTTCACGCCTCCCTTTTCCCGGTTGCATCTTCATCCACACTGTGATAGACTCACGCCGGACGTAGACACTATGCTGCAATTTGGGGGCGACGATGATGGACCTGGACTTTGAGACGGTTTTTGACCCGTCACGCGAGGTCTTGGAATCGCTGTGGCACGGCCTCGAAGGGTTCAACCGCTCTGTGCTGGGAGGCTACGATTACGCCAGGCTCGCCGTAGTCGTGAGGAACGAGGACGGTGACGTGATCGGTGGACTTTGCGGTGAGCTGCTGTGGGATTGGCTCCACGTGCAGTGTCTCTGGGTCGACGAAGGACTCCGTGATCGTGGGGTGGGGACGAAACTTGTGCGAATGGCAGAGGATGCGGCCATTTCCAGGGGCATTGACAACATCCACCTGGAGACGACCAGCTTTCAGGCGTTGGATTTCTATCTGAAGAATGGATACGAGGTTTTCGGACAGCTTGAGGGTAAGCCGGCGGGCCACACGTGGTATTACTTGAAGAAGGAGAATATCGCAGGGGGACGGTAGACGGTAGCCAGGCGAAATACGGAACACGCAACACGCAACACGCAATACGCAGCACGTATCCACGAGCGACGAATCGCTGTGGCGCAAACCCGAAAGATAGAAGCGAATAGGAGGCACTACGATGACCAGGGAAGAGACACTGGAACGGTTGGCCGAAAGCCGCCAGGCACTGCACCAGGCCATCCAGGGCCTGGGCGAGGAGGAGATGACCCAGGTCCAGGTCGAGGGGGTCTGGACGATCAAGGACCTGCTGGGGCACATCACCTGCTGGGAGGAGACCTGCCTGGAGCCTCTGCGCCGCTATGCGGACGGCGGTCCCTTTGAAGTCGAGGTCATCAAGGACTATCTGGCCTGGAACGACGAACAGGCTGCCCGCAAGCGGAACGTCCCGCTGGACGTCATTCTGGACGAATTGGCCACCGTTCGCCAGGGACTGGTGGATACGGCCAGCAAGCTGTCTGCCGGGCATTGGCAGCAGCGGGTGACCTTCCCGTGGGGAGGTGCAGGGACGGTGGCGGAGGCGCTGGACGGGTTGTGCGTGCACGAACTGGAACACGTGCACGCCATTCAACGGTGGCGAGGAAATTGAAGTCGGTGGGCAGGGAATCCAGGTAACTACGCTCACTGTCCCTCCCACTGAAACCACTACCCCACGCCGGAAACGCCGACCGATACATCCACTCCCGAACCGGCGGATACCCTCACGCCAGAGGACGTGGACCTGACGTGTGACAAAGAGGCATTCTTTACCGTCGGCGCCACCACGGTCTGGAGGCTGGCCGGCGGTGACGCGCCGGATGCGTACCACCCCGACGCCATGGGCGCCCCGAAACTTGTGCAGGTGCAAGAGATAGTGTATAATATAATAGCTCGCGACGAACCCCGCCCCACGAAACCTGCCATCCGAGCCTACCATTCTTAAAAGAACAGTCAATGCAAATGGACATTTCAGAATCCGACGTCTCATTTTTCCAACGTGCAATTCGACTTGCCCTCGAGGCTGAGAAGGAGAACAACTTGCCGATAGGTGCAGTGATCAGTCTTGATGGGAGAATTATTGCGGAAGGTAAGAACGCGATCTGGTTTCCAGAGTTTAATCCAAATCGTCATGCGGAAATTGAAGCTCTGCGCAATGTCCCACAGGAGCTTTGGCAGTATTCAAGAAATATGACCCTCTATACCACTCTTGAGCCATGCTTGATGTGTACAGGAGCTATCCTATTACATCACATCGGTCGTATTATGTATGGATCTTCTGATGATTATGGAGGAGCAAGCCTTGTTTTCGGGCATATGCCAACGTATTTTGAAAAAGAGGTATCTCGAATTGATTGGATTGGTCCAGCTTACGCAAAAGAGTGCGACCAGTTATTTATGCGGGTGATGAAACTGGTTGAGAAAAGGAGAGATCTGGGGACGTGATATCAACTTCGTCCAAGTTATGATCGGCGGGGGAGGTAATGCCAGTCTTGTGGAAAACCGGTTTGCCTCCTGCAGCGACCGCTTGGAGGTGCTTCTGTTTCAGTTGTTTGGCGAACTCCTCCAGCGTGAGCGGGCTTGCCGTCAATGGGTGGTTGAGACTGCTTTGGTGGCGGCTTTCAATGACAAAGACGCGGTTGATGCCCTCCACCGTCTTATTCTCGGATATGATCAGCGCGCTCAGACACCGTTGAAACTGCACCACGCTTCAGCCGAAAACACGGCCACAAACCATGGTGTATGGTGTTGGACGATCTGCGGGAATTCAACAGTGGTGACATAACCCTACCTCCTGCTCGAGTTTTGAGCTCATGTTACCTCTGCCGGCTATCTTGGCAGCCCTTCGGCCTGGATTATCTGACCGCTAAAGTGCTGCAAAAGCCGAGTAAGAAGTGTCAAACTTTCCCTACAAGAAATGTCAAACTCTCCCGACAGACAGGCGGCACGATTTATGGTAAGATGAGTAGATTTGCAGAGAGCAGGTAGAATAGCTCACATTGGCTTCTACTGCGAAAGAATTTTTATAACAGCTCGGGATATTACCCCAAAAATCTGTACCAGTAGGTAATGTGTAAAGTTGACCTCCTCTGGCAAGTGTGAGATCATATCATATACAGAGGAGGCAAATATGGGAAAGCGGTTTCGGCGAAGTCCAAGTTCCAGGTGGTGATGGAGTTAGTGACTGGTGATGAAACGCCAGGACAAGTAGCCAAGGTGTATGGAATCCACTCAGACCAGAGGAGATAAAATGCTCGCCGAATTCCCAATGTCTGAGATATTTGAATCCATAAACGGAGAAACCTCCCTGGCAGGATATCCTGCTTTGTTCCTGCGATTTGCAGGGTGCAACTTGCGATGTTCCTGGTGTGATACCGAACGTGCGTATGAGCCATCTTTTTTCTTACCCTTCGAGGCAGTTCTCTGTGAAACTCAGGCTTCAAAACAGCCTTTCGTTGTTCTGACTGGGGGAGAGCCGCTGCTGCAATCACAGTTGAAAGATCTTATTAGTGCGATTCTCAAGCATACCAATAAGCGCATAGTGTTGGAAACAAACGGCAGTCTATCCTTGGAAGCAATACATCCACAAGTTCACATATCTATGGATTGCAAAACACCGTCTTCCTTACAACACGATCATTGCCTTTTCTCCAATTTTGATCTCCTAAAAAGAACTGATGACGTCAAATTCGTTGTGGGAAGTCGGGCGGATTATGAGTACAGTAAAGAGATAATGGGCAAGTATTCTTTGAGGCATAGGGTGAACATCGTATTTCAGTCAGTGTATGGGACTCTGGATAACCAGATGTTGGCTAACTGGATTTTGGAGGACGGTTTGGACGCTCGATTCAGTATTCAGTTGCATAAACACATAGGACTCAAATAGCGGATGGACAATTTGCGGGATGTGCAAAATGAATTACCCCGAGTGAGTATCCCTCTAAACAGAGTTGGTGTCTTTGGGCTGGAATACCCGTGCTTCATAAAGAGAAAAGACGGAGGCCTAGTAGAGCACATTGCCATCATGAACATTTATGTTGAGTTGCCGGAGAGTTATCGAGGCACACACATGAGCCGGTTCCTCGAGGTCCTGGAGAACTTTTATGACCGGACTGGGCAGTTTCCGAGGCAGATGGAAGATTTCCTACATCAGCTATGCATAGTTCTGACTAGCCGGAAAGGATACATTGAACTGGAAACACCGTTCGTGTTGGAAAAACTCTCCCCTTCGTCCAAGAAGCGCAGCAAGATCGTTTTTCGGTTATTCATGAAGGGGATCTATCAGGTTGACACAGAGTATAACCGATACACCTTTTTGCTTGGAGCACAAGTTTCTGGGAACTCAACTTGTCCTTGCTCCAGAGAAATAAGTGAATATGGAGCCCACAGCCAGAGAGTTCAGGCGTTAGTATGGATCCACTCAGATGAAGAGATATGGTTTGAGGATCTGGTCGATATTATTGAGGACAGTTTCAGTGCCCCTTTGCATTCTCTGTTGAAGAGAAATGATGAAAAGTTCATAACCGAAATGTCGTTTTCCAACCCCAAATTTGTGGAAGACGTTGCTCGAGACATTGCGTTCAAACTCCTCCAAACTGCCGATATCGATGCGTATAAAGTGGATGTGACTTCATTCGAAAGTATTCACCTTCACAACGCATATGCCTGCATTGAGGAGAACTGGAGATGGTGAGGGGTATTGAGGTCCATACAACTGATCAGTGTAATCTAGATTGCTACTATTGCTGTTCCAAAGCTTTTAGAGATGCAACCTTCATGCGCACACATGAATTCGATGTCATACTGGAAAAGGTAAAGCAGCTTGGTTATCGTTTTATACTATTCTCGGGAGGGGGGGAACCCGCGCTGAACAAAACTCTCAATGAATACTTTCAACGTACGGTCGAGACGGGCATGAAGTTTGCTCTCATAACCAACGGCACGGCGATGGATGAGTGGGAAGTACAAGACACTCAATATTTCCTAGAGAATGCTGAGTGGATTAGAATCTCGCTAGATACCTGTGATCCACAAGCTTACCGGAGAATAAAAGGGAAAGATGCATTTCCACTCGTTTTAGCTTTTCTGGAGAGGATTCAAGTATATCGAGCTAGGAAAGCCAAAGTAGGTATTCAATTGATATTCAATGCAACTTTCTCAACTGACGAAGCCATCAGGTGTGCAGATTTGGTAGAGCGCTTTCGCTTAGATTACGTGTTTGTCAAATCATTGCATTTCCAAAAGCCTCCAATGTGCCAGCTCGAGGGGGTCAGGCAATTTGCAGAAGAACTCGGAGAGATGGCTATCTTAGATTCCTATTTGCACAATAAAAGATTCAAAGTGCCTGAATGCTATGCGCCCTATTACATGGGAGCTGTGGACACAAAAGGCAATTTGTGGGGATGCTGCAAATTGAGAGGGAAGCAGTTTTTGCTTGGCAATCTGATACGGGAGGACTTGCAAGTCTTAAGAAATAGATTGAGAGAACAGATTCCCATAAAGAGAGAGCTGCTATGCCCGCCAAGCTGCCTCGGTATTCCTCCCTATCCTGAGATTGATTCTTTCGGTATTTTGCTTGAAGGAAAGGAAGAATTCGTGGTAGCTGTGGATCTTGATGGTGTTATCACAACAGTAGCAAATAGCCACCACAGTGATTATTCAACTCTAGTGCCGAATAGTACCGTAATACAGAATTTGAGAGAGATTAGGAGAATGGGCGCCAAAATAGTGATTTATACGTCACGAATGCGTGAGGACGATGTGATAACTATAGATTGGCTTAACTATCACCAAATACCATATGATGAGATATGCTTTGAGAAGTTAAGGGCAGATGTATACATCGATGATAGAAATCTAGCACTTGAAACTGGCTGGGAACTAGAATTGCAACGAATATTGGACTCTCATAAGCCAGGAGGAGGCGAAAGTAATGCTTAGGAATTCTCGCAATGTGATCATGTTTTCAGGAGGTGTCGACTCACTTATAGCATGGTTCTTCTTGGACAGACCCAAGTGTGTCTATGTAGATTTGCATCTGCCGGATTCCCAGAAGGAATTGGAAGGCGTTAGATATTTCTCTCAGAAATTCCATATGGATTGCGAAATAATTAGTTTCTCTCCTACTAACGATCATCCTCTTTCTCCCACACTGGCAGATCCCTTCATACCTTCGCGAAATCTTTTATTCGCGATTTTAGGGAGTTGGTTTGGAGAGAAAGTGTGCATTGCGGGGGTGAGAGGAGACCTAGTGGAGGACAAAAACCCTGAGGCATTTGAATTGATGAGTGAAGTTATCACAAGGTTTTCAAGAAAAAGAGTAAAGGTGTTCTCGCCTTTCTGGGAGATGACCAAAAGTGATATTGTGGAATGGTATTTGGAAAACGTCGGGGATAGGGAAGCCCTGCATAGAACTGTCAGTTGCTATCATCCTACTCTTCATCAGTGCGGAAACTGTGGAAGCTGCTTCAGAAAGTGGGTGTCCTTCAGGGTGAACGGGGTCGAGCCAGCTTTCGAGGTATCTCAGGAGATTAAGAGCCAGTACAGAGACCGAGCTGCGTCTGGTTACTATGACCAAAGACGGAATCGGGAGATCTTGCAAGCCATCGAGGTCGTCCATGATTAGACAGGTGGTCATCTATTTGACACGGCGCTGCAATCTCCGCTGTGAGTACTGCTATATCCCTAACATAACCTCAGGAGAGCTTTCGACAAACAAGCTATGCGAGATCGTTGAATTCGTCGCACAGAAAATACAACCTGAGATGATGATTTTCTTTGGAGGAGAACCCTTTTTGCGACAGGATATTGGGAAAGTAGTTGACTGTGCGAACGCTACTGGGATTCATTATACAGTGATAACGAATGGAACATTGAAGAAATATGAGGCCATAAAGAAACTGAAGAGCCTAACTCTAAGTATAGATCTTCTTCCATGGCAAGTGTCATCTGACACCGCGGAGATAATGCCGGAAATTGTCAGGAAATCGGAAGCTGGCTTCCAACTACTGACTGAGGTTTTGGAATTCGATCTGCCGGAACTAGTGGTCTCGACTATTGTCACTAAATATAATACCTGCTTCTTGCCAGAAATCGTGGAATGGATGAGTGAAAGAGGAATATGGACCATCCCGGGCATCGTACATACCGTAAGAGACAGCGATTTTGCTTTCAGAGGCAATCTGGACCTTAATGTTACTCAACAGCAAGCCGTCTGGATTGCAAACAAGATGCTGGAGATGAAGAGCAGGGGCTATCTCATACACAATGTTAACGCTTATTTTCGGAATCTCCCTAAATATGCTGATCTGTCCTGGAAATGTAGCTTGCTAGACTATTTCATCATAAACTCGAATGGGTATTTGTTGGCATGTCACGATTGGCCAGGTACGAGTTTTTCTCAATTGGATTTCTTTGACTTTATCACTCAAGAGCATTTTGATTATCAAGAGTTGCAAGAGCTTTATTCGAAAGATGTTCGGGATTGCCCTGGATGCTACTACAATCACAAGTTACAGTTGCTGTACTCCAAGCGTGAGGATGACGTATTGGTGCACACTCCATGAGCAATACTACAGGAATGAAGGTTTGCTTTATCTCAGACTATTTCGAGGGCGGCGGTGCAGAGATCTACATCCACGCTCTCGAGAAGATGTTGAGAGAAAGAGGACATGAGGTTTTCCTCGTCATCGATGAAGATCTCAATCGAGAAAAAACCGCCCAAGAAACAAACTGCTACAAAGTACCTCGCATTGGGAAACCCAATAACACAGCACAGCTTGAGGGCTATGCAGAACACACAAAGGACACTTTGCGCTTGATTTCGGAGATTCTCCAGCTCGAGGAGCCGGAAATACTCCATGTGCACAATGTGTTTAATCCCTATCTGTTGAACGGGATATCTGATCTTGGGTTTCCAGTCGTTAAGACACTTCATGATGTGAGGCCTTTTGCTCCAAAACTGTGGACTGAATCCTCGAGCGAAAATGGACTTGAAGCTACCTGGACGAGTCTTATGCTTCGTTCCCTTCTAAAGCTGCCAAAGGTCTTCATATTCTCGGACTTTCTAAGACACGTTGTCGAAACTAGCGAGCCTAGCATGAAGTCCAAGATGGTTTTACTCCCCCCCTTTTCGCCGGTGCAGGTACTGTCTCAAGAAAGCGTGTACCATGACGCGGCACCGAGACCATCTGGCGATGGGTTCGATGTGCTCTTCCTAGGAAGAATATGCTATGAGAAAGGTGCATATGAAATCATCGAGATGGCAAAGGCTGCGGAGTTTGAAGGAACTAACTTCGTAATGGCTGGGCTGGTCTTGGACTCAAACATTGATGCGCTAATAGCAAGGCAAAACAACGTGCTACTGGAGGGATTTCTGTCACCGACTAAGGTTGCAAAGCTCATATCGAAAAGTAAGCTACTTGTTTTCCCCTCTCTAGCCAACGAGACTCTAGGCTTTTCATTGGTCGATGCATTGTCTTTTGGCAGACCAGTTGTAGCGTACAACACCGGTGCCGTAGAAGAACTGCTCCTACAGGGGCACACAGGTTTCCTGGTTCCAAGAGAGAATATAGACGAATTGAAGGCAAAAACATTGATACTCTTACAGGATTGTGCTCTGAGGGCAAGGATGGGACAGTATGCAAGAGAATACGCTCAACACTGGTTTAGCTCTGAAAGCCATGTGGATAAATTATTGGATGTCTATGGAGAAGTAGTACATGACAGCACCCAAAGCAGACCTACACATACACACTAGTTATTCAAATGAAGATGCATTTTCAATGGAAGAAATTGTCGAGGAGGCACAGAGCATCGGTGTAAAAGTGCTTTCTTTTACGGACTATAATACAGTTGCTTACTACAAGGAGAGGAGAATAAACCGGTATCAATATATAGGGGATACTCTAGTGATATGTGGTGTTGAACTGATGTGTCAAGGTTTCTGGGAGGTCCTGGGATATTGCTTTGACCCCGATGGTCCTATCAACACTCTACTCGGAACCTGGCACGAGAACCTAGAAAGCCTTTTATGTCGTGACCTCTCAGGAATCTCTTTGACAGGTGGTTTGGATTTAGCCCAGATAAGACTGGACTTCAATCGTTATGATACAGGGATTTTGAGCGGTTCTGTGGGTTCATTTCTAAAGCAAACGTGGAATGAAGCAGAGAGTTATAGGCCTTCGGTCAAAGATGCAATTGAGATAATCAGAGCAAGCCAAGGGCTTTCTTTCCTCGCTCATCCTATTTCTGTTTGGGATCTAGTTTTTCGAAAAGACTATTCCGCGATGAGAGAGTATCTATTACAATTGCGAGAACTTGGACTGGATGGACTGGAAGTTTACCAACCTCGATTGTGCAAGAAGGATGAAGAGGTTCAACGTTTTCTCGGATGGCTGGAGAGCATCGCGGCCGAGCTGGATTTTCTAGTTTCAGGTGGAAGCGACTTCCACTACAGAATGATACCTTACTCCCAATGGGCCGGGGAATATAGTGGAATACTTGCAAGTACGTACGACAAGCTGTATTGGATCGAAGAGGTCATGTCGGACGTGGAAGACAGATGCACAAGACTGGATCGCTCACTTGACTCCTTAGCTCGAGTTTTGCGATATGAAGGGCCAGTCAGGCCCACGGTACATTAACAAACGATCAGAGCCAACACCACAAGCCAGCCAGGTCTGACCAGTTTTGAAGCCGACCTGCCCGGCTACGAAAAGCAGGGTCGTGTCTGACATTTAGGCCAGCAACATCTGCAACACTGCGTCTGGAGAGCGCCCCTCCTCAATCTGCTGAGCGATCCAGCGAACCAGATGGCCCAGCAATTCGTCCGCGACCGCACGGCACCGTTGGCCTGTTGATTCGAACCGGCCCCGCACCGCCCAACGCGAGCGTCCTGGCGGCCCTTGGTCACCCAGAAGAGAATACGCTACGAAGGACAGGTACCAATGGCGCTTGATACCCCGCAACTTGCGCAACTGATAGTCTTCAAGGCCCAGGCACCCCTTGGCGTCCTCGTTGAAGGTTTCGGTGGGCCAGCGGTCGAGATACGTGGTCAGGATGCGTTTCGCTTCCCAGTCCCGCCGATTGGTGGCGTAGAAAGTCGGCGTCTCATTCAATTTCAGTTCATCCGTGTAGGCAGCGACGATCCGCACTCGCTGACGCTTGAGGCATTTCATCGGCATCACTTTGCTGAAGGCCCACCACAATCGGTCGTTGATCTTGAGCGGGCGGTAGGCTTCGGCCGGAATACCAGGGCTGAACTGCTGGAGTTGTGTCCAGCGATTCTGGACCAACACCCTGCGGTCCTTGGGACAGCCGCTGACCCAGTCCTTGCCCAGTTCCTGCACCACGCTGATCAGCGGCCGGCGGCAGTACCAACTGTCGAAGAGCACGACGTCGAAAGGCAGTTCCCAAGCGACAGCCTGCTGTACCAGGTCGGCTGCCAGTTGGGTTTTGGTCCGGAAGATGCGTTGGCGCATTCCGTAGGCCAGCAGGCTCACCAGATAGCGATGGTAGCCATTCAGCGTGGGTTCAGCTCGCAATTGGGCGGCCATCGCCACCAGGTTGGCCAACCACTTCTCCTTGCGGAACTGGAGGTATAGCCGCAAGTCCACGGGAAACTGGTCTGCCCGGTTGAGGTAGTAGCTGGTAACCACATTGTGGGCCCAGACGTACCGGTTGAGGGTGTGGTCCTTCAGATAGGCCAGTTCCTCAATGCGACACTTGGTGTGATGGGCCAGTGTGTCGTCGATGATCACCCGACCGGCCCGAGAGCTGACGGGCCGACGGTGAAGACGAGCCACCTCCAGCTCGACCCGGCGCCGGTTCAGCGCGCACTCATCCCACTCGGCCTGGGTCAAGAACTTGTTCAGAGCACTCTGATCGTTGTTGTTAAGGAACAGGGCATTGATCGCAGCGACCGTTTTCTTGTCGCCAGCCATCAAGCCGGTCACGTACTCGCAGAAGTGTTTCACTTGCTCCTCGGTCTGAAAGACCGGCGTGAAGTAGGGCAGGTTGTTAACGACGACACTCGGATACTGGACGATAGGCATCTGCATCACGCACCTCCTGGTAAGCTGGTGCGCATGTTGTGCCACACATCGTCCCCGACGTCAAGTTATCGCAAAACTCGAGTCCTTAGGTCCATTGCCTGGCAATGGGTTCCTAACTCGCACAAAGGGATAGAGGATGCCATGAAAAATCTATCAAGATCATCGGGCCACAGAGTTGATGCCCTCCTTATCAATCCTAGCTTTGAGCTACCTTGGTCAAAGTGCGAACCGACGGGTTTGTTGTATGTCGCAACATACTTAGCGAGCAAGGGAATCAAGGTGAAGATACTGGATCTAAATGTTGAGGACATTGGTCCAGGAGGGGTTCTGGAAATGATCAAACTATGTCAACCCCAGATAGTAGGAATTACGGCGCTGACTCGGCAAGCTCTAACTGCTTATTCTTTGGGGAAGACAATCAAACGGAGCTGTAAGGATATCAAGCTGGTCTACGGTGGGGTCCATCCGACCTTTCTACCTGAGGAGTGTTTTGTGAAGGGGGCAGCGGATTACGTTGTTGTGGGAGAAGGTGAACAAACAACTTATGACTTGTTATGCCACTTATCTGATGGTACGGACGTAGATGATGTGCAAGGAATAGCTTACCGAAAGGCAGATAAGATAGTCCTGACCAAAGAAAGGGCGCTTATTAGAGACCTGGATGCATTACCATTTCCAGATTACACCTTGGTCCCCCTGCAATTGTACAACTCCACCATACATCTCAAGGAATATCAAGATCAGGCTATACACATTATGAGTTCAAGAGGGTGTCCCAACAACTGCGTATATTGCTGTAGCCCAAGGCTCTACAGGCAAAGAGTTAGATTCAGATCGGCAGAAAATATCCTCGACGAGATAGAGTCGATAATTGAAAAACATGGCATCAGGAACATCCACTTTCATGATGACAATTTTATGCTGAATCCACAACGGGTTTCTGATTTTTGTGCATTCGTGACTGAAAGGCGGGTGAATTTCAACTGGATTTGCTTAGCGAGGACTGATACAATCGTCACATGTCCAGAAATCCTTCCAGCCATGCGACAAGCCGGATGCGTGGGGATTGAAATCGGCGTTGAGACCGGCGACGAGTTTGTTTGGCACAAGATGAACAGGATGCAGCCCAATCTTGACCACATACGCGTGGCTAATGAGCTGATGAAGTCGAACGATATCAAACCTATGTATTTGATTATATCATATGGAGTAGGGGAGAATATAGACAGCGCCTACAAAACCACGAGATTCTATTACGAATTGAAGCTAGAACGCGACATAGAGCAAATCCCAGCACATGACTTTGACAAAGAAGATCCTGATTTGGGTGGTCACTTGATGCGGCCTTCTCCTGGAACGGCCTTCTATGACTTTGCCCATGAGGTGGGGGTCTGCCTCGCAACATCTTGGCAAGACCACTTAGAACAAAACATGACCTTCATTCCCAATGAACTGCTAGCGGATGTTCCGACAAAGAACTGTGTTCTAGACCGCCAAGATCTAATTGAGATTCTCGACAGATACAGAGGAAATTTGCTTCATTACATGAAGAATGACCTCTACATTTCTGTTCCAATTGTCGAAGAGAAATTCGGTGATATCGACGCCTTCATAGGTTTTTTATGTTCAGTTTATGAAAGTTGTGATGGTAGGAAAACAACAAAGGAATTGTCAGATGAACTGGAGCAGGACTATGGCGCAGATCTTGTGATGGTTGTTTCTGCACTAGCGATGCTGAGCATTCTTAGGCTGGTAAGGTCTAGAGAGGCGAGACAGGTACTTGAGATATGTGACGTCAAAGCACTGCCTTGAGAAGAGCAGCTTTACGCGAAACCGGATTGAAAAAGATGAGAATAGGAATCATAGCGCCTTTCATACGCCCTGTTTGTCTGCCCAGCACAGGAGGAATCGAAACTTGTGTCTATCTGTTGGCTTCTGGCCTTGCCAAGAGAGGACACCAAGTAACGCTATTTGCATCAAAGGAAAGCAAAGTACCAGGTGTAGAAATTGTTCACTTCGACACCTATGCAAAGGACATAAAGTATGCACTGCCTCTTGATAGAATGCCCCCGGCACGGTTTCTTGAGATACACGCACGGGAGACATTTGTGCATCAGAATATCCTGTCGCATATTGCAAACCATACCTTTGATATTGTGCACTCGAACAGCTGGTTCTGGCTCTATTTTCTAATTACCCCATTTGTTGCAAAACCTCCCATTGTTCACACCCTATATCAGATTGCAAACTATCCAACGTTGGTTAATGCTGTAAAACTACTACCCAAACACGTGGCCAGACAGATGGTCGCTATATCGAGCATTGTCAAAGACAGCTACGCAAAAGCAACGGGTATAATGGTAAACAGGGTTATTCATTTTGGCATAGATTCTGAGCTTCTTGGGCCTTTTCAGCCAAGTATACCACGCCCTCAGTTCATTTGGATTGGAAGAATCGTCAAAGAAAAAGGTCCAGATATTGCTATCCAGATCGCAAGAGCTACGGGCTATCAGCTATCACTGCTAGGCCCAATTGATGATGCCGACTTCTTTGAAAACAAGATTCAACCCCATTTGGACAGCGACATAGAGTATCTGGGCGTTCGCACCTGGGATGAAATGAGATGTTTAGTTCTCGATGCATCGGCCATGCTGGTCACAACAAGATTTCCTGAGGGGTTCTCGTGGGTAGCATTGGAGGGGCTAGCTTGGGGGTGCCCTGTAGTCACAACGACAAAGTGCGGGATAGCAGAAATCCCACGTATCTCGGAATACATTTTCGAGTTGAAGGATGGCACTTTTGACAACCTGGCAGATGTTCTGAATTTGCTAAGTGATATAGACAGGGAGGAAATATCCAATGTAGCCAGAAACGAGCTACCTATATCCAGAATGATAGATAAATACGAGAATTATTTCTACGAGATAGTTGGATAAGGCTATGAGGCCAAAGGAGCGAAAAGGAGACGAAAATGACTTTTGACCCAGCTAAGCCGTTTGAAAAGTACATCAACGATGCTGTTGTCCGAGACGCAGTATCTACCTTCTTCCCAACTGCAGAGATCAGTGCTTGGCGCGTAATCCCGAAGGGGTGGCAGAATGTAAGTATCCATGTAGTCACAGATGAAGAGGAAGTAGTGCTTCGCTTTTACAGCCTTGAGTACTTGGATGCACCTCGACAGCAGAATGATATTATCTATGGCCTCGAGTTCATGGAATACCTATACAATCATGGTATCCCTGTGTCAAAGGTCTTCAAGACCACTGGCTCAGAATATGTGGCAACCGTCAGGCTAGGAGATGATCATCATTACGTCGCCATGCTCTCCTATATTCCAGGCGCTGAAGCATCCGAGTACTCGGACGATTTGATCAAAGCAGTCGCTAGAGTTCAAGCAAGAATGCATGATCTGGCAGAGGATTACAGTCCAAAACGTTCGCTATCAACATCAGGCTTGTTTGACCTCCAAGCCTGGTTTGACAGCCTCAAAGTCTCTCTTCCTCAGGAACACCAATATCAGGACACAATGGCTGAATTGGAGGAATACATCCAAGCTGCCCTAGACAGAACTACCCCAGAAGCGCTCAGTGATATCCCGAGAATCCTTATTCACGGGGATATGAATAGGGAGAATTTCCGCTTTGTCGACGGCGAGCTATCGGGTGTATTTGATTTTGATGACTGTCACGAAAGCGTTCGTTCAGAGGATATAGGTGTCTTTCTCTCAGATTGTCTAAGTGGCTTGAGCAGAGACGCAATGCTTCAAAGGATAAACACTTACTTCCGGGCTTATCGCGACATAAAAGAGACAACTCCCACAGATTGTTTGCTAGCTCTGTGCTTTTGCGTTGAGAAATGGGTCATCACACAGTATTTCTTCTGTGTGAATGATATTCTTAGTGGCAGACCCCTTGATACCCCAGAAAACATAGAGTATATACAGACAACCATACAACAGGCTCGACTGCTGCTTGACGTCATCCAGTCTTCGGATTGAGAGTTTCTCTTCCGAGTGTGAGTTTCCGCCTAAATCCAAAGAACTGAGATTGAACCATCTCTCGTCAGGTTCGGGATGATTTTGTGGGATGTTAGCGATGCACAAGCTGTCCTGGATTGGTACGTTGTACGAGGCCGATTTTGTTGAACATCAAGCTGGTGATAGTCCAACCCCGACTGGGGGTCGATGGGATCCAAAGATGAACAAGAGGGACTATGGAGTTCTACTGGTGAATCCCCTGCCTTACAACGACTATTCGTTATCTGAGAGTCTGGGGATTGAGTACCTTGATGCGATCTTGCTGGAAGCTGGTTATTCATCCCGCGTATTGGTGGACAGGAGTTGTGAACTGGGGCTTGAGAGGATGCTGGCCGAAATCCAAGAAGTCCGCTTCTTAGGTTACACTATGTACAGTGAGAGCGTAGATTATGTTTTTGGGATGGCAACTGGTTTAAAGGCTATACGACCTGATATCCACATTTGCGTAGGAGGACCTCTCTCCTGCTTCTGCGCTGAGCAAATACTTGGAGACTGTAAGTGCATAGACTCGGTTGTCATTGGCGAAGCTTGTGAAACAATAGTCGATCTTGTCGAGTGCCTTCGCATTGGTAACACCTTGAGTACCTGCGCTGGATTATGTTACCGTATATCGGCCGAGGAAATTTGCTGGACATCTCCGCGGAAAGCGATAGTGGATATGGATGCAATCCCTTTTCCTACTCGTACGGTATTAAAGCGAGATCAGGGAGTGTTGGTAGCTTATATAACAACATCAACAGGGTGTGTAGGAAACTGCGTGTTCTGCGTAGAATCAGCTATATTCAAACACGTCGTGAAAACCAATCCGCATGTGAAACGAGTTCGTTACCGAAGTGTCGATAAAGTCGTGAGCGAGTTGGTCACAGTTATGAGTGAAACTGATTTCGACACATTCGAGATAGTTGACAGCAGTTTCGAGGGATACGGAGATTGTGGTAAGAGCCGGCTGGAGGAGTTTGCTGATAAAATCATAGAGAAGAAACTGCCTTGCTACTTCATCTGCAATTTTCGAGCTGACTCCTTTCACAAAGAAGACAACAGCCTCTTGAGCAAGCTTTCCAACGCTGGGGTTTGTCTTGTCTTTATAGGCGTGGAATCCGGCTGTGATCCTACATTAAGATATTTCCGAAAACGCGCAAAAGTGATGGACAACTTGCGGACGATTCGTCTGCTGCGCGAGCATGGTTTTGCAGTAGAAATAGGCTTCATTATGTTTCATCCCAAAACAACTTTCGCGGAACTCCGAGAGAATACTGCCTTCTTGGCCGAGGCTGGTTTTGCATGGGATGTTGATCTATATGTGAGCAGGCTAGCGCTATATCCAGGGGCACCAATAGTTGGCGAGTTGCTGGCTAAGGGCAGCTTGCTCAAATCAACTTACTCCTATAGAAGGCCGCACGACTATGACTTTGCGGATTCTGGCGTGGGCGCATTCGTTAGCTACTTGGAGCGTTGGAATCCCAACACGAACCTGGCTATTGATATCAGCATTCCCATCCTACAAACCGAGGTCCTGATCTCTAAGGTTAGAAAAATTCCTGGAGCTTTCAATATCTGTGAACGGTGGGGTCATAGAATGAATCATATTAAGCAAGAATTCGGTATGTGCAATGCACGTTGGTTTTTGTCTTGCATCAATATTGCGGAGAAAAATGCAGCAGATGTCGAAAGATTAGATCGAGTCGGCAAGAGACGTATCGGGGAAATCAAGGAGAAAGAACTTGCTAGCAGAGTAAGGGAGATTGAGCGAGAAATCACACTGGAATTGAGACGACATAGTGCACCGTATGTCACAAGACAATCGCCATGGGGAGACGTAATCTATCCAAAGCGCATTTTCGATCTCTGGCAGCGAGAAACGGAGAAGGTCAATGACTGATGGTCTGTGTACAGTGCCGCCGTGTGGGCAGCCGTAGGCTGCCCACACGGCTTGGATAACA
>Ga0307376_10001675_pt1 | contig 23243 bp, 38 predicted proteins | sample TR2MG_FD_202536 | JGI IMG/M metagenome (GOLD analysis project Ga0307376, IMG submission 202536) | Soil microbial communities from Risofladan, Vaasa, Finland - TR-2 | ecosystem: Environmental > Terrestrial > Soil > Coastal area > Acid sulfate soil | place: Finland: Risofladan, Vaasa | collected...
TGACATTTATTTGCACACTTTTTAGCCAATTCATTATACTCTTTAGCATCTTCAGCATAATCTTTAGATAATTCCAGATAATCTTTAGATAATTCCAGACACTCTTTAGACCATTCAGCACATTTCTTGCAATTATGTTTTATTTTCATTTTTCTACCTCATCTTTAGGGAGTTGTTCAATTCTTTCTCCATGCTTCTAATTAATATGTCTGAATTTGATTTAGTTCTTGGAAGAAAAACCACAACAAACTTTTTATCATAGGTTCTTTTAATGAAACCTATTAGTTTTTCTTTCGTCATTATGTGCGGATACACTTTCTCAACATCAAATTCAGTTTTCATTTTAATATCACTTAAATTAATTTCTTCTTTATTTTTCATTTTCTAATATTTCATTAATTTTCTTTTTAATTTCTCTGCATTTTAGACAATTGCAATTCCAGTTAAAACCTTGTGTTATCTCTTTTAAAATATTTAATTCTTTATCTTTCATTTTTTTGTGTTTTTTCTTTAAATGAGGATGCCAGGAATCGAACCTGGAATTCCTTAATGCATACCATGTTTCAGGTAATCTTCAGGGGTTTACCATTAGCTTACACCCTCTTATGATTCTAAATGTTGACCATTAAATTTGCATTTGCATATTCTTTGACTTCTTTTGCTGCATCAATTTTTTTCTTGAATGCAACTGAGTCATTGAAATCTCCATAGATTTTAATAGCCCCACCTTTTGATGGTGTTCCTATCTCAATGCTATCAGGATTCTCTGTTACATGCTTTTGAATACTTTCTTCCATTGTTTTTTTCTCCTTTAATTTAATTACAGAACCTTCAATAAGAAGTTATTTCTGTTCCAGGTATTGGTTTGACTTCTTCATCTTCAGAATCAACTTCCCTTCGGATTATTCCTAAAATATCGAACTCAACTTTTGCAACTTTTCCAAGTTTGTTGTAGTCGTAGATTGCAGATTGAACTTTCTTCAATTTCTCTTGAATCTTTTCAATCTTTTCATCTCTCTCAATTCTATCTTTAACAGATTCTTCAAGTCTTTTCTCTCTTGAATCTTTAACCTGCTCTTTCAATGCTTTTCTTTCTTCATTGAGTTGCTTAAGTCTTTCTTCAGGTGTTAATGTTTGTTCATCCATTCTTCTTTTCCTCCTGTTCATTTAATTCCTCAAGTTTAGAAACTCTTGTATCAAGTTCTCTATTCTCGAGCATAACTTTGTCGAGGTTATCCTCAACTTCATCAAATCTTTTTTCAACATCTTTTTCCATTATGTATAACTCCATTCTTTATCTAAAATTTTTTGGAGTAAATCTTCAATCTTCTTCAACTCTTCTAAAAAAATTGCAAATTGTTTATTGTCCATTTTATTTTTGAATATTCCCAAACTCCTTTTCAACTTCTGATCTTAACAAAGTAAATCTAGTCCGGATTCCTTTAATGAGTTCTTCTTCAGTATCGTGAGAGATTGGCTCATCTAACATTTCAAGAGTAACTTTATCAAAATTTCTACTTAATGCAAGCCCAATGTTTATTTTTGTTGTTGTCATTATATAAACCTCCAACCAAGAGCCCACCAAATTAAAGTGAGTTCAATTACATAACAAATTAAACTTGTCCAAAAATTCCAATTATCTTTTGGCTTTCCATGTTGATTTGCATTAATTAGCAATCCAAGAAATACAAAAATATAGATAATTAACAAAGCCCAATTCATTTTTTATCACCCCTATATAATTCAATTAGAAACATTGAAAAGGCGATAGCAAAAGATATTGAAGATAAAATAGGTTTATGAAATATAATTAAAACACCATAACTATTAACTGCTAAGAAAAAAATTCCTGCTTTTATTAATCTTAAAATTATCTTTGTTTTCATAAATAAGATAATGAAAACCCTTTTTAATAGCTTTCCTTAATATTATCTCACTTTTTTGAGATAAGTTATTTAAAGAATTGTTATTTTAATTAAATATGAAAACTTGGATAAGTGATAATTTTCCATTAAAAGAATTAGAGTGTCAATACTTTGATATTTGTAGAGATTACAAACCAAAACTTTGCAATTATTCAGCACCCTGTGAATTAAGGCAATGGCTTAGAGAAATAATAGAACCCTATCAAGCAAAAAAGAATTTAGAATTGCAAATAGGATTAATTTTAGATGATGAAAAAAATAAAAATAGTAAAAAAAAATAAATTAAATTTTGTTTCCTGCTCTCTTGAGAAGTTTGTTAAGTTGTTCTTCTATCTTCGGCAAATCCTCTTGCTCAAACTTATTTGCTTTAAATTTATGGTATCTTATTTTATCTTTTAGAGCTAACCTTTTTTGTAGCAACTTTCTAATTTCTTGTTTCCAAGCCCCATAAAGATAATTTTTAAACACCATTTTATTAATCTTCCTCGTCCTCGTCATAAGAAGAATCTTCTTCATTAAAGTTTTCAAAACAAGATTGAGCATAAGAATCAAAGTCGCCGTTCCAATCTTCTTTTTGCTCGTCATCAAACTCGTCCCAAGATTCTCTTAATTCTTCTCCCTGTTCTTTTAGCCAATCCTCAAATGTTATTAGCTCTACAATTTTAATATAATCAAATCTCGGAAGTTCTAAATAAGAATATTTTTTACAAATTTCTTTCATTTCAGTTTCAACTTCTTTAAGTTTCTGATTATATTCTTCAGTAGAAATTGTAATTTTCAAAGTTCTGTCTGCGTCTTGATGATAAGAATAATAAGAATTATTAGATTCTTTTACTTGCCTTTTCAAATCATCAATCCTATTATAAAGAAAAAAATATTTTTCAAAATCTTTTCCTTCTTGTTCTGTTGCTTGTTTTTTGTTTTTGACTAATTTCTTCACTTCTTCAATAAAATTAAACTTAAGTGAATCAACATATTCTTTTGCCTGTTCCCCGATTGTTATTTTTATGTCCTCAAATTCAAAATCTTTTGTTCTAAATTTTGCTTTCCAATAAAAATCAACTTTGTTTTCTCTTTGAATCAAGAATTTGTATGTTGGAATTGATAAATATTTTTTAAGTTTCACTAAAAATTCTTCAATACTCAACCCATTATAAGAATAAGAATAACTACCCAAAATATTTGTTACAACAACAATTTTTTCTTCCTTTCCCAAGAGATTAAGCTCTACTTCTTTGTAAATAGAAATAAAAAAAGAGGACTTGAATTTATCAGCATTTAATAAAGTAAGCCCTCTATTCTGTTTTAAAACTCTTTCTTCTCTATCTTTCAATTTTCTATAAATAGAGTATGCCTCGTCGCTTGTTTGGATATCCATTTTATTCTTTTTTATCAGATTTAGGTAAAGGACTAACAATAACTACTGAATCTTTTACCTGTATAAACAATTCTTTATTATTATCCTCGCTGATGATGAGTTCTCCTTCACTACCAACTAAATCTAATGCCTCTTTCAGTTGCTTAATGTTGTACCTCACAAATTCTTTTCCAGAATATCTTGCTTGAGTAACTAACATCTTCAACATATTTTTATCCCCAACTGAAATAGATTCCTCGTTGCATTTTACACCAAATTGTCCTGCCTTTTTGTTGTCGTCCATAAGGTTATCAGCACTAAACTTTCTAACCCACTTAAGCAAAACAATATTGTTCAGCAAGTTCTTAACCCAACCTATGTTTTTTTTGTTATCTTCCATTTTTAAGTACCCCCTTTCAATTCTATATTTGAGTAGCAAGTATCACATATCATTTTGATGATACTTTGATACTCTTTTTAATTCGGAAAAAAGTTGCTCGGCTCTTTCCTGTCTTTTCTATGAAAAGTTTGATTTGTGAATTAACAACATCAGTTAATTTTATTACTTGTAAAAATGCCTCTTTATCCTCATCTGTTTCTGTTGTTGCCTCAAAAAGTTTTTCTGCTTTTGAAGAATCGTATTTGACAAAAGCAATAAGTTTTCTTAAAGTTCTAAAATTAAAATCTTTTGTTGCCTCACTAATTTTATTATCAATAATTGAAATTACTTTCTTGCGAATTTCCTCACTTATATTTTCTTTTACAATAAATCTTTTGCAGATTTCTATTTTCTGCTGAAATGTTAAATTCATTTTATAAATAATAACTCTTGTAAGTGTTGCTCTTGTTGAAACATCATTTTCTCTTGGAATACTATTACTCAAAATAATTACTTTTGATTTCATAACAAATTTTTCAGGCATAGTTGCCTTCTCACTTTTTGAAGAATACTGACAAATTCTTTTTCCTTCTGATTCCCACAACACACCTTTAAGAATTGAAAGAGCCAATTTATTATTGAAGATTCCCTCAACATCATCTATAATAATTACTTTTTTGTTTCTATTGAGATACAAAAATTCATAGAGAGCAAGAGGAGTTGTATAACCATTTGAATATTCCCATTCATCAGGTTTGAAATTTTGTTTTACAGAATTAATTGTTAAGATTGTTTTTCCAAGCCCACCCTCACCCAACATTAAAAATCCGTCATAATTAATTGTTGAATAAAGGCATTTTAAAAGTTCTTGTGCTGTTTCAAATTCTTTTACAAAATGGAATTTTGTTTTTTCTTCTTTCCATTCTTTTATCTCTTGCTCGGCTTCTCGCTGTTCAGGAGTTTTGAGTTCTGCGATTTCTCCCTTGATAACTAATCCACTCTCCCTCGCTGTATCTTCTAAAATCTGTTTTAATTTTTCTTTATCCATTCATAACTCCCAAGCATTTGCTCATATTTTTCTCACAAATTTCTGCAAACATTTCGTGTCCGACTTCGTGTTGACAAACTTCTACTGCCCTGTTATAAGTCATTCCTTGAATATTAACACAAACCCATTCCCCTCTTGAATCTCTTGTTTGTGTGATGTTGTCTTTCATTGATTCATTATAATTGTAAAGCCATAGCCCATCAATTTTTCTGTCGCTGATGTTCTCACACCACGCAATTTTTGCGTCATATTGCTTTTCAAGTTTAGTAACGCTATAATCAATAATTAATGAGTGAGTGAAATATCCTGCAATAAAAACCATTCCAAAGAATAATCCAACGCCCAATTTTTCATAGTTTATTTTCATAATCCTAACCCCTCTAATTGTTTACTGACTTTTGGCTTTTCCTCATCGGAGATTGAATCAAAATACTCTATAAGAATATTAAATCCCTTTCTGAATTTGTCTGATTCTTTCATTAAATCAATATTTAATTGCAATAAATCACAATTACTTTTAACCAAAACAATATGCTGTTCTGCGATTGGCTTCAACATCTTAACAAATTCTTCACTTTTCATCTTCTCTCCAAGTTTCAGTATTGATACAAAGTCCACAAAAATGATTTATTCCGTCATTAAAAAATTCTTCAATATCTCCTTTTTCCCCACAAATACAACACTTAACTTCTCTAATTTCAAATTGTTCTTTTTCAAAATCTCTTGCTTCTAATTTCATTGTAAATCTCCTCGCTGTTTCATATCAAATAAAATATCAAATGCTTTTTCTTTTTCGTTGCACTCAATCGCATTAACAAGTTTGTTGAACTCTCCACGCTTAAACCAAATGCTCTTAAGTTCCATTCCTTTATGTTTATTGCTTGACATTTTTTGTTATATCTCCTAATTCAATTTTGTATGTTTTCATTTTAATTCCTTTAATTTTTTGTTTAGTTCATCAATTTGATTTTGAAGCTGTTTCTTTTCCTCAATCTTCTTGATTCTTTCAGGATTCAAAACAGCACTCTCGCAGGGCTTAACTTTCCCTGTCTTATCCTTATAGAATCTTTGCATAACCTCGCACTCATCACATTTAGCAAAAACTCTTAATGCACTTAAGCACAATCTCAGATTATTCTTTTTCAATTCTTCAATGCTCACGCTTTTACATTTACTCATTTTTTTTAATCTCCTTTAATACACAGAATCCGAATCTGTTAACATAATGTAAGCCCTTAAGATAAAAGGTTTTATTGTTTTCTCCGTCAACCATAGTATAAAGCTGTCCTTTAGTCCTCTTTGCATATTTAACAGCTTTTTCATAATCCAATTTATAAGAATCTGAATCATTAAACGCTTTAAACTCGTAGTCCTCACTTTGTCTTTCTGTTAGTTCTTCGGGGTATTCTTCTTTTTGTTTTTTCATTTTGTTTTGGTTTTGAGAGAGATTAAAAGGCAAGTGAAAAAGTGTTTCTTTGTTTGTTCTCTCTCGCACAGCTCCACACTTTGAGTTAACTGCCTTTTTGCCTCAATTTAATTGAGTATGATTTTTATTTTCCAAAAGGTTTAATTCCATTTTCATCAATCCTTAAACCTTTGAATCCTGCCTGTTCTAAATCTTTAAAAAATTCATCTGCACAACCCCGACACTTTCCTAACTTCTCGGCTATGCAAACGCCATTTTCAAAAACCTGTGATTCTTCGCAATTTGTCATTTTTGTGTTTTTTTGTCTGATTTTAATTTAATTTTAGCGATTTTAAGCCACGCTGTCGGCTTTTTTTGGTGTGGGTAAGGGTTTAGTACCCCCCCACTTTTTTAAAAAAAATATAAATAAATTTAATCTTCTTCTTTTTCTGCTGTGCCTTTGTCTTGAGATTCTGCCCAATCCTCAATATCTTTTAAAGTTGTATCTTCTTTAAGGTTAAACTCTCTTTCTTCTCCGTCTCGGCTATTAGTCCATAAAGCCACAATTTCACTTTTTTTAAGTTCGCAATCAATAGGCATATACAAGGAGAAATTATAATCTTCACTCCATAAATAAGTATATCCACTATTATTATTTACTGCAACCTCTCCGTAAGAGTTTATTTTTATCCCTAAATCTTCAGCGATTCCCATTAAGAAAACGGCTTTTTTTCTCTCCCAATCACACATATCATTTAATTTATATTCCATTTTTATTCTTGAACAGCTTTTAAAAATCTCTCTTTATCAAAATTTTTATTTTCTGCTGTAAACCAATCAATAAACTTTTGTGTTGTTTGTTCGTCTGCTTTGCTTTCTCTCAAAATCTCGGCTACTTTGATAAAATCTTTTTTAGTTAACATTTTGTTTTTAACCCCCTTTCAATTCTATTAAATATTAAAATCTTGTCCTTATCTGTTTTAATCTGCTCTTGAATCTCTTTTAATTGTCTTTTGTAATTATCAAGTAAGGGCTTATTAAAACCTAATGTTTCCCCATCTGAAATTAAACTTATAAGGGCTTTCTCTCTTTGTTGTATGCTTAAAACTATTTGTTTGCTCATTTTATTAAACTCTCATAAAGTAACACTTGCGTTTTGATGTCACTAAAAAGTAATAGGTTGAGTTATCCACGCTATCAGAACAGAAGGAGAGAGGCAAATATGAGTATATACTTATATATCTCTCGTCTTTGTATTATGGCGTTGATATCCCGACTTCTGACTATTTAGTAGTAACGCTGTTTTTATGAGTAAAACACCCCCTTTTCTCGCTTTTGTGAGATAATAGACAGGTAAAAATGATTATTTCTAAATATTAAAAAATAGGCACAAGAATCAATAAACTTAAGTCCTTTTAGATTTTGGATTTTTATCCCTGCTTCTCCTACTTTTTGGGTATTTATTGGATTAGAGTGACATATAGGGTTATTATTAGGGCTTATTATCTTTATGCCTAACTCTCTCATAATCTCACTATAAGAGGGCTTAAGGTGTTGCTCTACCATAGCAGAACAACCCCTTTTTTCTTGGCTTCTTGAAGAAGTGATAAATTAATATAACCCCTTCTCATAACCAATCTTATTAACCATTGTTTGATTCTATTCATTTTTTTATTCTCCTACTCTCTTAAGAGAGTAATATAATAAGGTATAAGTGCTTTTTAAAGATATAGGTGATAGAGTATATAGGTTTTTCACTCTCTTACTATTATGAGATAATGACAAATAAGGCACTACGGGGGAGTAGTGAAGTTTTGCGATATGGTTATCTGTGAGTGGGTAATAAATATTTTTTAGGTAATTTTAAGTAGGTATATACTCTTAAAAATAAGCGAAAGGTTTATTAAGGAGTATATACTTATTAAGAGCATGGAAGAGATGACTAAACTTCAAGAGGTGATGAAAGACGAACCAGGGAAGGAAGTGCGATTAGAGATTCTAACTTCTGAAGAGAATTTAAAATGATATATTCCCATACCCTAAAGGGATTGGGTATCTTTAAGACGATTATATGAAAATTAAGAAAAGAAACGGCCTGGAGAGTAAAGTTATGAAATTAAATTCAAATTTTATTGTTTCAGATAATCAGGGTAGATACCTTCCTTATTGTGATTTTGGATATCATAAGGGATTAATCAAAGCAGAAGAAGTTTGCAAACAAAGACATTGTACACATTATTATAAACTTTACATTCAAAGAAAATGATGATTATAGATTCACGCGAGCAAAAACCCTTGTGGGATCCAAAAAGATTCAAGGTAAAAATTCAGAAATTAGATGAAGGAGATTACACAACTGTTTCTCTTTTAAACAAAGCTCACGCTGAAAGAAAATCTCCAATTGATCTTTATGGGAGCTTGATTCAAAATCACAATAGGTTTGCTGCAGAAATTCAGCGAGCAATAGAAAAAGATCTTTCTTTTGCTGTTTTTGTTGAATGTACTGAAAAAACCTTTATTGCAAAAAGATTTTTAGGAGGATGTAGATTAAAAGTTAAGCCAGCCGTTTTAGCAAAAGTTGTCAAGACTTTTACAAGCAGATATCCTATTGAATTTATTTGGTGCAAGAATCGAGATGATTTAAGAGATAAAATGTGCATGTGGTTTGTTCAAAGGATGGATGAGCTCGGGATAAAAAAATAATGGCAAAATTACAAAAAATTAAGAGATCTAATGGAAGTGTTGTTTATAGTGTCAACATCCCTCTTGAAATCATTGAAGAGTTGGAATGGGAGAAAGGGGTTGAATTATCTATGGAAATCCAAAAAGTGAGAGTTGGCAAAAGTATCCTAGTCTTTAGAGATGAAGATAAAATAAATGAACAGGAGGAAAAGAATGATACCAACATTTGAAGTGTTCAAGGATCGGAAAAAACAATGGAGATTTCGATTGAGAGCAAGAAATGGAAAAATAATTGCATCAAGTGAAGCTTATGTTTCACGGAGAAATGCTATTATTGGAATAGAATCTATACAAGATTGCGCGCCTGACGCAGTAATTTTGTATAAAGATAATTAAATTTGAGGAAAAACAATGGATGAAATAAGTCAAAGAGAATTTGATAGAGCAGCAGCATTGCATCCCGAAAAAATTGAGGATGCAACTAAAGAACTTACTGAAAGTGAGTTTGCAAAGCTACTTGAAGAAATGCAAAATCCAGTCCTGGCCCAGCAACATCTTGCTGTTAAGATCAAAAGCTTTTTGGATAAAAGGATTCAAGAAGAAATGAGCAGTAAGGGTTTCTTGAGTGATCACACAAGAAGATGGGTGGAGTCCTACAACAATATTTTGGAAAAAATCCAAAAAGCATTGCATGGGGATAAAAGTGTGAGTTTGCATTTGCATAAAGTAACGCATAGTCAAATTGCAACAAAGATGCGTGAAGCAATGAAAGATTAACATGAAAATACTAATTGATGGTGTGACACCAGAGATGGAAAAAGCAACTGCTGCCAAGTTTGAAAAATGGGATAAAATCATGGAAGAAGGGTGGCTAGAGTCGGGAGACTCTAAAAAACAAAAGGAAGTTTATACTTTATTGTTAGATCCAACAATCTATGCTTATGCTTTTTTTAGAGATCCAAAACACCCTAAAAAAAGGTTTAAATGTTATCCTTATCAAGATGCAATCCTTAATGATAATCATAAAAGAGTTTTTTTTGCTGCTGCAAATCAAATAGGAAAATCAATTGGTCTTTGTATTAAAGCACTTACTTTTGCACTTCTTAATCCTGGAAAGACTGTTTTAATGACTTCAAAAACCCTTCCTCAATCAAAGGATCTTCTTAGACAAATTAAACAATTTTTACAAAATTCTCGATTAGATTATAAATATGATGTTGGAGATTCTGAAACAAAAACTGAGATTTATTTTAAGCATTTTGAAGAGGTTGAAGTTTATGATGAAAAATTAGATAAAACTTTTACTGAATTGAGAGAACTTACACAAAGCAGAATTATTTGTGTTCCTGCAACAGAAGCTGCTTTAGGATATGCTGTTGATTTATTGCTTCCTGATGAATTGCCTTTTTATGAAAATGGAGAATATTTCTTTAAACAGATCCTTCAGCCTAGAACTTATACAACAAAAGGGCAGATTATGGTTTTTGGAAATCCTAATGGTCAGCAAGGAATTGGATGGGAATTGTGGAATGATGATGAATTTCATAAGTATAGATTTAATTATTTGGATTGTCCAACAAATACTCAAGAGGAATTTGATAGATTATGTAAGAGTTTAACAAGGGAACAAATTGATTCAACACTTCTTGCTATCTTCACATCTCCAGAAGGTGGTTTCTTAACACTACTTGAAAGGAAGAACATGCAAGAAGAAAGGAGCTCAATGTTGCCATCAGTGATCACTAAACAACTTTACATATTTTTTGATTGGGCTAAGGTAAAAGATAGAACTGTCAGGATAATCGCCACACCGAATAAGTCTAATAGTGAGGATTGGGCTGATGAAGTTTATGTTTATGAGATGTTAGAGTACCCTTCAGGCACGTCTTATACAAAGATTATTGATGAAGATTTAAAAAATCTTATTAAGGAAGTAGGGCCTGAAAAGGTTGCAATGGTTGGTTGGGATAATACTGGGGTTGGAAGAGGTCTTGAAGATTTTACTAGGAGAGTTGAACAACTTGGTATAATGGCTATGCCTGTTGAATTCTCTCTTGAAAATAAATCAAGGATTTATACCCTTTTTAAATTACTTGCAGAACAAAAAAGAATCAAAATTCCTTATGTTAAGGAATGTGATAAACAATTAAGCATGCTAAGATTTGAGAGATCCCCAAGAGGACATTTGAAGGTTCATCACGAAAATGAAAAAGATAGAGATGATTTTCCAGACGCTCTTGCAGGAGTTTGTAGTTTGATTATCCAACCGGAAAATCTCCCAATATCTGCAACAATAATATGATAAGTGAAGAAGAAAAACAAAGATATGCTGAATCGGCTAAGTGCCATGATTGTATTAGTTGGCATAAACATTGTAAAGCTGAATGTTGTAAGATTATTTTTTTAAATATTGATCCAAAAGAATTAGAAGGGCCTGGAAAATATATTACAGTAAAAGTTAAACAACCATTTACAGACTATAGATATTATTCTCTTCGAGACGTTGAGTATCTTAGAGGGGTTTTAAGATTTAGAAAAGATAGAATAATTGTTGTTGGAAGAAAAGTAATGTATATTAATAATTGCAAACTTTTGACAGAAGATCTCCGTTGTAAAGGTCATCCTGATAAAAAACCTGCATTATGTATTGTTTTGGATTTAGAAACTATTAAACTTCCAGGACAACCTTTTGAGTTAACTGACAATTGCTTATTTAAATATAAATGTAAGGAGGTTAAGGCAGATGGTTAAAAAAGATAAAACTGAAACTGAAAGAAAAGAAATTGCTTTTGGATTACAGATGAGGATGGCTAATAAAAAAAATGATTATATCAGAAATATAATCAATGCAAGATATTTTTTAGCTCGGTGTAATATGATTGCTGTTCAAATTCAAAATAAGAAAATTCAGGAAGATATCGACGGATGTTTGAAATCTGAAGAGTTTTTAAGGGCAGAGTATGCTTTGCAAAAAATGCAAGCCATAATGAGTATGAGGAACGCACATTTTGCAAAACAAGAATTGTTTAAGGATTTTAAACTAAAAGAAAAAGATATTTTAGCCCTTGAAGAAGATTATTATGATGGAAAAATCATCAGGGAGTCATATGATGAAAGCTATAAAAAAGGAAATAAAGCAGAGTTCGTCGATTCATCAAAGGATTAGACAAGCTTCTTTTGTTCCTTTAGAATCTCACGATACCGAAAAGTTTAAATATAATCCTCGGTTTAAGATTAGTAAGTACATCAATGATAAGTTCATTGTGTTAAAGACCACTTGCAATAAAATCATTCAAAAACCATCATTATGGGTTCAAGAAGTTGATTTTAGAGCAATAAGAAATGATACATTAATGTGGGTTGTAGAAGCCTTAATCGAGGGGTTTGTAATCAACTTTGTTGTATGGGCTTTAATAGGGTGGAAATTTAACCTGATCACAATGTTGGCGTGGGGATTTGCGATGAAACAATTGTTGAGTATTTATTGGAGATTAAAAAAAGATGGTTCAAATTCAACAATACCTAAAAAGGACAAATGACTTCCAAAGTTCAAGACATCTTCCACTTTTAAATTCTCTTTTCATTGAACGTTTCTCAGAATTCAATCCTTATGCTCAAGATAATAGTTTTAAGACATTTGTAAAATGGGCGAGGAGATCTCCTCAACTCATGGGTTTTTTAGGAATCATTGCTACTGATATGATAAGTGATCAGGTTGATTTTAATCCTCTTGATAAATCCTCTGGGAGAAATAGGGTGTTGAAAGCTAAATCATTTTGGGAACTAAATCAAGGGATGGATGTTACCGAAGAAACAATTTATGATATGCTGATTAATGGGATTGGTTATAATTGGCTTGGAAAAATTGATGAGACTCAATTAAAAGAATTTTGTCAACTTGCAATAAGAGAAACGATGCCAGAACTCAAGGCTGAAGAATTAGAATTTAAAGCAGATCATATGGTGAAATTGATTAGAAAAGATAGCCCTGAAAAAATGGTTAAGAAGTTGAGGCATGTTGCTGCAAGTACAATGTCAATCCATACTAATGAATATGAAGTTTTAAAATATATACAAAGAGTTGGAGTTAATACAAGAGAATTTTCTCCTGATGAAATTCTTGTTTTTAAATTAATGCCTTTTGATGGAAAAGTTTTTCCTTTTCCTCCAATGGAAGCTATCCTTTCTGAGATTTATTTGCTTTGGTTGATCACTCAAAATTATGTTTCTTTTTTTGAAAATGGTGGAAAGCCAGACAATGTTTTTATTTTGCCTAAAGAACTTGCAGGAAGCAAAAATCATAAATATTTAATTGATACTCTTACAAAATATAAAAAGATTCAAAACAAACATGGAAATCTTGTTTTCACCGGGGATTTAACAATTGAGAAATTAATGGAAATAGAACATCAGATGGAAAATAAAGATTTAGGATTATACCTTACAAGTGTTCTTGCAATGATGTATGGAGTTCCTGTAAATAGAATTCCTTTTTTGGTTGGAAAGGCAGCTGCTGGAGGAGATTCTGGAGGACTTGCGGATACTGGTTATTGGAGAAAGATAAGTGTTTGGCAAAGTAAACTTGAATCAACTTTTAATCGTGATCTATGGATTCCTCATTTTGGGGTGGAGATGAAATTTAGAAGAGGTTATCTTCAGGATGAAGTTAGAGAAACTCAAAATGCAATGCAAATGACTTCTGTTGCTGAACAAAGATTAAGGCTTGGTTTATGGACTATTGAAGAAGCAGGAAATTATTTAAAGATTGAGCAAGAAATAATTAAAGATGCTCAGATGCAAAAAAAACAAAGAGATGAAGAAGAAATGAAATCAAATATGCTTATGCAAAATTTAAATACTAATGATAATGTAATGAAAAATCAAGATGCAAAAAATAAAGCAAAAAAGAAACAAGATACTCAGAACAAAAATCAACAAAATGCAGGAGGCAAGAAAATAAATCCTTGAAATTAAAATGCCAAAACATCCAGACTTTATAAAAATACATGCAAGATTTGTTAAACAATATGGAAAGAAGGGGGATAGTCTTTATTATGCTTGGTTAAATAAAAAAGGTTATGATGATACAAAACCTTTTCCAAAAGGGAAAGAAAAAAAAGAATTTCAATGTAATATTATTGGAGTAGAAGTAAAAGAATTAGAAGGTTGTTTTCATATTGAAGGATTAATTGCAACAACACATATTGATGATTTAGATAAAGAGGAAGGGATTGATATTTCTGATATGATTCCTAAAGAAACTTTAGAGAGCTTTGCTGTACAGATGAATTCTAATAAAGAAGCTCGAGTTATGGGTGTACACCATAGTGAAGGGCATCCTTATGCCCCTGAATATTTTGGTGAAGCTGATGTTGAAAATACTCCTGTAAGGGTGATTACATTAACTGATGGAGAATATGGATTATATGTTGATACAAAATTATTAAAAGATGATCCTGCAACTCCAAGAATTATCCGAGATTTTCAAGAAGGAGATCTTGATTCATTTTCCATAACCTATGATACTGACGGGTTTATGACAACTGACTTCGATTGGGTTGGAGACAACCTTGTTAGAATTCTTTTGCCGGCTACTCGTCTTGTGGGTTATACCGCAGCGAGTAATCCGAAGAATCCAAATGCTATTGCTACAGCATATGGGTTTAAGGAATTCAAGGAGTTAGTTGGAATGGAAAAAATAATTAAATTAAAGGAGGTTAAAAAAATGGATAAAAAAGAAGTTAAAGAGGACGAAACTTCACAATCTGTTGCCAAACCTTCTTCTGAAGAAGAACAAGGCCAACCTAAGAAAGGTGGTTCTGATAAACCTTCAAATAAACCTGAAGGTATTTCTGAAGAAGATGAGAGTGAGCAAAAAGAATTTCGTGAGTGGAAAGCTGGAAAAAAAGAGCTTGAAGAAAAAGAGCTTTTAGATAGAACAGCTGGAAAAATTGCGGAAGGTGTTCTTAGCAAGATGGAAATGAAAGAAAAAGTATTGAAAGACAATACACCATCTAATAAGAATGCTGAAGTTTCTCTAGAGATTAAGGAATTTAGGGAAGTAATTGCAAACCCTGGAAAACTTGAGTTGAAAGAACAATTCAGAAGAGCTGCTGCTGTTTGTGATCTAGTAAAATTAGATTGGCAAAAAGCAAGTACATCTGCTTGTGAAAGTAGAGAGTATAAAAGCTTTGGTGTGAATGGTACAAACTTAGAGTTCAAAGGATTAGGAGTTACAACAAACCAGAATACAGATACTGATTATCTTCAAAGTTCTGCGGAACTACAAGATGTTTATGATCCTGTAATCTACAACGCCTTAAACCAATCAACTGTAACATGGAATCTTTTAGCTAAAGATGATTATAGCAAAAAAGGAAATAACCAAGTTCAGTTTACCCTTAAAACTGCAGCTAATGCAAGTGCGGCTTTCTATACTGGAAATGCTGTGGCTACAGATAATGTTACAAGACTAAAATATCAGACTAAGTTTAAAAAACTACAAGTTGGTGTTTCAGTTGATGGAGACATGATTGCTGCTGCTCGTGGAGGTCCTGTTAGTGATGTGTTCGCGCAAGAAGTAATGGATTCTACAATTGATATGTTGTCTGTTCTTAATGCAGCTCTGTTCGCAGAGGTTGGATTAGAAACTGCTTCAGCTATAATTGGATTTGAATACATAACTGATAGTGCAAGTAATACAAGTCTTTATAACTTAACAAGAAGTACAACTAATTTATTATCTCCTGCAGCTGCAGGAAATACTTATATTAATCAAGCATCAACAGTTATTTCGATGACTAATTTGAGAGCTGCGATTAGAAATGCGGTTGTGGAAGGTGCTAACAAAAGAAACCTTGTGTTTATCACACATCATACCCAAGGGGATATGATGAGAGGAAAATTTGATGATAGCAGAAGGATGTTGACTGCAAAGGATACTGACTTTGGCTTTAGTACCGATCTTTTCGTTGATGGAATCCCTGTTTTTGAAGACAAGGATTGTAACACTGACGATTGGTGGCTTGTTGATTTAGAGACACATAGAGTTGCTATATGGATTCCGCCTACAATAGAGAAACTTGGTAAGACTGCTGATAGCGAAGATGCTTTCATCAAGACTTATCTTGCTGTCTATAATAGAGCTCCGAGACGTATGGTTCAAATTTATGGCTGTGCTACATCGTAGTTAAGCTAATTTGATTATAGCCTCATTATTTTTTAGGGGCTATTAATCACTCTTTCAAATGCGAGAGGTAAAAGAAGCAATACTAAATAAAGGAGAAAAAAATGAAAAACAATAATCAAAACTCCGGGAATACAAAATGACTGCTGCTGCAATAACACCAACTATTGTTCAAAAGACATATGTTCCCAGTACTGGAATGACAGGTACACCAATGAGATTAGTGAAGTACACCTTTAAGTTTACAAAGGTTACTGCTAGTGATTGGCTTGTAACAGCTACATATTTCCAAAGTGGAACTCCACTTTATTGGAAAGCATGTACTATAGATTCAAGTAGCAACGGTGTAGTTGAAGAAACTACTGGTGTTACTTATACAAGTTCTGGAACAAAGTTGACTTTTACAAGTTCAACTGTTGGGACAACTACAGGTGAAATTTGGTTTGAAGAATAATTAGTTATTCTTTTTATCAATAATCATAATTTGTTTTTGTGGGTTGATTTTTTTAACAACCCCTTGAACACAAAATTAAATAGACAAAAAGAAAAAATGTACAAAGCAATAAAAGAAATTGGAGGCTATCAGGTTGGAGAAGAAGTCCCTACCGAGAAGGCTGAGATTTGGCTTCAGATGTATGATATTCCTCATGTAAAAAAAATAGAGGTACTCGAAAAAATAAAAGTTTCGGAATCTAATTATACTCAAGAGGACTTATTTTTTAAAGAGTTGAAAAAAATTAAAGGAATTGGAATTCAAACTGCACAAGATATTGTAACGTGGGGGACTAAAGAAAAATTAATTGAGCAAATTCAAAAAGGGGGGAATCTTCCATTTAGAGATGATGTGGAAAAAAAATTAAAAATAAAATATGGATAAAAAATTTATGTTTTTTTTAGGAATAGTAGGAATTTTATTTTGTATAACTTTTGTCTTAGCTACTGATTTTATTCCTCAAGGAGATATTAATCTTAGAGGGGTTTATCAGATTAAGAACGCGACAAACATAACTGCACAGTATTATTGTAATTCTACAGCATGTTATACTATTTCTGATTTTTTAGAAACAGCAGAAGGAGCGACTTATTATGGAGATGGAGTTTATATTTTAGTGAATAACTCTAATTATATAATTCTTAATGAAACAAAACTAAATGCCACTATTGCTGCACTAGGGGGAGTAGCTTATACAAATCTTTCAGAATTGATTGATGATCTTGGAAATAGGGGTTATACTCATTTATCAAATTTTACCGATAACTTGGGCAATCGTGGATATATAAGTTTAAGTAATTTTTCTAATGATCCTGGATATTATAATCAATCACTAATTAATGTAAGTGAATTAACTCATCAAGGAGATGGAAAATTAGGAATCTTTGATAGTTTTATTAATTTATTGATGGACAATAGAATTACACAGATTTTTATTAAGGCACTTGGATTTTATGATAATACAGAAGTTTATAATAAAACAGAAACATATAATAAAACAGAAATTGATAGTAATTTATCTGGATATGTTCCATATACAGGAGCTTCTTCTAATGTTAATTTAGGAGCACAAAATTTAACAACTACAAGTTCAGTTATAACATCTGGATGGACAATAAATCAAAATATGAATGGAACTGGGAATATAACATTAAATAATGGGAATAATATTATTTTATCAACAGGAACAGGAACAAAGATAGGAACAGCAACATCTCAAAAGTTAGGATTTTTTAATGCAGCACCAATTATTCAAGTAGTGGCTACAACAGACTTGGGGACAGTTTTGTCTAATCTTGGGTTAAGGGCCGCCGGAACAGCTTATCCCATTACAACAAGCGGGGCAGTTACTCTTACAGGAACACTTACAAAGATAGGAAATACAAATATAACTGGGAATATAACAGCATCAGATACAATCAGGTCTCCAGGATTCAATATAAATAAGAATATTAATGGTTCTGGGAACATTACAACAATAGGGTATGTTAATGCTACAATATTTTATGGCAATGGATCTCAACTTTCCACAAACTCTACAACTTGGTGGGCAGGATTAACAGGTTGGCTTTCTGGATGGTTTGTTAATAACACAGGAACTCTTGAATTTAATGACACAAAATTAAATGAAACATTAGATTCAATTCTTCTGGGAGAACATTGGTTTTTTACAGAAGAAAGTTTAATCTATGGAACTGCTGATGGGAGTTTAACAAATACACAACAATTTGATGATTATGATTCAATTTCTTATAACCTTACAGAAGAAGTTATTAATGGATTAGAATATTATGCAAATACTTCTGATAATATTTCAACTGATGTAAATAGAATTTGCATCAGATATAAAGCAACAGGAGATAACTATGCAGTAAGTTTGTGGAGTATTGAATCTGGAGATTGGGAAGGATATATGACACTTTATGGGGATACAATTTTTAACTGGCTTTGTAAGGAAATCAGAGATAGTTCAGACCATTTAGTAGATAATAAAATTATGATGAGAATAATTGATATAGGAAGTGCAAGTACCCAGCATAAGTTATATATCGATGCAATGTATGTCTCCAGCGGATATACTCCTAGGATTGGAAATGAAGTAGACCCCCAGAGTTTCCATACAAATGAGAATTTGAATAATACTGGTTATAATATCACGGCGGATTATTTCTTAGGAGATGGAAGTTTATTAACAGGGATCTCAAACCATACGAGTTTTATTAATAATTTAACTAATGTTGACTGCGGTGCTGGGTATTTAGTAATAGGGGTCCAGAATAATGGGACAGTCCTTTGCGCGGAAGATCAAGTTGGAGAACCAGGAGCTGGGGATATTGAAGGAGTTTTGACTCCTGGAAAATATCTAACTGGAGGATGTACAACTGGGACTTGCAGTTTATATGCAAATGAATCAGAATTAAATGATACAATAGACACAAGAGATTCAGATACAACTTACACAAATGGATCTGGAATTAGTTTAGTAGGAACAGAATTTAATCATTCAGATACAAGCTCACAAGCGAGTGATGATAATTCAGGAAACACTTTTATTCAGGATATTATCCTTGATGGATTTGGGCATATTACTTCAATTGTTAATGCAGGGGTTAGTTTTACAGATTATGTGGCTATAGCAAATCTTGTAGGATTTGTAGGAAATTGGAGTGCAGATAAAAATGAATATTGGAATACAAGCACAGATTTAGATACTGTTATCGATACTGATGAAATTACTGAATTAAAAATAGATTTTAATACTGTTTGTGCAGCAGGAAGTCATTTATATGTTTCAGGAAATAATCTTGCATGTGAGACAGATGATGACACAACTTATACAGCAGGATCAAATTTAAGTCTAACTGGGACAACATTCAGTTTGAATGCTACAAGCACACAATCCTGGTTAGAAACAATTTTTTTAAAGATAGTTGATGCTTTTGACGGGACATGGGCAAGTTTAACAGGAAAACCAACACACTTGTCTAATTTCACTGATAATCTGGGGAATAGAGGATACACAAATTTATTAAATTTCACCAATGGACCAAACTTCCTTAATGCAACTACTATCGGAAACACTACAATAGTCAGATCAGGGAGTTATAATTGTACTGGAACAAATGTGCTTATGAATGTGACAACAAATTCATCAGGGATATTTGGACAATGTGTGGCCCCTTCAATCACAGAAACAGATCCAAAAGCTTACAACGGAACACTAGCTTATAATTCAAGTTTAGCAAATTACAGACTATTATCTAACAATACATTTTCAATAATTAATGTTTCAACTCATTTTAAAATCGACACAGTAAATATTACCTGCCTTAATTCAGCATGCACATGGTACACAAACGCAACAAATTCCTGCATGTATTGGCCTAGCGGAGGAAAAGATTGCGGGGCAACGTAAAATGGAAAAATGGCAAAAAGAATTTACTGGGAAACTGTAAAAAAATGGGCAAAGGATGTTGGGATTCCAACAGGTATAGCTAGCTTTACAATTTTATTTATATATCTTTCTTTTCTTGGGATTATAGAGGTGGCCGGACATTCTGGAGATATGACTTGTGCAGGGACATTAGAAGATCCTTGTTTAGCTTTTATTAATTTTACTGCCAAAGAGGATATTTTTATTTACCCAATAGATTATGATCCTTACGGAAGAGAAACCCCTTTCTCAACTGACAAGGGATTAAAGGAATGGCATATTTACAGAAGTTGGGGGGCAGGATGGAGAGAGATCAAGCTTAATGAAACTTGTCCTGGAACATGGTGTGGGGCTCCAGATAATAAAGGAGTTAAATACTCTTTTGTATTTAGAGAAGGAAAAGATTATCAAATTAAGATAGTCGCGTACAAAGAAAATCCAACAGAAGACATTAAATGGGGTTTTGGACCAGTAGATCCTATTTGGCATGGAGAAAATAGAGGTCCTGGATGGGATAAGAATTGTCATGAAGGAAAATGTAATTTAATTTTATATTCTGGGATTAGGAATGTTTATGAGGATAATATTTGGAAAAGAGTTGAAGAAGCAAGAAGTTTAAAAGATAAGGGATTTAATATTGTTTATTTAGAGAATGACCCATCATTTGAAATAATAGTTAATGATTTTAATCTGACTTTTTTAAATATGACTTTGAAATTTATAGGTAATCCAGAAGATTATCCAGATTTTTGTCAAGTTTCTAAAACCGATTTACAAGCAAATTGTGATTTTAAATTAGATGAGAAATGGAATGAGATTAATGAAATAACAGGAGAAATTACAGAAAAAAACCAATTAAAATTTCAGTATAAATGGGAAAGAAGTAAAACTGGAATAATCACAAAAGGGGATAATTATAAATATGAATATAAAGGAAATCCGATGGGAAAAATGTTTAAGTTTGGAGGGAATTCTACAACGATTCAATTACAAGATGATAATACAGAGAATTTAGATGATAGCCAAACAGCTGCAGGAACAACCGCGAATAATAATTATGGGGATATTGATTCTTTTTCGATTGGGGAATTGGCAGGAGTGACTAATGGTTTTTATAATTCCTATATTAAATTCAATATTAGTCAAATTCCTGAATATCAAGGAATTACGTCTTCTAAATTATATCTTTATGTGGACTATGACAATATGGCTGGGAGTCAGATAGGATATGTGCATGAATTAAATAATCATACTTGGAGTGAAGAAGTAATCACCCATAATAACCCTCCTATTGGAATAGGAGACATTATTGATATTATCCCAAATCTTGTAGGATTAGTGGGGACATGGACAGAATGGGATGTAACAAATTGGGTTTATTCCGAGTATAATAATGGGGATAAAAATGTTAGTTTTCATTTAAATGATTCAACAACTACTGACAATGATCAAAGAATAGATTTTAATTCTAAAGAGAATGCAGTGGTTTCTACAAGACCATATCTTAATATAACTTATATTGATTTAAGTAGTTTATATCTTAATATTACATTGCCAACAACTACAAATCCAACAAAGGTTTCTGGAGGGGATAATATTTCTATAAATTTTAATTTTATTGAAGGAGGGGGGAATCTAACTTCTGGGGTAACAATAGATAATGTGATAATCGGGGGAAGTGAAGCAATAATTAAATCAAATGAAATAACTATTTTTAACATGACTTTAATAACAACTTATCAAGATAATTCTGGTGCTGGGAGTATTGAAGGAGCAAAGGCCCTAGAGATAGACCCTGTGAGAAAGTTAGCTTTCATATCTGCGTATACAGACAATTATCTCATAGCTCTAAATTACTCTGATCCCTCGAACATTAGTGCATTTGGTTCTATTACCGACACCGCTCCTGTTGGAAGCATAGAAGGGATATATTGGGGGACACTTGATTATATTAATAAAATTTTTTACGCCCCATCTCCAGTGGACAGCACTACTTCATGGTATAATGTTACAGATAGCATATTTGTTTTTCTTAATGACACTGCAGCAGATATAAGTGGAGCAGGGAGTCAGGAAGGGATGGTTGATGTAATATATATAGATATTGATGGTACTCGTTGGTTGATTACGGGTGGAAGAACTGATGACTATGTTTCATCTTTTAATGTAACTAATCCTAATCTTAGACCTACAGTTGTTGGTTCTTTTACTGATGCTGATGGAGCTTGTAGCGTTGATGGAATGTATAATTTACACAACATCCCAGGAACAAGTTATGTCCTTGTTGCTGCTACAGTTGATAATCGTGTTACATTATTGAATGTTTCTACTGATGGAGTAATCACATGTATTGGATCTGGATATACTGATATTGCTGGTGATGGGAGTATTGAAGGTTTGATAAATTTCTACTATGAAGATTCAACAGAATTACTCTATGTCCCAGGATTGACTGATGGTTATTTGACTATACTTAACAATATCACTACTGGAACACCTGCATTAGTTGGATCTGTGGGTGGTTTGACGACTCCTGTTTCTGTAGCTATTTGGACATTTGGAAGCGAGAAATATGCCTTTGTTGGATCAAACACTGCGGCAAAGAATATAACAATAGTCAATGTCACCAATCCTACAAGTCCATCTATTCTTAGTGTTTTCAGCCAAACTTCAGGTACTTGTGTTTATAATGGAGTTTATGGTTTGTATGTAGAAGAAGATTATCTTTACGCAACATCATCAACAGACGCATGTTTTTACAGCATAAAATTAACTGAAATAATATACCCACAAGAATTTGCTTATATAGAAAATATCGGCTGGCAAGTTAATGTGACAGTTCCATCAGGATTAGAAGGATTGCAGGATTTGTTTGTTAATGCAACTTATTCTGGAAACACGAGGAATGACACTGAAACAAATGCAATAAATTATGGAAATATAACAATAGGAAGCTCCAAATGGATTTCAACTTCAAATTTAATCAATGTCACAGCCGAAACAGGAGCTTCCAATCATACTCATTTGAATATTTCTAACATAGCTCCTTATGATAGTTTAGTTGGTTATTGGTCTGCTGATGGTGATTTGGCTGATACTAAATTAACTACTGCTTATGATTGGGCAGGGAATAATAACGGGGCTTATGTTGGTGATGCTGTTGCGACAGATGCTGGGAAGTTGGGGAAAGGGTTTGAGTTTGATGGGGATGGGGATTATGTGAATATTGGAAGCTTTAGCTGGCTCACAAAATCTTACTGGCAGTTAGTGTCAGGAATTTGGAAGCATTTTGCTAACAGCAATGGGAGCTCTTATGCAAACGGGCAGTTGGCATG
>Ga0307376_10001676_pt1 | contig 23243 bp, 21 predicted proteins | sample TR2MG_FD_202536 | JGI IMG/M metagenome (GOLD analysis project Ga0307376, IMG submission 202536) | Soil microbial communities from Risofladan, Vaasa, Finland - TR-2 | ecosystem: Environmental > Terrestrial > Soil > Coastal area > Acid sulfate soil | place: Finland: Risofladan, Vaasa | collected...
TGTGCATATTATCAAGCCATCTACAAAAACGGGCATGTATCTGATCAAGCACTACTCGGACCCGAAGAAGCTTTTGTTTGTAGGGATAGACAAACTTAATGCTATTATTAAAAAGGTGAGCCGAGGCTGGCTGGGTACTGATCGTGCTGAACAACTTCATGGTGCTGCAAAAAAATCTGTAGGAATTACAGAAGGTAAAGAAAGCATTCTGTTTGAGATAACACATCTTGTCTCTAAAATAGAGTCTGAAAACCATTATGTTGAAGACCTGGAAAAACAGATGGGTGACTATCTTGAAAAGATTCCATACAGCCACAGCATATTGTCTATCACTGGGATCGGCCGTGTGACAGCAGCCGGATTGATAGGAGAGGTTGGAGATTTTCGAAAATTTAAGACCATATCGGAAGTGTTGAAACTTGCGGGGTTGGACCTTTATGAAATCAGCTCTGGAGCGCACCAGGGATGTCGTCGTATCTCCAAGAGAGGGCGAGCCCTTATGAGGAAGTTGTTGTACTTTGCGGCCATCAATACAACCCGTAAAAATGGTATTTTGCATGGTCCCTATCAACGACACCTGGCAAAGGGGATGCCCAGGATAAAGGCTTTGATGGCCATCGCCAGAAAACTTATCGGGATCATTTTTGCATTGGTAAGGGATCATAGTAATTATATTGCTGACTACTCAAGTCAGTTGGTGTTTAAAAAAGCGGCATAACTATTGTGCGTGGGGAGATTATCATTGAATCCTTTTAAGGCGACCACTGGGTCGACCTTCTGGTCAAGCTTAAATAACTCCCCACAATCACCTTAACCTCAATAAAGCAAGGTTAGAGCTCAATAGAGACTCTCAAATTACCAGGATCAGGTAAGGTGACGCCATTTGGTTCGCTGTTTTATAAAAAAAATATTGACTAAAATAAACCAGGATTCAAGGGGTCAAGGGTTTGTTTTCTAAAGACTTTATCAGCGCTTTGAGCATCCTTTCAACTTCCTCCGTATCATCCGTAAGAGCATTATCCTTCTGCTCTTAAGTATTTCACTCGATTCCTTGGCCCCTTGACCCCTATAATCCTTTCAAAATTATCTTTCTTCCCTTGGGAATTTTGCTGTTATTGTATATATCTCTAAACAGAGTTCGTATGACTTTTGCCAGACTTTCAACTCTTTGTAATTCTTTAGCATTTTTATCCGCCTGTTTTGTGGCGGGTCACTCGAACCCTTGGATCCTTGCACCCTTGATTCATCAAATCCTTGAACCCTCTGGGATCACACCTGTTCAATTGGAGATGACATGCTTATTTTACCCAAATTAACTACAACTAATCGGGAGATGATCCATAATTTTTAACATTCATTGCTTAAGTTCTTTATCTTACCGATGTTGTGAGTTCTGCAATCGATCGCAGGGTTTCATCTGCATCAATATTTTCTTTTCATTTATACGTATCTCAACAGCATAATTACCGTAAAACATAGAATATATCAAAAAGATATCATAGCCTTACCTCTGGGTCAGTTTTTTTTGAGAAATATTGAAAAAAAAGAGGTGGGTTATGAAAGTATCAAAAGTCATAGAAATTTGTTTGGATTATCACCGAAACCACTCAAAACCAAACACCTGTCTTCATTTTTCAATTTCATTATAAACAACATTGACGAACGAATACAAAACCCCTGTGCAAATCAACTACTGAAGAAACTTTACAAAGCCAATACGCCTGTTCAATGGGATAGTTTTGAAAAGGAAACAATTGATGAGATTATTTTCCGAACTACCAAACTTCGGAACCGGTTGATTTTGGAATTAATGGCAAGAGGCGGTATGCGCATTGGCGAAGTATTAAAACTGACACCGGATGATATAGCAGCACAAAAATTGCTCATCAGAGATCCGAAGAGTGGTCGTGAACAAGAAGTTATATTTATAACTCAGAAAACTGCAGACCGGCTGAGGGAGTACATTAATTCAAAGCACATTGAGTTCAATCGTAGGATATTTCCCATATCCTATGAGGCAGCAAGATCTATGGTGAAAAAGGCCGGTGAAATGGTAGGTGTTCGCCTTCGACCACATGATTTAAGACGCCATGCTGCCACATATGTATCTCGTGCCGGCGTTCCAATTGAAATTGTCAGTAAGATAATTTTACGCCATTCAAATCTTTCGACAACTCAGATGTATTTGGGTAAGGTTAGTGATAATGAAGCTATGAGATGGATTGAGAACCTATATGCATAAAATTGCGGGGAGAATCGTAAATTGGTGATTCTCCCCACTCATTCAAATATCGAATGAATATCTCCGGAATTTAGGCTGGTTATAAGCTTTGATCCATTGCAGGTATTCAAAAATCGGAGGATGAAAAAGCAGGGCCATTTCTGACCCTGCTTCAACTATCATTAACATTCGGGAAAATTTGAACTCCACTATTGCACTTTACGAACCTCTTAAACTCATAATATAGCATTCTCTGTCAAAATGAATTGCCATTCCTTCTGAGTTGTACCACACCATACTTCCTTCACATTCTATCAAACTCTTCAAGTTCGTTAATTCTTTGATACTGTTTTTCGGAATGGTGAGGTCTAAAGTTAAACGTGTTCCATCTGGAACAAAGGGAGACTCCTTGGTATAAATGAACGCACCAGCAACAGATATATCTTTGGTTTCAAAATCAAAAACCTTTTTTTTGCCTGACGTTACGGCTTCCAGTCTTGCTGGAAGTTTAGCCTTGATTCTTTTATATTGGCGTTTCTCTTTCATTGATAACTCCTTCTTTCAATATGTTAGGTTAGATGATCGAAGTTAGAAACCATTAGATGTTGAGAAACAAATCGAAATGGAGATCCGGAGAACGAGATATTATTCACAGTAGCAGCAGAATGAGGTGCAGATCAACTGTCAGCAAAATGTTTTCTAATTAATACAATATAGTATGAACCTTTGGATGTCAATGAAAATGTCATGACCGGGGGCGGGGCATGGTATGGGGGGTATACGGGGGGGTCTGTGACCAGCCCGATCACATTAAGTACATACACCCTCAAACACAAATTTTTCTGGTTTCTAGTGATTAGTTGAGGAACTGACAAATCACCTGACAGTCCAACTTTCGGAGTATGATATCACAACCATTTGAATCGATTTTAGATTTCCAGATATATAGCAGTATTCAAGGTTTTGGTTTGAGGATTTCGTTTCCTAATCAATCAAATTTAAGGGGCTTCATTTTTCACCATAAAAGGCAGTTATCGTGAATTGGGTTAACGCCTGTTTCAGTTGGCGGCGAAGCTGCTCCGCTGCAAACAAAAGGTATGTGCTTTATTTCTTTAATGTTTCAAGAGCATTGATAAAGTCTTTTGCGTTATCTCCACGGAGGTTTTCAGCGAGTCCGATTAAACCGTCTGTTAGATATTTTGCTTGAATACCCTTAGAACGGAGATAAACCATAGCAATAGTTGCGCGGTCCTTATGGGGGCATGCGGTTACAACAATCTTATTTTTATCAATCTCACCGAATCTATCTGGTAGTTCGTTCAATGGTATGCTTTTTGAAGGCCCCACCTTCCACGCTGAATATTCTTCAGGGAATCTAATATCAATCAATTGAGCCTTTCCTTCCTTTAGTAGCTTAATAAGTCCCTTGCTGTCCATTTTCATGTCTTTCCTTGCTTCATAATTGAAGCTAGAAATGTATGTCTCTAACTGGTTATCACTTGCGTATACTGGCATACATAGCCCAAAAAACAAAATGATAATAAACAATTTTTTCATGCTCTTCTCCTGGTTGATTTTTTCACATAATTACTATACAGAATTAATTCTGTATATCCCAATATATCATGGCTTTTACAGAGTTTTTCTTTAATAGTAAATCAAAACTTCTGATTACAGCTTGCCAGTACAACAGGTTCAAGCATCTCAATTTTAATTACATATATCTTATTTCTTACAAAAATGCAAAAAAAGGCAAACTCCGAAAATGGATCTGTCTTTATTAGAAAACGATATCACAACCAATTGAACCGACCTTTTATTTACAGATACATCGCAGTAAGTACAGATCATGGATTGAAGGTTTTTAAACGAAATCGAAATAATTTTATGGCTTCAATTTTTCAAGGTCAAAGGCAGAAATCCCAATATCAGAGTTGATGGTTTCAAATCGAATTCACTGAAATTTGAAGGCGCTTTTTATTATGGCTTGGTTGTTCAGATTTTAAAGCGGCATTGTCAGAAGCAGTTAACTAATTTTAACAAAAATGTAATTTCTATATAGAGGATCATTAAATTTTAACGGGGGAGAAAGCACATTGAAACTATCAAACAATTTTTTATAGTCTAATTTATTGCTGTATTTATTATATAGAAATTCACTACCAGGGATTCCTTCAGGAGATACTAATATCAAATCACCCTTATAAATTTTTTCTGATTTTAAACATAAATGATCGTCCCAATTCCAGCATTTACCATCTGGATAAATAGTCGTATCTTTATTATATAATTTAACATGATTATCTCCTAACTCATTAGAATTATATTTCAAAATATTTACTTTATAATAAGAAAGGTAGTGAGCAATCCCTACAGAGGAATACCAAGAAGGAAAAAAAGTGTGTAAATTTATACTGCCATTCTTATTGACGTAATCTTTTAAAAACAACACCGTTTTTTTCCAGGAAATACCTTTTTGCTTGGTATGTAACCAACTTGTCATGTTTGCATTAGCAAAAAAGAAAAATACAAGTAAAATTAATACAGCGAAAAAGGCTTTTAGTTTCATTTTATCAAGATAAATAAGAAAATGAAAAATATATAAAACGGAAATGAAATCAGCAGGGGAGTAATAGGATAAATCTGAATTAAGTAATCCAAGAAAAATATAACTCAAATAATATAAAAGGTTGCCAAAAGCCAAGCTGTCCCAAAAAGGGTTAAATTTATTTTTATTTCTAATCAAATAAATGGCTCTAAAAATAAAAACAACAATAAAAGAAATAAAAATAACGTCAGTGGCAGCAATTTCTAAAAGAGATAAAAGATCTTTTTTATGAGCATAAACATATCCTGGATCATAAAGCCAAGGCTTTAAAAAATAAAAATAAGAAAGGATGTACATTAGAGAACAAAAGGAAAGCCCAAACTCTACCGGATATCTTTTGATAATGGACAATTTTTTTATGGTAACATCTTTCAAAGAAAGTTCTTTGTTGAGATAGAAATACAGAAGCCTAATAAAAGAGAAGCCTCCAAATAAAGAGAACGCAACCTCTTTAAAGTATAAAGAAATATTGGCAACCAATAAAACATACCATAAATATTTAGATCGACTGGTCTCAAAAAACCTCTTGGAAAAAAAAACAAATAATGCAAAAAGAAAAATGATATCTCTATCAGGATAAATCAAAGAATATTGCATATGAAAGATGTTGGGAATGAACAAGATAAAGGCAATCAAAAATAAACGTTGCCAGACTTTAAAAATATCAAATAGCTTATACAAAATAAAAACTAAAATAAGCGTCTGACAAAAAACAATCGCATGCAACATGTAAGCTTTATCAAAGATAGGAATAAGAAGGTTAAAATAAAAATTTCCCAACGGGAAAAATCTTCCTTCCCCAATCCAAATATTGGGTGCCAAAATATCACCCTCAAAAATAACATAAAATTGAATCAATTCATCAAAATGGTTAGAATACTCTGAGTAAATTACATTTAAAAAAGCATATCCTGCTAAATAAAAACAAAATAAAGAAAAAGATATATAGGAAAGCCTTGGCTGGTCAAAGAAAGGATGTTTAATTAAGCTATTAAAATAAGACTTATCATAAGCATATAATTCTAAAGCTTCTTCTTTGACTAAATATTTATAAAAGAAGTAAAGCAGAACAGATAATATCACAAAATATTGATAAAAAGTATTAGACAGCACAAACTTTAAAAAAAATAAGATTTGCATTTGTCCTTCCAACCAGAAGAGTCTCTTATATATTTCGTTTTTACGAAGAGAATACGCTACAGGGAAAATGAAAAGGGCAAACTCCGTAAAAAGGATTCACCTTTATTGAAGAACGATATCCCAATATTTTATGGCCTAAAAAACCTGTCGTTTATAACAGTAACATGCAATCGGGACTCGTTACAGGTTCGTTGGAGATCTGAATTTTAACGCCCGCAATCACAAGACAGCGAAAGCCTCAGGCTATAGCTGGTCTGTTGATTACGATGTTAGCTGCCTTTTTCTTCCTTATCGTTACCTTGGGTTGCTAAAAGTGCATCGCCAACGTCTGGTAAAGAAGTAATATTTGAGATACCAACTGCGCCATTTGTTTTATTTTGTCTGGTTTCAATCATATAGAAACCATTATTATCATAACCTACAACAGAAATGTGCCTACCGCCTCTTTCGCCTTGGAATGCGATCATCAATAAAGATTCTTCACAAGCAAGACAATCAATGACATTGACGATATCATTTTTTACGACTGGAATGTAAGAAAGGCTGAAGGAATTTCTTGAGGACTCAAATGAATTTTGCTTGGAAATCTCATGTATTTCCTTCATTAGATTTAGACCATTGACATTGCGAGAGCTATATTCTCTATGAAAGGAATAATCAAATGCTAATTCGTATTTATTCAATTCAGTCAGATTGAACCATCTCGTTATTCGTTGTGTATAATCAGGGTGCTGCGAATTAAAATGTTCGGAGAAATACTTCTTAAAATCATTTTCCTCGGTTCCAATATCAAAATCTTTACAGAAATCTTTAAAAAAGTCTAAAAAAGGTATCTCTGTATAAAAGTTTGAAACTATTGCGTAGCTCCCTAATATACAGGTATCAACATATTGTACGAAAGACGAATTCAGTCTAGCTCTAGTAATCATAGCCAGCCCATCTCAGCTTTTTTGCAATGGTCATCCGAAATCATAAAAAGTACAGCTTGCCAGTATGACAATCAGAAAACAATCTCTACTCATTACATATATCCTATTTCTTACAAAATTGCAAAAAAAGGCAAACCCGATGAAATGGATTTGCCCTATTGAAAAACGATATCACAGGTTCTGAACCCACTGTTAAGATTTTGAATACATTGCAGATATCGGTAATTGGACTTATTTGCGATAAGTTGGAGCTATACGTAACAAACGCTGAAAACTCTTTTTATATTAATACGTTATGGTTAATTTAATAGTTCTATTTTATCATCAATGTCAAGCTTTTTTTTCAGACCGTGCCTCAGCACCACCTTGTTGATAGCCTTGTGGTAGTCCCGTTGAACCTTGAGATTCGATACTTTGCAGTAGCGCTGAGTCGTGCGGATCTGGTTATGACCCAGGAGGTCCTGGATGATAACCAAGTCGGCATCAGCATTGAGCAACTGAGTGGCCATGGTGTGTCGAAGCTGGTGGCAGTTTACCTTTAAGCCAGCCTTTCTGGCATAATACTCCATGCGCTTCTGGATCCCCCGCATGGACAGAGGCTTGCCTTTGTAGTCACCCTTTTCCACCAAAAAGACTTTTCTAACCCGTGTTGATGGTCGGTTTTTTAAATATGTGGACAACGCCTCGTGGGCGTCGTCACTCAAATAAACCACACGATCCTTGCCACCCTTGCCCTCATAGATAAACAGTTGAGCTCGGCGCAAGTCAATTGCCCTCAAGGTCAGATTGGCAGCTTCTTCCAGCCTGAGTCCACAACGCAGCATCAACATAAAGATCGCCCGGTCACGGTGGTTCTTAATGTGGGCAAATAATCGAGGTACGTCTTCGTCTCTCAGGTATTTCGGTAGCGGCCGGGGCAAACGCAGATTGTAGTTACGCTTAACCGGATTATCCATTCTCAGATCTTCTTCATCAATCAGGTAATTGTAAAATCTACGGATGCTGTCCAGATGACAGTTGACCGTCTTTGGTTGAAGTCTTCGGGCCCGCAAATGATCAATGTATCTCAATATCTTTTTGCCTGTGACATTTTCAATGGGGATATTTACCCACAGGACAAACTGCCTGAGTGTGTGCATATAATTTTTGATCGTGTTTGCAGAGCAGTTTCTTCTCTTTAACGATCTACGATATTGAATCACCGCATCGGTAATGGCCATTGAGTCCTCCCTTTTCAATGATTGTCATAGCCTTAAAATACTCGTCCCTGCGTGTGATATCGGTCAGTCGTGCGTAAATCCGGGTCATCTCGATGTCACTGTGCCCCAGGAGCTGTTGGAGACACTCCAGGCGCATGCCAGCATTCAATAGTTCGCTGGCAAACGTATGCCGGAGGCAGTGCAGTGTATAGCCCTTTTGAGATAACTCGGCTTGCTTCAGATACTTTTGGAACATGGCTCTGGCGGCCTCATAGCTTAAGGGCCTTCCCTTATGGCCGTAGAACAAATACCGGGTATCAGTGGCTCGTTTTTTTATCCACTTTTTAAGAGCTCTCAACGCATCAGTGCTCAAATATACAACACGGCCAGTCAGGTTTTTATGGGCCTGATATATCTCTATACGTTTTTCTGACAGGTTCACTTCTCTTATGGTCGTGCTGAGGAGTTCACCAATGCGCATTCCGGTCCTTAGCAGGGTTAAATATAAAGCTCGATCTCTGGTTTCCTTGATTACGGAAAGCAGCTGATGAACATCTTCCGGATCGATGGCCCGAGGCAGCCTCTGGGGTAGCCTAATTCTAAGTTTGCGTTTCAGAACTGCCGCATCAATATTGTCGCAATCGATATGATAATTGAAAAATGCTTTGAGAGAGCGCAAGCGACCATGCACCGTCATGGGCTTTTTCCCCTGGTCTTGTTCGTATTCGATATATGCACTTAGATCGTCGCACGTAATTTCTCCAAATCGCTGTCTACCCAACACCTTGAGAAACTTTAAAAATTGATGAATGGAGTCATAATTGGCGCGTATCGTATTGATGCTTCGATTTTGTCGATATTGAGACAGCAGGTAATCTTGAACATATTGAAGGCCGAGCAACTGGTGGTCGGTTAATCTCTGTAGAGATCTTTGAATAAGTGAAAGTTTGGATCGGGGATTGTAGATTTCTAACGGATTATCGTGGTTAGCAGTTTCGGCATTCTTTTGGGGAATGTTGTAGTTGTTGGCTCGTAATGGACGATAATTTATTTGTGAGTATTCTTGACTTTGGATCATTTCTGCCTCCTTTCCCTTTTTTAAAGAGAAATCAGGTAGATAATGACCCTTACTCATTTATGTGTCAATTATCATTTTGTTACGTACAGGTTGGAGCTATATCACAGATTTCACACCAACCCCCTAAACCCCAATATGTTGTATAGCAATACAAAAAAGAAAAGCGTGGAATTGTATCATCGATCAAGCCGGACTGCTGTCTGGTCTTATGTGAAAAAACTTTACATAGTGTCCGGGAAATTATACTAATTAAAAAGATCAACCAGGAAGTAGTGACCAGTCTTCTCGTAGAGCAGAATGTGATAAAGACTTTAGCCATGTGCGACCGTGCTTATGTCCTTGAAAACGGGAGAAACGTCCTTGAGGGTACCGGAAAGGAATTGATGGACAACGATCACGTCAGAGAGGTTTACTTGGACATATAATTTTTGTTTACTATCCAATACACCCATATTTTAACACATCCACGAGTTCAATCTGAATTCTATCGGTTTTTCAAAAATCAAATCATTTCGCCAAGAGGAAAAGAAGTGAAGCCTCACCGCCCTAAGGGCGGGGATTCTGACTTTCGGCAGTGCTTCGCGCCCGGGCAAGATTACAGTTGATTTTGTATAGCTTTCCTTGACCCCGTCTTAAAGCGCGGGGTTTACGGGGAGCGTGCCGGTCAACACTCTGAATAAAATCAGAATTAGAGTTTAATCAATCGATTTTGAATCGCAAAATGCGAAAGCTCGGCATTGTTTCGAAGGTTGAGTTTCTTTAACAACCGTGAACGGTATGTGTCTACGGTTTTAATACTGATATGGTAGGATTCGGCGATCTCACGATTGGTATGCCCCATAGCCAGGCGCCTCAACACCTGAAGTTCTCTCATGGACAGATTGTCAAGGGGAGAACGGCTGTCTGCCCCTCTGGCCACTCTCAATGCCAGCAATTCAGCGGCTTCGTCGGTAAGATATCGAAAACCGGCATGTACTTTACGGATGGCCTTTAAAAGTTGTTCCGGTGCCGATCTCTTAGTAATATACCCCATAGCTCCGGCTTCGATGGCCCGAACCACATACTGTTCTTCTTCGTACATGGTCAGAATAATCATCGACAGTTTGGGGTAAAAAGAACGAAGCTGACTGACAACCTCCAATCCGTCCATTCCCGGCATAGAGATATCGATGACAGCCACGTCGGGAGTATACTTGTGGACTTTATGAATCGCATCTTTGCCGTCGGCCGCTTCGCCAATCACCTCCATGTCATCACTTTCTTCCACAAGACGCCGCAATCCGGCGCGAACGCTACATTTTCCCGGCCTCTCAGAATGCTGGACAGTCTTTTTAGTACCTTTTTTAAATGGGCTTCGCCGTAGGCAGATTCCACAACCCTGGCCCAGACCGATAAGCAATACTGTATACTCAAAAAGTCATGTTTGTAATGGTCCATAAGTCAGATCAATATATAAACGATTCGCACCAGGGCGGACTTTAGCTCACTTTAAACTTTAGTTCACTTCAAACTCTTGCAGCGATTCTTCAGGCAGAGCCGAAGAACTCTGACTCCCGCAATGCGGGACAGGCATGGCCCATTTATTTTCTTTAACCGGGAATGGGACAGGCCCGAATGGTCTCGGCAATTTTTCTGTACACATCAGAAAACCGAATCAATCCCACAATCTCTCTGCCTTCCATGACAAACAGGGAATCGTTTCTGCCCACCACAAAAAGGTGAAAAGCCTTGTCCATGCTGTCGTTAACGTGAAGAATTTGATTGGGTGAAGGTTTTCTGATGCAGTTTTCGATCTTGATCTCAACAGCCTTGGTGCAAAGTTTGGAAAGGGGCTGCTGCCACAACCGGAACTGCTCTTTCATATTTTCAAAAACGCTTTGGGGGATGCGATAATAAGAGAGATCTTTGAGATAATCGATTTTGTCATAGTTGGGTTCCAATCCATAGATCACGTCTAAGGGAGAAAGCTTTCCAACAATTTTTTGGGTATCATCATAAACCAGGAGAATCCTTTGGGGCGCTTTTCCGGAAGCATAATCCTGCTGGGCTTTTTCAAGGGCATCCACGGCTTGGGCAAAAGTGGCCTCACAGGAAATTTTGGGAAACTCAGAAACCGGCCGCATCAACTCACTGACTTTCATTTTTTCCATGGTCACCTCCTTTTTTTTAAAGAATAATTAAAAATTTTAAATACATGTGAAGCATCCTGAAATGAAAAGGTAGGAACATGACACAAAGTCAAAAAAATAAACATTCAACTGGATAATCAGACAATTCATTTGCATAATTCATCCGGCCTGTTTTATGATCGTTAAAAAGATGATTTTTATCCATTTTACCCCTTTGAAAACATTATGGACGTTTCTGAATTTCTTTACCGTGGAGCAATCGAGACAGAGAATCTTCAATAGTCTTGATTGTGACCGGCTTATCAATAAGATCTTGAATTCCGGCACTCCTCGCTTCAGAAACAATCTCTTTACTTTTGTAGGCCGTGATGAGTATCTTTATGGCATCCGGACAAATCTCCTGAATCTTTTTAGAAAATGTCAACCCATCTATGCCCGGTAATTTATAGTCTGTAAGAATGATATCCCAATCTTCCTGTTTGAGTAATTCTAGACCCTCTTCAGCCGTCTCTACCGCCAGAATGTGGCAGCCTTCAGTACCGAAGTACATGGTCAAGGAGTCCCTGATCCACTCATCGTCGTCTACGAGTAATATTTTCTTGTCTTTGAGTTTGCTGAACAGGTCCATCTGAAGTCCTCGGGAACATTAAATTTCGTTTTGTTGGAAAATTTCTGTGGCTTATTACAACTTTACAAAATGCATGAAGTATGCCACTAAAGCACAATTAAGATATGCCTTATAAAGTCAAATGGTTATAGTGTTGCCATTTGCCCAGCATCCTATCATAGAGCCCTAATTTAGAAGAATTTCGAAACTTGTTTTAGAAAAATTTCGAAAAATATGACAAAAAACTCACCAGGCCAAATGATATCACCTGATGCTGGTAATTACGTAGAATAGAATATTCGGGAGAAATTATATAAGAATTGTCAAATGGTTTGATCAGATCTTTCTGGGGGACGGGATCTACTTATTTTGTAGCTTCTTTCTCCGGTAACGGAAGGTGTGGTGGTTCATGTTAAGGAGCCTGGCAGCCCTACTTTCGTTGCCTTCGGCCATTCTAAAGGCTTCTTCAATATAATATTTTTCTAAAGATTCTTGAGTGAAAGCAAGGTCGATGCCTTGAGCTGGAAGCGGTGGAAAAATAATTCCATCTGTTGCTTTCTTGGGTGTGTCGTTTCCGGATATTTTTCCTAAGCCGAGATCCTCGACCTCCAACATTGGTCCCTCTCCTACAAGCACTCCTTTCTCTATAAGGTTTTTTAGTTCACGAACATGGCCTGTCCAGTTGTGTGTCATAAGAGCATTCTCTGCATTTGCAGAGATGTCGGTGAATGCCTTGCCGAATTTATTGCTGAACTCCATAAGGAAATGCTTGGCAAGTGGCATGATATCACCGCGACGTTCATTCAACGAGGGTGCCTGTACTTTTATTACTCCGACTCGGAAATAAAGGTCCTTTCGAAACAGGCCTTTTTCTATCATACTGTCTAAATCTTTGTTGGTGGCGGAAACGATTCTTGTTTCAATTTGCAATTTCTTTGTCCCGCCAACCCTGTAAAATTCACCCATTTCGAGAAATCTAAGAAGCTTGGCCTGGGCTTCAAGACTCAAATCCCCCACCTCATCAAGAAACAGGGTCCCATTTGCCGCCTCTTCTATTAAGCCTTTTTTGCCTGATGCCCCCGCTCCGCTGAAGGCGCCTTTTTCATACCCAAAAAGTTCGCTTTCAATAAGGTCTTTTGGGATAGCAGCACAATTCACAGTCATGAAAGGCCCCTTGAAATTGGGGCTTCTATAATGAATCGCACTGGCAATCAATTCTTTACCTGTACCGGTTTCTCCGAGAATAAGAATCGGAGTATCGGGGCTTTTTGCCACCATCTCTATAAAAGCCATAACATTCTGGATAGCATTGCTTTCACTTATAAAACAAGGAAGGTTCTCCCTAAGATATCTCTCTTGGAGCAACTGAACTTCTTTTCTTAGTCGGATCGTTTCAAGCGCATTTCGAATTGTCATCTCCAAACTATCCATGTGAATCGGTTTTACCACATAATCATAGGCACCCAGCTTCATGGCAGAGATTACGCTGGCGATATCTTCATAGGCAGTTATCATAATAACTAGTACATCGGGATGCAGATCCTTAATTTCGCGAAGCGCATTCATCCCATCCATACCCGGCAACCCGATGTCAAGCAGAACCAGGTCAGGGAGATTTGCCTTTATGGCGTCAATTGCGGACTCGGCTGTAGGGAATGCGTCTATTTCATAGTGTTCCTCAAGGGCCATCGTTACCCCTTCCCTTATGCTCTCTTCATCATCGACGATATATATAGAATATTGAATCATGAGTCTTCTATCCCTTTCTTTATGGGCAATTCAATCCTGAATTCAGCTCCGCCCCATCTACTTTCCGAGATATCCATAGAACCACCATGATCTGTGATAATTCTGTTGGAGATACTTAGGCCGATTCCTGTACCGTTGCTCTTGGTGGAATAAAAGGGATCAAATAGTTGATCTTTTATGGCTAAAGGCACCCCCGGACCAGAATCGGATACCGTCATGAGAATACAATTCTTTCCTATAGATGAGGTTATCTCTATTTTTTTTCCTTTCCTCATATCCTGCATGGCTTCAGTGGCATTGTTAATCAGATTTAAAATTACCTGTTCGATCAAGTTTGGATCGGCTTGACACAGTGGCAAATTCGAAGCCAGAGATTTTTCTATCTCAATCTCTCGTTTACGCAACATAACCTCGGAAAGATTAAGGGCCTCTTTAATCGGTTTGTTTATGTCTGTTAAAACAAACTTTGGCTCACTAGGTTTGGAAAAATCCATGACCCTCTTGATCACAAACTCAATTTTAATTGAGGCGGATTGGATCTTTCCTAAAATCCCCTTAACTTTTTCCAAACTTTCCCTTTTATCATAGATTTTCTCAAGAGTGTTCAAGTAGATATTAATGCCGGAAAGCGGATTTCTTATTTCATGGGCAATACCGGCAGCCACACGCCCCAGAGCAGACATCTTGTCTTGAATTCTTAAAAGCCTCTCCATCTCCTTAGACCGAGAAACATCCATCATATTGACCAATATCGCTTCTTCTCCTTGATATTCTATGATACTTGCACGACATTGGACCCATTTTTTGACAAGTGTGTTGTTGGTATTATCCGGGAGATAGAACCTAAAATCTATATCCTGTGCCTGAACTTCTCCTGAAATGACGGCCTGGTGGAATTGCCTTAATTTTTCGACATCATCCGGATGGATGTTTTTTCGATCTGAAAATAAAGGTTTCCGTGGTAGTGGACCAAGAATTTTCTCCTGTTCGGGATTTTGATAGATGATTTGATTATTTTGAATAATGCATATTCCCAGAAGTGAATTTTCAACCAGATGGCGAAACCTCTGCTCACTTTCAAGCAGGGCCTCATCCGCCTTCTTATGGTCTTCTTCCAGTTTAATGCGGTGCAGGGCAAAGGCAACATCTCCGACGACCTCTTCAAACAAGCGCTGTTCTTTCTCATCTACTATAAGATATTTGGGAATGGAAGCACTCACAATACCGTAGACGTTCCCCTCGCATTCCAACCGCATGGTCATTGCGCCTCTGTCACCATAACTTACCAATAACGGACAGTCTGTGCAGTTGGTCGGATCATATGTTATCACCGGGCCTGGTTGCGACATCGCCCTTTGGCCACAATCAGTTAACTCTCCGCGTTTGAGATGATGAATCATCGGTAAAAAGTCCTTACCCAACCCGGCTTCGACAGTCGCAACCAATTCTTCGGACTCATTTAATAAGGCAAACCAGACATTATAATAACCGCGATTCTCGATGATATTGTCGCAGGTTTCCTGAAGAAGTATCGCGGGATCTTTTTCTTTGACGAGCAATTTATTGACATTTCGTATGGTGCGCAGCATGAGATTAAGGCGCTCCATCTTTTTTTCGTTCTTCTTCAATTTCAGGCGCCACATTCCGATGACTAAACCGAAGCTTCCACCCACTATAACGGGTACAAAGTATCCCTTCAAAACTAAGGGATGGCCAAGCATTGTTTTTTGAATGGTGGAAAAAAGGCTCAAAGCAATCGCTCCCATCAAAAAAGATAGGGCTCCATTGGTAAATTCTCGCATAAAACGGCTCCAATTTTTCATAATTTAAGCAAATTTCTCATAAAGATGAGGCTATCTTATTTGGTTCATGATAATATAGAAAAATCGAAGTGGCGACGAAAACACTCTATTGAGAGGCTCAAGACATTAAAGATGCATATCAGTTCCGAAAATTTCTATGGGCATCAAGGCAAGTCTTAGTTTTGGGAACTGGTTGATGTCTGTATGGAGCAAAAAAACGCGGCCGCACAAATGTTCATACAAGAGGAGGGCAACGGTTCGAAGTTTATCATTTTTTTTGTGATCTCCACCACATTTTTCCGGACGACTTGTTCGCCTTATGGCCATGCGGATACTTTAATTGATTTTTGACCTTTTTAAAAGGATGTTTCACTAACTACGATGGGTCTTCTTTAACGAAAATCTCGATTTTAAGACCATACTTTTCGATTTTAGAATGTAAGGTCGGCCTGGAAAGGCCGAGGCGTTTTGCCGCCTGTGACCGATTACCTCCGGTTATGTTGAGCGCTTCGCTGATGACGATACTGGCAAAGTGGTCCAAACAGTCATCAAATAGATTTGCATTTGAACGCGAATTCAGGGCCTGACGCACCCATTGCCGAATGGCCTGTTCTCCTTTTTTCGAGTCTATTGCATCGACCGTATTCCTGTCACTGATCGCCTGTAAAATGTCTTCTTTGGAAATAGGGGCGCCTCGGTTAAAAATCAGGGCCTTCTGAATGGTGTTGCCCAACTCGCGGACATTGCCTTTCCAGGGCGTAGCGGCAAGCATGGCTTTTGCCTTTTTGGTTATTCCCGGGTTCTCCACCTTGGCTCCCAGTGAAAAGCGCGCAAGAAAATAATCGGTCAACGCCGGAATATCCTCGGTCCGATCCCGTAGAGAAGGTAAAAAGATGCTGACCACTTTGAGACGGTAATAGAGGTCTTCTCGAAATCGGCCTTCAGACAGGGCGGATTCAAGATCGCGATTGGTGGCAGCGATAATTCTCACATCTACGGGAATTGTGGCCCTGCCGCCCAGTCGCTCTATACTCCTTTCCTGGAGCAGGCGCAGGATCTTGGCCTGGATGCTTAACGGCATGTCGCCGATTTCATCCAAAAATATGGTTCCGTGATTGGCCTGTTCTATTTTGCCGATCCGGCGATGGCTTGCTCCGGTGAAGGAGCCTTTTTCATAGCCAAACAGCTCACTTTCCAAAAGGGTTTCAGGGATGGCCACGCAGTTAATCACCAAAAAAGGCTTGTGGGACCGGGTACTATGCTGGTAAATGGCCCGGGCCACCAGTTCCTTTCCGGTACCCGATTCTCCACGAACCAGGACCGTTGCGTCTGTCTCGGATACCCGGCCGATGGCCTTGTAAACCTCCTGCATGGACTTACTTCGCCCAATAATGGCATCCCGCAAGCTTTTTTCCGGAATAGGGTCCACATCCACCGGAGAACGCATGAACCGGCTGGCTTCCAGAGCCTGTTCGATCACAACCAGCATTTCCGGAATATCAAACGGCTTGAGAACATAATCGAATGCCCCCATTTTGGTGGCTTCAATGGCGGTTTCAGTGGTGCCGAAGGCGGTCATTATGATCACCGGAAGCTTGGGTTCCATTTCATGAATGGCCTGAAAGGTTTCAAATCCGTTCATTCCCGGCAAACGCATGTCAAGGATCACCAGATCCGGAACCTCTTGTTGGACTATCTTAAGACCTGCCTCACCGGAAGCGGCACATTTAGGGCGGTAGCCCTCATCGGTCAAAAGCTTGTTAAAACTTTTTCGCAATTGATCGTCATCGTCGATGATTAGAATATCACTCATGATTTGAATCCTTTATCGGGAGCGTGATGATAAACGTTGACCCTGTGCCTTCCTTTGATTCCACATCCAACCGGCCGTGGTGTTCTTCAACAACCCTGACTGCAATGCTCAATCCCAGGCCGGTGCCTTCTTCCTTGGTGGTAAAAAAGGGTTGAAAAATTTTGTCCATCATTGAATCTGAAATACCCGGTCCGTTGTCCGTTAGCCGAATCCCCACAACCCTGCCCAAGGCCGGTTCAGATGTTTCTTCCTCGCTGATGACCATCGAACCGCCATGATCCATGGATTCGCAGGCATTGACGATGAGGTTGACAAGGACTTCCTTCAATTGCTCGGGATCGGCCTTAATCAACGGAAGCCGATTACTTCTTTGAATGGTAACAACGACCTGGTAAGATTCCAGGCGGTGCTCCAACAACTGTACGGCCTGGTCCACAACATCCGATGGAGAAACCGGCTGCAGCTTCAATCTGGGCGGCCGAGAAAATTCAAGGAAATTTTGCAAAATATTATCAATATGACCGATTTCCTCTGAAATGACGTCAAAATCTTCTTTCTGATTGTGGTCAAGATCGAGGCTCCTGTTCAGTGAAAATAGGCGCATTTTAACCGAAGTAAGCGGGTTTCGGATACTGTGGGATGTCCCTGCAGCCAGTTTGCCCACAAGGGCCATCTTTTCCGACTGCAATAGGTGCACCCGGCTTTTTTCCAGTTCAAATTGCGTTTGATCGTATTCCTTCATCAGATCATGGACGCTATTGCTGAGGGTCTTCACCTCATCTCCGGTTTTTTGCCACCCTTTATTGCGATCGGTCTCCAGGGTCAGCCTGCGCACCGGCTCCAGAATACCATGTACCAGAAAAAAGATCAGTATTATTGCCAGAAAGAGGACCATCAGTACCGCCGATCCGGCAACAATTCTGAATTTTTCGGCCTGAATAAGGCTCTGTTTTTTGACGTCTTGAACTTTTTTTTTGAAAAGATTTTTGTAGGTTTCACAAAGCGTTAGAATCGTGAAAAAATTCTCGCGCACTTTTTCGTGGAGTATGGTTCCTGTTTCTTGATTTTTAGACTTATAGTAATCGATAACCTGATTTTTAGCGGCGACATACTTTATATATTTGGATTTAATGAGACCCAGAATCCTTTTTTCCTCTTCTGTTGAGGCAAACTGTCGAGTTTTTTCGAGTCTATCCAGAAAAATACCGCGGTAATTCTCCATTTCTATGAGCCATTTCGGATCTTGATCCATGAAATAATAGGAGGCAAACCCTTTTTGATTGATCAAGGCGAGCTCCATGGATTCGACCGTCTGAAGTCCCTCCATATGCTGGTCGATGACCTCGGTTAGAAGGTCTTCCATCCGATACGTATACCAAATCATCACCAACGCACCAACAATATTGATGATAACCAGAGCGGTTATCGTTATAAAGATCCTGGATCTCAGATTCATCTTATTCCAAACCGTGTACCGAAAGCGCCTCCCTGACCCGGGCTTCTCTGATTTTCTCTTCATGGTTTCGTTTTTTTTGAGCAGCCTCCTGTACTTTGGCCATGAGCTGTTCTATTTCACACGGTTTCATCAGGTAATCAAAGGCGCCCAGTTTCATCCCCTCGATCGCCGACTCCACCGTGGCATGACCGGTAAGCATGATGACCTCCATCAAAGGGAACTGTTTTCTTATCTTTTCCAGCACTTCAATTCCGTTCATCCCCGGCATCTTGACATCCAGGATAACGACATCCGTATTTCGGTTCTTATTCAGTCGCTCAAGGGCTTCTTCCCCGCTAAAGGCTGTGATGATTTTGAGGTCTCGTTTTACCAGGCGCTTTGTCATGGTTTCCACAAAAGGCGCTTCATCATCCACCAGCATAACCAATGGCTTCATCATTTTATTTTCTCTCCTTATAATTGGGAACAGGCCGTTGTTGCTTGCTCCTTATAACGTTCATTGTTCGATTGTTTTATTCAAGAATGCTCATGGGCGAAGTTGAAAGTTTATTTACCAAAGCCTTTTGAATCCTTTCTTCATGCTCTGCCTTACGTTCATAAGCGCCTTTAATCTTATCTAGCAAAACGTCTATTTCACAGGGTTTTATCAGGAAATCAAAGGCGCCGATTTTCATGCCTTCAATGGCGGTTTCAATCGTACCATGACCTGTCAGCATCAGGACTTCCGTTAAAGGTTTCAGCTTCTTTATCGCCCTTAACGCCTCGATTCCATCCAGTCCCGGCATCCGAACATCTAGAATGGTAACATCAAAATTGTATTCTTTCAACTTTTCAAGGGCCTCATCGCCACTAAAGGCTGTGGTAACGTGAAAGTCTCTGGTTCTAAGGCGCTCGGCAAGCGCTTCTACAAATTCTTTTTCATCATCGACTAAAAGTATTCTTATTTTCATAGGTGCCTCCCCATCAAAAATTTATTGCGTATTGCTCAAAAGGACTGCCTTTGCCGTCTCGGTGATCCCTTCCGGAAATCCTACCACATTATAAAGCACCATAAAACCCAATACCCATGTGATTACAAGGCAAATGACCCAGAGAACAAACCCGTATTTGACAAAGTCGATGGGGCTGATCATTCGTTGACCGGTATCGGGATAAACGCCAAGACCGTAAACAATGGCATTGTTCGGAGTCCCCACGATCAGAAAATGGGCAAAAGACGTAGCAAAGGCCGTGGCAAGTCCGATGGCCCAGGGCTCACCCTGAACGCCGCTCATAATACCCATGGGGACGGCGATGGGCCCTAAAAGCGCGGTGGTCCCTGCATCGGACATAAAGTTGGTCATCAGACCTGAAAAAGAACTCATTCCGATCCAAAGCCCCAGACCTTTCCCGCAACCTATCGCGTTCAAGCCGCCTAGAAAAAGCTGAGCCAGCCACAGGGCCGCACCCGTCTCCTTTAACAGTGCGCCAAGGGTAAGGGCGCCGCAATACATAAACCAGGCGTCCCAGGATATGCCGCCTAAAATTTTTCTCCAATCTGCAATTTTAAACACAACCGGAATGACCAGGGCGAGCAAGGCCGGTCCCCCAAGGCCGAGATCATGCCCGCCGACGATCCAGAGAAACAGTATCAGGAGCATCATACCGAACGCCACTTTTTCGGCATAACTCATGGGGCCCATCTTTTTAGTCTCTTCCTTTATGGCCAAAAGACCGGGAGTGAGGTCTTTTGTTTTGACCTTTCTAAATACAAATAACATATATCCAGCCACTGCCAGCCCCAGCACCGGGGTCAGCGGAAGACCGTACATCATCCACCGGCCGAAACTCATGGGCACATTGTAATCGGACCAGAATCCCATCATGATGACGTTTCGACCGCCGGCTGCGGGTGATCCCACACCGCCGACATTCAAGGCAAAACACAGAGAAAACAGCAAAAGCTTGGCCAGTTGTGGATCATGTTCGATGACGCCTTCATTGCTGTTGGCCGAAACCGCTCCCATGTAAACGGCCGCCATCACGGGCGCCATAAAAGCCGCCATGGCATGGGCCGATATAAAGGATCCTAAAACGGACATAGAAACACACAAGACGACAATAGGCACCACAAAACCTTTGGTCCACCCGAGTATCCACGTGGCGAGCCGTTTATGCAATCCCACACCGATCACCGTCACCCCCATGGCCAAAACGCCCAAAAGAAACAGCGGTGCATCTCCGGCAAAGGTCTGTCCGATCATTTTCATGGGCAATAGTTTGAAAAAATAAGCGAACATCGGCATCAAGATGCCCACCAGGCCGATGGGAAGTGCCTCGGTTGCAAAATATATGACGGCCATGGGAATCATGGCGAGGACGAGCTTCGCCTTCCATGCCGCGTGGGCAACATCATGGGCGACATGCCATCCGATGAGTTTTTCCGCAATTTTCTGTTTTTCAACAAGCTCAATCAGACTCTGAGGTGTTGGAATAATAAACCCGATAATCACAAAACAGGCTGCTCCAACAATAAGCCAGAGCATTTTGTTTGAAAGCAGCCCTGGTTTTTTTGATTTATCCGCTTCTGTATGATGATGTTCCATTCGTTCTCCTCTCTAAATTCAGCACGGTATATTTATCTCTTCAGTCATCATCTTGTCCAGGGTAGGCTATTTTTTCTTGTCGCGATCAAGGATCTCTTTAGCAGTATCAAATTCACCCGCTTCAGCAAAGGCAGCGGCGCTCATGGCATCCTCAAATTTACTTTTGTAGGCCTTCGTTATGGTCCGCATGAGCTTTTCGAGGTCCACGGGTTTTTGCAGATATTCAAAAACACCCAGACGGCGTGCTTCTTTTTCATCTTTTTCAGACCCATGACCGGTCAACATAATGATTTGAACCCCCGGGTAGGCCTTTTTGGCGCGTCTGAGAACCTCCATCCCGTCCATGCCGGGCATTTTCAGGTCCAAAACCATGACATCCGGAAGATCTTCATCCATGCTCTTAAGGGCCTCTTCTCCGTTAAGTGCGACATCGGATTTCACATCCCGCATCTCCATTCTCTCGGAAAGGGCTCTAACGAATTCCTCTTCATCGTCGACCAACAACACTTTCATTTCTTTCATTTCTTTCTCCTTTCATTCGGTTTGTTCCGTCTTTTGTCTTTTGTATGCTTTTTCTGGATATATTCTTTTTCCAGTATTTCTTTTGCCATATCTGCCTCTCCGGCCTCCGCAAAACTTGCTGCAACCATGAGGACCTGGCAGCGTTGAAACAGTGAAGGCTTGACGACTTCAGATGCTTTCTTTTCCTTATAAGCTTCATGGATTCTGGAAATAAGTGAATCTATATCCAAAGGCATGAGTAAGTCGTCAAATGCACCCAGTTTCATCGCTTCTATCGACAGAGAAATCTGTTCTCCGCTGTTAATCGTTATAACCTGAATGGCAGGACGCATCTTTTTGATCATTTTAAGAAATGATAGCCTCTCTTTTTTAAGACCGTTCAGACTCAGCAAAACCACATCGATATTTCGTCTTTTAATAATCCGTTTGATGTCTTTTTGTTGCCCGGATTTAAATATTCGCCAATCTTTGCCCTTTACATGCCAAGACAGGTGTTCTTGTAACAAGTTGTCCGCTTCAATGATCAAAATGTTGACACTCATAACTCTAATACAGGTGTTCCAAGAAAATTAATTTCAGGATGACACCCTGTTCCTGAACACTATTGAAGGTTCTTATTATCCTGCTTCGGCGAAAGTAACGGCAGTAAAAACATCATCCCATACGGTTGAAAAATCCTTGGGCTGCATCCCGAGCATCTTTATGACAACATTGTGTTCACCCATTTCTGCAAATGCGACCGAGACAAAAACGCTTTCAAATTTTTTAATCCATTTCTTCATGGCGCCCTCCTTGCTGTTATGATTTTCAAGGCGGATTTGCTTAAATATACAGCAAAGAGTATGCCAAATTATGAATTAATAGATTTTACAATAGGTTAAACAGATTATGGGAGAGTGGACAAGAAAAATGAAACTAATTGAAACGTGCCCCTTGATACATTTTGATACAATATGGAACCATATTATTCGTCTATCGATTCGGGAAGAGATATTAAGATTTCAAGAGCAGCCCCATCGGTTTCGGCCATACCGCCCAGATATGCCATGGCCTCCTGCAAAGATTTCCATCGTGTGGAAGAAGATACCGCGGGCGGAATGTGTGAAACATCCGGCACTGTAGCCTCATGGTGAATGCGAACCATATGTTTATTCTGGACCTTGCGGGGGGAAAGAATAATTTTGCCGCCGGAAGTTATTGAATCGAGAAAAATTTCAATCGATAAAAATAGCGCCATCTGCAAGGCAACAGGGTGTGTTTTAACCATAATTGACGCGTCATGAGGACTGGCTACAAGATCCACATTTTTAAGCCTTGCCAAACGATGCGCAAGAAAATTCACTTGCTCGGCCATTTCATTGAGATCTACACGTGTCGGACTATGATCGGGGCTGTGGGCGAACTT
>Ga0307376_10001678_pt1 | contig 23220 bp, 25 predicted proteins | sample TR2MG_FD_202536 | JGI IMG/M metagenome (GOLD analysis project Ga0307376, IMG submission 202536) | Soil microbial communities from Risofladan, Vaasa, Finland - TR-2 | ecosystem: Environmental > Terrestrial > Soil > Coastal area > Acid sulfate soil | place: Finland: Risofladan, Vaasa | collected...
CGAAATGTCGGCCCGCCAAGAGGCGGTAGGCGTAGGCGGCGACGGGGGCGCTGTAGGAGTATCCGGCATGGGGGACGATGAGCGCGACGAGGTCGCCGGAGGCAGTCGGGCTAGCGGCCTCCTCCAGATAGCGCTCGACGTCGGAACGCAGCACGCTCGTCTGCGCGGGATAGAAGGAACCCATGACGGCCGGAGCGCGAACGGTCGGCTCGGCATGGGCGGACATGAGGGAGCGAGCACTGCCTCGGGGCAGGAGGCGCACGAGGAGTATCCCGGCGACGAGGGTGCCCCCAATGAGGATGAGGATCGGCCGCGATGGTCGCTTCATTTCAGCCCCTCCGCACGTGCACTTTAGCCGAGAAACCCGGAAATCCTGCGTCTTGCGCCACGCATGGCCGGCCGGGGGAGCGGCCGCACTCACGAGAATGCTTCAGTGAAACTGGAGCCGGAACTCGCCGGGCGTGGCCTCGTAGTGTTTCACGAAAAGGCGGTGTAGGTGGCTGGCATCGGTGAAGCCGGCGCGCGCGGCGACGGCATCGATGGACAAGCCAGTGTCGAAAAGCAGGGAGGCGGCATAGCTGAGGTGTGCTCTCGTGCGGAAGCGACCGAAGCTTAGCCCCATGGTGCGAGCGAACACGCGGCTGAACTGAGCTGTGCTCAGGCCGCAGTCCGCAGCCGCCTGGGCCAGGCTCAATCGCTGGGGCGGGCGAGAGCGGATCGCCGCCAGCGCCGGCATGATCCGATCGAAGGGTGCCGGCGTCTGTACCTCCCCAACGTCTTTCACGTTTCCCGGCCCCCAGCAGCGGCCCAGGATCACGAACAGCTTCGCCAGGCAGAGGCGGACGACGGTCGACCACTGCGGCCGCTTGTGCTCTGCCTCATCCGCTATGTCCCTGGCGATGCCAAGGACGACGCGGCGCGTCTCGGATTCGGACACGACCGGGCGGTCTTGCGGCGGGCGCGTGAACATTGGCTGCCAGTGACTGCCAGCCAGCACCTCTTCCGTGATGAACTCGGGGGGAAACAGAACGCAGAGCGCGCGGGTCTTCGATGGCGCCGCCTGCCACCGATGAGGTTCCCACATTCCCACCAGCCATGGGTCGCCCGGCAGGTGGAGGCGCGAGTGTTCTCCCAGGTATATCCGCATGCGCCCCTCGAGAACGATCCCTACCTCGAAACCCTCGCGGTGTATGCTCACGCCCGACTTTCGGGCCGGATTATACCTCCACGTTCGGCAGAGGCACGGCTGGGGCGCGGACGTCCACGAGTTTCCGGCGACCGCGATCGACGCCGCGTCGAAGCTACGCTCTACGTTTGCTGAATGCTCGCCCATGATCAGATTGTACATCATGACGATAACCTTGTGCAATGCATGTCTGACGTGCCTTTGGTACAGTAAATAGGGAATCAGGGGATGTTCGTCCCGACTTTGCGCCCGTGGGATTGAGCCGGCGGCTCGACAGGGAAGCGGCTGAGGAGCGGGGGGAGAGGCGGACGAGGGGAACGGGGAAGAAGAAGGCGGCGCTCTTCCGAGCGCATCATACTGGCTTAGACGGGAGCTTCGATCCAGGTGCCACACGTGGCCGGATTCGCCCACTCAGCACGATTCCCTGGGTCGGGGCTCCCGTCTTTCCGGCCGTGCTCCCGATCGGCCGTTACAGCGTGCGACCCAGGTAGGGGGTGGTCCAGCCTCCCTCGGCCGTTTCATCGGTGAGGGAGTGGGTCAGCCTGTGGTCGACGTCCCGCGCGACGGCGGAGTAGTCGAGGCCGGGGAACAGGTAGACTCGGTCGGGGTGCTTGGCCTTTGCGTAGAGGCCCTCAGGGTTGGCGTTGGGGCGGCCGGGGAAGCTGCTGACGAGGATGCAGGCCTTGTCGATTCCTCCGGACCTGAGGCTGCCGAGCATGGTATCGATGGCGTCGAGGTCTTCGCCGCCGAAATGAACATGGCAGTCGGTGATGGGAACGCCGGCGAGCTGGCTGAGCTCCATCGCAACCTCCTTGGCGGGGCCGTGTGTTCATCGCCCACGGGGCGTATTGGACCTGGAAGCCGGAGCCTCCTGGGGTTATCGGCGCTCGTCCTGCAGACGACTGGCGGGCCTGGGTTAGACTTCCCCCTGCCGCGCCCGATACTCGCGGGGGGTGCAGCCGTAGTGCCGGACAAACGCCCGGTGGAGATGGCTCCCATCGACGAAGCCGGCGTTCCGGGCGATTGCCTCCACGGGCCACCCCATTCATACTCGAAAACAGCAGTGTTCAACACTGCTCAGGTGCCGTACCTCGGGCCTTGTGTCAAGTATTTGGGTGCGATCTCCTACGGATGTTCCGTTTGGCCGGTCCCCTCGCTTCACCTGTCCGCCGAGGGCTTCCCTGGCTGACGATTTGCGGCGGCCCTCTCCGCGTTCCGCCCGGTCCCTTCGCCGCAGGCGTGTGGGAGACGGCTGTCCTCGTCTGGAATCCTCCCGCAGGAGTTTCGTCAGACTATGAGAAACGACCTGGCAACGCGAGCGCACGAGAACGAAGCAGGGATTTCCGCAACCGAGGCGGACTATACGCTCCGACGGGGCGGACGGGAGATGCGGCATGACATGGATTGGCTGTAAGATGGGAACTGGGCGTGTCTTGGCCGTGGCAGCAGTCCTGTGCTCGGCGGCGAGCGTAGGATCGGCGCGGGCGCAGCAGGCGAGCGCCACGTATGAGATGTTCCTGCTGCTGCCGGAGGGGAAGCCGGCGGCCGGCGCGTCGCTGCGGGTTATGGGGGGAGAGGCGGAAATGCCCGCCTTGGTGGCAGACGACCGCGGGCGCGTGAAGGTGGATGGCTTACGAGCGGGAGACCCCGCCTTCTTTCTTGCGACATCCGCGGACGGGCGGAAGAAGATGTTTCTGCCGGTGCTCGCGGTGCCGGAGGGCACACAGCGGGTCACCGTCAGGCTGTATTCACCTGGTTTCGTGGTCGGGGAGCTGCTGGACGAGAAAGGCGAACCGGTGGCGGGCGTGCCGGTGCACCTGTCAGGCTGGGAGTGGCTCGGAGAGCCGGAGCTCGAGGGGAGCGCGCGGACGGATGGGATGGGGCGTCTCGAGATCCACGGGCTGATCGCCGGGGCCTACTACACCGTGAGCGCCACTGAAGGTTCGGAGGAGAAGCCAGGCCGGACGTGGCGGAGCACTCCCTTCAGCATACTGGGGTGGGACGGGTGGCACGACGTTGGGATTCTCCTCCCGGAGGGGAGGGAATGTCCGGAACGGCCGCCGGGGAAGACGCTGCTGAAGCTCGCAAGCGGGGCCGGCGACGAGTGGTTCGATCTGGAGGCGCGCCGATGGCGGCCGGCGGTCGAGACATTCGACCCGAACCGCGCCTGGGCGCCGGCGCCGGAGGGGGCGGTGTGGGTATGGCGGGCGGGTCGTCCGGATGCGATGGCGGAGCGCTACGGGGCGACGGTCGAGTTTCGACGAGTCTTCACACTGCCGAAGAGTGACCGGGCCACCGTCGGCCACCTGACGATCAGCGCCGACGACTACGCCGCGGTCCGTCTCAACGGGAAGTGGGTTGGGCAGACGAATGAATACATGCGAAGCGTGAGCATTATCGTTCCGGCGGCGCTTCTCCGGTCTGGGGAGAACGAGCTGCGGTTCACGGTCCGAAACACCCCGGGCCTGATAAGGGATTTCTACAATCCGACGGGGGTGGCGTACAGTCTGGAGCTGATCGAGGTGCAGTAGGGCCTGGATGGGGACGGAGTGGGGTTGCGAATCGACCGCGGATCGTGGGACGCTGGTGCTGCGTAGGAGTAAGTGGGGGAACGGCGTGGGAACCGCAAAGGCGCAACGACGGGAAACGGCCAGGTGAACCACAAAGGCGCAAAGACACGAGGATGGGAGGATGGCGCGAACGGCCGAGGCAGCCGCCGATGAACGCGGATGGACGCCGATGGGAAGGGCATGGGTTTTGTGGGGGCGGACAGCTGTCCGCCCCTACGTTTTCGGGTGGGCGTGTGCGGCGCGAAATGGCAGGTGAGCGGCGGCACCGCAGATAGCACAGATTGGGACGCCGGAGGCGGCCAGGGTTCCTCGCCCTGCGGTGGCAGAGGCAAGCCCCCTGCCCAACAGGGCAGGCCTTCACTTCGCGCTTCGCGCTCGTTCAGGATGACAAGAGAGGGCAGACCTAGACTGTAGGGTCACCCCCCACGGGAAAGACCAGTAGGACGGAAGGGCGCGGAACCGCTATAATATCGGCGGATGCCCCCTGTGGAGGATGCTATGGCGGATGTGCGAGAGCTTCTGGAAGCCAAGCGAGAAGAGATACTGCGCATTGCCCGCGCGCACGGCGCGCGGAACGTGCGCGTTTTCGGGTCGGCCGCCCGCGGTGACGCAGATGAGACCAGCGACGTGGACTTCCTGGTCGAGTTCGAGCCGGGAACGAGTCTGCTGCAGCACGGCGCGATGATGGCCGAGCTGGAGGAGCTGCTGGGCCGCAAGGTGGACGTGGCCCCGGAGAAAACACTTCGGGAGCGAGTGCGAGACAGAGTTCTGCGGGAGGCCATACCTCTATGAGGGACGACCGGGCCAGACTGCTCGACATCTCGGAGGCGATCGAGAAGATCGAGCGCTATTCGAGCATCGACAAGGACCGGTTCGCGGGCGATGAACTCATCCAAACGTGGATGGTGTAGCACCTCCAGGTGATCGGAGAAGCCGCAAACGAGCTATCTGACGAACTTCGCGCCCGACATCCTGACATCCCGTGGCGCGCGATGGCCGCCATGAGACACGCGCTTGTCCACGCGTACTTCCGGGTTGACCTCGACGAAGTATGGAGCGCCGTGCGAGACGATCTTCCGAGCTTGAAGACTCGCGTTCTGGAGCTATTGCGCTCTCTGGCGGAGTGACGTAGGCTCCTGCGCGCGGCACTTCCCTCATGTTAGTGCCGCACTCCCGAAGCTCACACACGACTGCGTCTGCGGCTCGGTCGCCTGCTTGTAGGTGAGCAGGCGGCCTTCTTCGATGGGGAGGGTGCGGAGGAGGGCATAGATGCAGGGGAAGCCGCAGACGTTGTAGCGGTCCTTTACCTCGGCGATGGTGAAGTAGAGGTTTGCCGCGTCGCCGCGCGTGGCGCGGTCGAGGACGGCCATGTCGTGGCGGCGGGCCATATCGAGGTGGGTCCGGGTGAGGGGAGGGGGCTGGCCGAAGCGGGCGCCGACGTGGCTGAGGTCGGCGGAGGCAATGAGGGCGATGCGGCGGTTATCCCCGGCGACGGCGTCGCGGAGCGTCTCGAGGAAGGTGTTGACGGGCGCGACGTCGGCCGGGTTGGTAAAGCCGCCGTTCCTGCGGTGATAGCCGCCGCAGAGGAGGGGGACGATCCGCGGGGGCTCGTCGGCGTCACGATAGAGGAAGTGGAGCAGCGCCGCCTGGAACTCGATGGAGTGCTCGTCGCGGTGGACGAACTCGTCGGCGAAGGGGTCGAACTGCGCCGACTCGGCGAGGGCGTCGATGATCTGATCGTCGGTTTCCAGCGCGCCAAAGGGTGTCTCGAAGGGCTTCCTCGTGAGGATGAAGGGGGACTGTCTGGCGTTGTGGGCGGTGCCGAAGATGACGACGACGTCGGGCCGGGGGATCTGCTGAAGCAGGGCGTAGGCCGCGGCGTAGGCTTCGGCGGCGCCGTTCATGTCGTAGTGGGGGGCGATGAGGGCGGGGCGGCGCTCGTCGAGGGCGAAGTCGTCGGGCGGAGTGGCGGCTTCGAGGCGCGGCTGCCACATTTCCACGAAGGCGGCGGCGCCCTCGGGGTATGAGCGGCCTGCGTGAGCGGCGGCTCGCGTCGGCTGCGCCCGGAACTTCTCCTCGGTCTCGCCGGCGAACTTCCTGAAGCGTTCGGTGTCTAAGAGCAGGGACTCGTCGATCTGGCGCAGGAGGTCGTTGATCTTGTCGGTCGTTATGAGCGACCCGAAGCGGCGGACGTAGCTGACCTGGGCCTCGCGAACGGTACGAGTCCCGTCGAACTGGGCGAGCAAGAAGGCGACGTCGGGCGGCACGACGACCTCCCGGGTTGAGAGGCGCTGCGGGTCGCGGAGAAGGAACTGCTGGCCGGCGGTTGTCTGCACCGGGAACATCTCGACGGGCCGGAGTTTTGGTTTTTCGTCTGGCATAGCTGGAGCACCATTGATGCACGATGTCGAAGTCACTATACGACACTCGCCGGGCGGTTTCCCCCGCAGTATCGGTCGCTACTCGGCGCGTTGACACGGACGCAATCGGTGTGATATTGTCGTGCGTGCGCCGGCGTGGCTCAGTGGTAGAGCAGCGGTTTCGTAAACCGCAGGTCGTCGGTTCGAATCCGACCGCCGGCTGTTTCCATCGACCCAAGGGACAGCATCGCGAGCAGGATCAGGAGGCGGGGCGCTCGATGACCCGGCGCGCCATGGTGCGGCCTACTGGAAGGACAGGCGCGGAATGGACAAAGCGAAGTCGGGGCGCAGGTGCGCCCCGGCTGTCGAAATTCCCCTGATCGATCTGCGGCGGCAGCACCGCGCGCTTCAGCACAAGATCTACGCGGCGCTGCGACACGTCTTCGACAGCTCGGTCTTCGTTATGGGCCCGAACGTTCGCTCCTTCGAGGAGGAGATGACGCGCTTCCTGGATGTGAAGCACGCCATAGGCGTCGCCTCGGGCACGGACGCGCTCAATCTCTCGCTCGATGCGCTCGGTATCAAGGCCGGAGATGAGGTGCTCGTGCCGTCTTTCACCTACGCGGCGACGGCGGCCGCGGTGTGCCATCTCGGAGCAACTCCGGTTTTCGTCGATTCACTGCCCGATGGGTTTAACCTCGATCCGGCGGACGCGGCGCGGCGGATCACGCCGAAGACGAAAGCGATCATCCCGGTGCACCTCTACGGAGAGGCCGCTCCAATGGGCGAGATTATGGAGCTGGCACGAGCGCATGAACTGTCCGTCGTGGAAGATGTGGCGCAGGCGGTGGGGGCGCTCTGGGACGGCCGCAGGCTCGGTTCGTTGGGGGACACGGGGTGCTTCAGCTTCTACCCGACGAAGAACCTCGCCGCGTGCGGCGATGCCGGCATGGTCGCCACGAACGACGACGAGCTCGCCGCGAGGGTGAGGTTGCTGCGACAACAGGCGGACGCGTCGGTCATCGGCGGGGAGAAGTATACGCATCCGGCAGTTGGGTATAACAGCCGGTTGGATGAGATACAGGCGGCGATCCTGCGGGTGAAGCTGCCACATCTGGACTCGTGGAATGCGCTTCGACAGCAGCACTCGAAGCGGTATCGGCGGCGGCTGAAGGATTTGGGTCTGGTTCTGCCGGAGCCAAGCCGGAACGGCTCTCACGTGTATTGCCTCTATACCATCCGGTGCGAGCGAAGGGACGAGCTGCGGGCCTGGCTTCGGGACCACCGAATCGGCTTCGGTGCGTACTACCCGCTGCCCCTCCATCTGCAGGAGGCATATCGAGGGCTTGGCTACAGGGAGGGCGATCTCCCCAAGGCCGAGCGGCTGTCCAGGGAATGCCTCTCGATCCCGGTCTATCCGGAGCTGACGGCGGATCAGGTGGATCAGGTGGCAGACGTGATACAGGAGTTCGTCGGAAATCGTGCAGCGATCGAGGAAGGGGAGACCGTTAGCCATGAGCTATGACGTGAAGGATGTGAATCTGGCTGAGGCGGGAGGACTGCGGATCGAGTACGCAGAGCAGCACATGCCCGTGCTGCGCGGGATCAGAGAGCGGTTCGAGAAAGAGAAGCCGCTCGCCGGGATCCGCCTCGGGGCCTGCCTCCACGTGACGACCGAGACGGCGAATCTGATGCGAACCCTGAAGGCGGGGGGCGCGGAGGTGGCGCTGTGCGCGTCGAACCCCCTGAGCACTCAGGACGACGTCGCCGCCTGGCTCGCCACCGACCTGGGGATTCCGATCTTCGCCGTCAAGGGCGAAGACAACGACACCTATTACCAGCACCTCGAGGCCGTCATCGCCGCCAACCCGCAGATCTCGATGGATGACGGGTGCGACCTCGTCTGCACGCTCCACGCGAAGCACCCCGACAAGCTGTCGCAGATGCTGGGCGGCTCCGAGGAGACCACCACCGGCGTCATCCGGCTGCGGGCGATGGAGGAGCACGGAGCCCTGGGCTACCCCGTCATCGCCGTCAACGACGCCAACACGAAGCACTTATTCGACAACCGGTATGGAACGGGGCAGAGCACGATCGACGGGATCCTGCGGGCGACGAACATCCTCCTGGCCGGACGCCGTTTCGTCGTCTGCGGCTACGGCTGGTGCGGCCGCGGGGTGGCGATGCGCGCCAGGGGCATGGGCGCTATCGTCGCCATCTGCGAGGTCGATCCGCTGCGCGCGCTCGAAGCCGCCATGGACGGCAATCTGGTTATGTCGATGGCCGATGCGGCGAAGTGGGGCGAGGTGTTCGTGACCCTGACCGGCGACTGCTCGGTTCTGCGCAAGGAGCACTTCGAGCTGATGAGCGACTGTGCGATCGTGGCCAACTCGGGGCACTTCGATATCGAGATCGACATTCCGGCGCTGCGGGAGCTGTCCAAGTCGGTGCGGCGCGTGCGCCCGATGGTGGATGAGTTCACGCTTGCCGACGGGCGCCGCATCTACCTGCTGGCAGAGGGCCGGCTGGTGAACTTGGCGGCGGCGGAAGGCCACCCGCCCAGTGTGATGGATATGAGCTTCGCCAACCAGGCGCTCACCGCGGCCTATCTCGCCAAGAACGGGAAGTCGCTCGAGAAGCGCGTCTACAACGTCCCGCGGGAGATCGACGAGGAAGTGGCGCGCTTGAAGCTCGCCTCGATGGGAATCGAGATCGATACGCTCACGCCGGAACAGCAGAAGTACCTGGCCGATTACCAGACCGGTACGTAGCCGTTTGCCGAACGGGGGTAGCGTATGGAGGCGCCGGGTGCGTCCCTAGCGCACATCGGACCGGCCGGAGTCGCGGCCGCAGCGGGCATCGCTTTCCTCATCGCGTTTCTGACGCCCTATCTCGCCGGCGATCGCCTGCGCCGGCTGGCCCTCCGGGAGCCCGAGCCGGGCGTGAGGCCGCGGCGCCAGTGGGCGGTCTCGGGGCTCAGCACGACGCTGGCGTTCTCCCTTCCGCTCCTGCTGTTCGCGGGTGACTCCCCAGAGGTTCTCGCGGCCGTGGTGCTGGCTCTCTGTGGCGGGATCGCCGGGCTGCTGAACGACCTCTTCGCGCTGCGGAGGGTCGTGCTTCTGCTGATGGCCTTCGCCATCGCCGCCTCGGGAGTCGCACTCGGTGCAGTCGTAACCGAGATCAAGCCACCATTTACCACGCATATGGTCCAGCTCGGAGCCTGGTCGATTCCGGCGAGCATGGTGTGGCTGCTGGGGGTGGCCTATGCGGTGATCCTGCTCCGAAGGCTGCCCGGTTTGACGGCGGGGGTCGTCGTGATGGTGTCGGCGACGTTCGGGACAGCGGCGCTCGCCGTTGGAGCGTCTCGGTCGGCGCCGGCGGCGGGAGTGATGGGGCTGGTGATGGCGGCGGCGGCAGCGGGGGCGCTGCGGCGTGACTCTCCCATGCCGGGCAGCAGCGCCCACTGGTCGATGGGGTTCGCTCTGGCCGCGATCACGATGCTGGGCATGTTGAAGAACACGGCCTTCCTCGTGCTGGGAGTGCCCTTGCTGGCGCTCGGCGTGCCGGTGGGGGAAACGACGTATGCCTTCATTTACCGGGCGGGACGCGGGCGGCAGCGCCTGGCATTGGGGCAGCGGTGGGAGCTGCTCCACGAGGCGTTGATTCGCACCGGCCTCTCGCCCCGGCGCACGGTGCTGCTCTTCCACCTCGCCACCTTCTACCTGTGCGCCGTTGCGCTGGCCCTGGTGTTGATTGTCCAGGTTACCTTCGCGGCGAAGCTCGCCATACTGGCGGTTGCGCTCCCGCTGGGCTCTGCAGTCTTCTTCATGTTGGCGCGCATCTGGTCGGAGCCGCCGGAGAGCGTCGAGGATCGCGTCGACATGTTCGGCGTCCCGTTGGCGAGGATCGATATGGAAGCCGCACTCGCCCGCGTCGACCAGTTCGTCCAGGAGCGCTCCCCCCACATGGTCGTCACCTCCGACACCCCGAGCATCGTGAGAGCGCATGACGACGCCGAGTACCAGGAGCTCGTACGCGGCGCCGATATGGTGACGGCCGACGGGCGCGGGGTCGTCTGGATGGCGCGGGTGCTCGGCCTGCCGGTGGCGGAGCGCGTTTCGGGCGTCGATCTCGTCGCCCGCATCTGCGAGCGAGCCACCGACAAGGGCTACGCCGTCTTCCTCCTTGGCGCCCTCCCCGGCGTGGCGGAGGAGGCCGCCCGCGCGCTTCGCTCACGCTGCCCCGAGCTGCGCGTGGTGGGCACTCACCATGGGCACTTCGCTCCCGAGGAAGAGCCGGATGTCGTCCGGCGCATCGCCGAGGCCAAGCCCGATATTCTCTTCGTTGGGCTCGGCGCGCCCCGCCAGGAGAAGTGGATTCGCCAGCATATGGAGGCGCTTCAGGTGCCCGTGGCCATCGGCGTCGGCGGCACCTTCGACGTCCTCGCCGGGCGGGCGAAGCGGGCGCCGGAATGGATGCAGCGCGCCGGCCTGGAGTGGTTCTACCGCCTCCTGAGGCAGCCGACTCGGCTGCCGCGGATGTGGGCGCTGCCGCGGCTGATCTGGATGACCTTGTGGGAAGCCCTGCGGAAGCGGTAGTCGTCGCCTGCGCGCCTCCTTTCCCCGTCGCAGCGAGAAAAAGGTCTTGACAGCCCACCTGGTTTGTGGTACAAACGAGTATGCAGCACGAACCTTTGGGCCCGCGGAAGGCCGCAAGAAGGGGGAGAACGAGGGATGGCACCGCAAAGCAGTGAACGCGATGACGATGTCAGGGAGATCCCGAAGTGGGCCCAGCGCTATGCCCAGAACCGAACGCTGCCACTGGTGGTGTTCTTTGGCATATTCATCTTCGGGTCCTGCATGTTTGGAGGGCTATCCCTTCTCACAGTGCTGGCCTATGTCCTTGGGCAGCGAACGTTGGCCGCCGTCGGTGTCCTTGCACTGTTGGGGTGGACGGCATTCTGGATCTGGTTCAGCTTCTTCGGCGCCGCCCGGCTTATGGGACACATGGCGAAGTGGCTCTACCGCCGGGAGGGGCAGGTTTCTCCAGAGCAGCCGCTCGGCCTCGTCCAAGGACGAAGCGCCATGTGGGTCGCGTTCGCCTTCGCGTTCTGCGTGCTTGCCTCCGTGGTGCTCGACTTTCTCGGCTACATCCCCGAGCGACTCATGCAGCCCATCTCGGCCATCTACATCGTCCCCTTCATGCTCTACCTGGGGTGGACGCTGCGGGAGACGTCAAGCCCCTTCATGATGCTGTGGCCGCTGCTTTACGGGATCCACGCGATCCTCATCACAGCCGGCGTCCCGATCAGCCGCGGGCCGATGTTCGACATGTTCTTCCCGATAGTCGGGTACGGCCTGGTCGCCGGGCTCGCCGGGCATCTCTACAGCCGATTCGCGCTGCGGCGCCTGCGTGCGCTCGGGGCCAGCCCAGAGTCGTCGGACAGAGAGTAAGGAGAAGAAGCCAATGGCACCTGACACGAACATTCCTGTGAGGAAGCCGGAACAGGATGTCCGGGAGATCCCGAAGTGGGCCCAGCGCTATGCCCAGAACCGAACGCTACCACTGGTGGTGTCCCTTGGCATATTCGGCTTCGAGTCCTGCATGTTCGGAGGGCTGTTATATCTCACCGTGTGGGCTTATGTCAATGGGAACCGAGTGATGGCAGGGGCATCCATGCTGGTGCTGTGCGGGTTCGTAGTATGGTTGCTGTGGTTCACCTTCGTGGGCGGAGCCCGGATCATCGGAGACATGGCGAAGTGGCTCTACCGCCGGGAGGGGCAGGTTTCTCCAGAGCAGCCGCTCGGCCTCGTAAACGGCCGGAGGCCAACGTGGGCGGTGTTCGTATTCATGTTCTGTGTGATCGCCTCCGTGGGGCTCGGGGTTCTCGGCTACATCCCCGTCCGCCTTATGCAGCCCGTCTCGGCCATCTACATCGTCCCCTTCATGCTCTGCCTGGGGTGGAAGCTGCGGGCGGTCGGAAGTCCCTTCATGTGGCTGTGGCCACTGCTTTACGGGATCCACGCGATCCTCATCACAGCCGGCGTCCCGATCAGCCGCGGGCCGGCGTTCGACATGTTCTTCCCGAACGTCGGGTACGGCCTGGTCGCCGGGGTCTCGGGGCACATCTACAGCCGGATCGCGCTGAGGAGGCTTCGGTCCCTGACCTCCTCCAGCCCGGAGCCTCCTCAAGCTGGAGCCGGCCTCGATGCCTGAGCTCGACCCCGCCATCCACCAGCCGACGCGGCTCCGTCTCCTCATGCTCCTCGCCGGGGTGGAGTCGGCCGACTTCACTTTCCTGCTGAACACGCTGGGGCTGACGAAGGGCAATCTGTCCTCCCACATGAGCCGGCTCGAAGAGGCCGGCTACGTCGAGGTTACGAAGAGCTTCAATGGGAAGGTTCCGAATACGGCGTACTCGCTGACTCGGAACGGCAGATCCAGCCTGGAGGGGTACTGGAGGGTGATCGATGAGATTCGGCGCGCATGTTAGATGGCGATGGGACACCGCTGAGAGTCGTCAGAACCCCCGGATAGGATTCCTGGTGAGGGACAGGGCGACTACTTGGCGAAAGATAGATGAGATCCGATCCAGCGTGCAACAGAATGAAGGCGCGTCACGGACACCAAGCGCCTCTCGGGTGCGGCAACGTCGTTCCTCGCCTAGAGAGGCCGTGAAAGCAGAGGTGCCAATATGACCGGCAAGCTGAAGGTGCCAGCGTTAGTGGTCCTGCTGGTCCTCACCGCCTATCTCTCCTATGCGGTGAAGCGCGAGACGAAGACTGAGCCGCTCGAGCGTCTGCGCGTCGGCGACCTGGCACCGGATTTCACGCTGGCCGACCTCGAAGACAAACGTGTTAGCCTGACCGATCACCAGACCCAAGTGGTGGTGTTGGACTTCTGGACCACGACGTGTGCCCGACGCGAATTGGGGATGGCATTGCTGGACTCGTTCCTGCAGAAGCAGGGAGGCGTCGGCGTAGTCGTGCTCAGCATCAATGCCCATGAAGGCCCAGAGACGGTGCGGCGGGCATTGGGGAAGGACTCCGAACACGAATATCGCGTGCTGCTGGACAGCGACGGCCGCACCAGCGACGCCTACGGCCTGAAGTACGTTCCCACCCTGGTGATGGTGGATCAGCAGGGGAAAATAGCCTGGATCGCCCAGGGATACTCGCCCGATCTGGCCGGGGAGCTCGCACGACAGCTCAATGCTCTCGGTGTCTCGCCCACCAAAGAGAGAAAGGGATCAAATGGCGGCGATTCGGACTGAGCAACTCACCAAGATCTTCGGAGGCAGACGAGGAAGAGGCCAGGTCCGCGCCGTGGACCAGTTGTCGCTCGAGGTCGCCCAAGGTCGCGCCTTCGCTTTTCTCGGTCCCAACGGTGCGGGCAAGACCACCACCATCTACATGCTGCTGGGGCTGCGCCAGCCCAGCTCGGGGCGAGGAGAGGTGTTCGGCCAGCCGCTCGGATCGATTGGGGCAAACCGACGGATTGGGTTCCTGCCGGAGGACATGAGGCCGAAGCGCTACTACACCGTTGAAGGCATGCTGGGCCACTGCGCTCGGCTGTATGGGATACCTGAGGAAGCCAGGGCAGAGCGCATCGATCGAGCGGTTTCCGTGGTCCAGCTACAGGAAGTGCGCACCCGACGCACCTCACAGCTCTCCAAGGGGATGGTTCAGCGCCTGGGGCTGGCGCAAGCGCTGCTGAATGACCCTGATCTTCTCATCCTGGATGAACCGACCTCCAACCTCGACCCGGTGGGCCGGCGAGACGTCATGAATCTGGTGAAACAGCTCAAGAGCCAGGGCAGGACCGTCTTCATCAGCTCGCATGTCCTATCCGAGGTGGAATCGGTGTGTGACGATGTCGCGATCATTAACAAAGGCCGTCTCGTGCGACAAGGAGTCCTGTCCGAGCTGATGGGCAAGGACAGCGGTTGGGAGATCACGACTCAGACGCTTGGCGCCGCGGCGGCCGAAGAGATCGCCCGGCTTGGGGGCCGGATTGAGACCCGCGCAGATGGCACCACACTGGTGCAGGTGGCGGACGAAGAGGCGCAGCGCCGAGTAGTGGCGATTCTCGTCAAGTCCGGCCATCCCATCGTGGCAACAAATCAATGTCGGAGCACTCTCGAACAGGTCTTCCTGGAGGCCCTGACAGAGGAGCAGCCATGAGAACGGTCCTCGCGATTGCGAAAGATCAACTAGCCGACCTACGACATCGCCGGGTAATAGTGGCCTTGGTGCTGGCGGCGGTGCTATTCAGCGTGGTGCTATGTTTATTGTCGGTGGGGATGTCCGCCGTTGGCGGGCGAGCTCAGTCCATGAGCGAGCTATCGGAAGAGCAGCGAATGGATCTCGCCCTCTCCACCGGAATGACGAAGTATATGCTCCAGACGGCGCTGTACGCCCTCGTGTTCTTCGTGGGATCACTGCTATCTCTGATCACATTCTGCGGCCTGGTATCAAGCGAGAGGGCCGCTGGCAGTCTCCCGTGGGTGCTGTCGAAGCCGATCACGCGGACACAGTTCCTTATGGGCAAATGGATAGGCGCTTGCGCCATGGCTCTGATCTACGCCGCGATCATGTCCGCGGTTCTGCTCGGCGTCACCTGGTTCACCGAGAGATCTGTACCGGCGCGGGTCTCCTACGCTTGCATGGTTATGCCATTCAAGTTCGTGTTGCTGGGCTCGGTGGGAGCATTCTTGGCGGCGCTGATGCCTCCCGCATTCGCGGGGGTGCTGGCATACTTCGGCGGCGCCCAGCTATTCCAACGGATCAGCGACTGGATCGCGCCCTGGGACTGGCTGAAGGTGCCCTTTACAGCTCTACACTATGCGGCCCCAAGCTACGCGAAATTCAACCTCTACATCGATCTGATGCTCGGAAGAGACATACCGCTGCCCGGGGTCCTTCTCCTCATCGCCTACGCGCTCGCCTACAGCGCAGTGATGTTGCTGTTCACTTGCATGTTGTTCCGACGGCGCGATGTAGTCTGAGGGGAATACCTCCCAGAGACGTGAGGTGGCGTGCGCGCGGTTTGACCATCGGGTTCTTGCCTGTCATACTTCCTGTGCGCCCCAGAGCGCATTCCATAGCCCTCACTGGCCTGGCTGTCCGCTGGAGATGCTGGTATGAAATGCGCCTGCTGGAGCCTGGTGGCTTGAGTTGCTGTTTCATAATCCGCCTCGGCGGGTTATGAAACAGCAGCTAGCCGAAAGAAAAGACGGGGAAGCGGGGCGAGCCGTTTGCTACGCCGGCGCTACTCCCAGGCGAATCCCGGACCCTGCGGAAGCCCCACGCAGCCATCGACCAGCTTCATGGGCGAATCCGGGTCGATCAGCCCCGTTTCCACGTAATAGGTGTTCGGCAGGCAGGCCATCACGTTGAGGTGGGCGGGTTCTCCGCCGTGGGAGGCATAGGAGCGGCGGAAGGCGCTCGCCATCAGGCCGATCTGGAGGAGCGCGCTCGGGCCTCCGGCGCGACGGAGGTCGGGCTGAACGATGTCCACCGCATCGCGGCGCAGGAACCGGGCGAAGTCGGCCGGGGTGTAAAGATTCTCGCCCGTCGCAATGGGGATATCGAGGGCGTCGGCCAGCTCGGCGTAGCCGTCGATATCGTCCGCCGGAAGGGGCTCCTCCCACCAGACACACCGCAGGTCCTCGAAGGCGCGGCCGCGCTGCACCGCCTCCGCCGTGGTCAGCGACTGATTCGCATCGACCATGATGCCGACGTCTTCGCCGACGGCGTGGCGGACCGTCTTCACCTTCCTCCTCCGCACCGTGGGCGTGACGAAGGGCAACCTCTCCTCTCACATGAGCCGCCTGGAAGAGGCCGGCTATGTCCTCGTGAAGAAGACCTTTGACGGCAAGATCCCAAACACGAGCTACCGGCTCACGCCGCAGGGCAGAAAGAGCCTGGACAGGTATTGGGCTCTCCTCGACGAAATTCGTCGCGGCGGCATGAGCGGGAACTGAGGCGGTCGCAGGGCTGCTCCGAGAAGAGGCCGCGGCGCCGGGAGGAGAGCGCCTTCCCCAGTCGGTTCGGGGGGAGGCCGGTGAGGGTGAAGCTCAAGCGTCTCCAAAGCGATTGGGATGAGCTGGGGCGCAGGGACCCGTTGTGGGCGGTCCTGACGGCCCCCGACAAGCGCGGCAACCGTTGGGACGAGGCGGAGTTCTTCGCCACCGGCGTGCAGGCCGTTGAGGGCATACTCCGCCACGTCGAATCCCTCGGCCTGAGCTTCGGCCGCGGCAAGGCCCTCGATTTCGGCTGCGGAGTGGGGCGGCTGACACAGGCGCTCGCCTCGCACTTCGACGAAGTCTACGGCGTCGATATCGCCCCCTCCATGATCGAGCGGGCCCGCTCCCACAACCGCTGCGGCGACAGATGCACCTACCACGTGAACGACCGGGATGACCTGTCGCTCTTCGAGGATGGCGCCTTCGACTTCGTCTTTTCGCTCATCACCCTTCAGCATATGCCGCCGGCGCACGCGACGAGGTATCTGCGCGAGTTCGTGCGTGTCCTCGGGCCGGGCGGGGTGATGGTCGTTCAGACGGCGGGGGAGCAGATCGCCATTTCGCCCGGCGGCCTGCGGGGGCTGCTCCGGCGGGCCGCGCCCGCCCCGCTCTTGCGAGCCTATCGCAGGCTCCGGCAGGGCCACGCGATCGACATGTATGGGATATCCTGGGAAGAGGTTGTCGAGTTGCTCGAAGCGAACGGGGCCACCGTCGTGGACGTCGTGGAAGAGCCGAGCGCGGGGGCCGGCTGGACGAGCTTCCGGTACTGCGCCCGCAAAGGGTGACGCCCTGCGAGGAGAGTGTGTGATGCGGACGATGATATCCGGGAGGGGAAAGCTGTGGTTCGGCCGGGTGTGCCTGGCGGGAGTGCTTGCCATCTGCGCTGTTGCGGCGTCGGCCGCGGCGGGGGAAGAGGCATCGCCCGTCTTCCGCTTCGACCCTCCGGATGGGACGAGCTATGTCGAGTCGGTGGAGACGAGGCAGGTGCTGGATTTCGGCGCGGGCCGGACGAGCGCCCGGCAGAGCGAGCTGAAGACACAGGTCACGATCGAGAAGGAAACGACCGGCTACAGCATCACTTCGACCCTCGTATCGGGGGGGACGACGAGCGCGCTCGAGGAGGCGGACAACGCCGCGCTGAAGGCGCTCGAGGGAGTGCCCCTGACCTACCACATCGACGGCGAGGCGCGCATCGCGAGCGTTTCAGGCATCAGACAAGCGACGGACAAGGTCCGCGCGGCGCTGCCGGACAATGTCGCCGCCATTGTCGCGGAGGCTCTCACGGACGAAGCGGTGCTGGCAACGGCGCGGGCCGACTGGGACCGCCGCGTGCTGAACTTCGTCGGCCGCCCGGCGGGTGTGGGCGATGCCTGGCTGGCGAGGGAGAAGTTCCCGCTGCCCTCCGGAGAAGTGGTCGAGTTCTACTCCGCCATGAGGGTGACGAAGCAGGAGCAGGTTGGCGGACCGGACTGCGTCAGAGTCGAGTACAGCTACAGCCGCGATCCCCGTGACCTCCGGGATGCGCTCCGCGATTCGGCCGACTCGCTCCTGGCCGGCAAGGAGCCTTTCGCCGGCGCTTCGAAGGTCTCGGGGAACGGGTATCGCGTCGTCGACCCGGAGACACTTCTCTGCTACGACGAGGAGCTGGAGCGAGAGGTCAAGACGATACTGCCCCTTCCCGACGGGGAGAGCCTCGCGGTCAGTATTCACCAGACGAAGACGTATCGGTATGAATACGACGCCGAGTAGATAAGCGCGCAGCCGCGCGAGCGAGTCAACCCTACTCCCAGGCGAAGCCGGGCCCCTGCGGAAGCCCCACGCAGCCATCGACCAGCTTCATCGGTGAATCCGAGTCGATCAGTCCCGTCTCCACATAGTACGTATTCGGCAGGCAGGCCATGACGTTGAGGTGGGCGGGTTCTCCGCCGTGGGAGGCATAGGGCCGGCGGAAGGCGCTCGCCAGCATCCCTATCTGAAGGAGCGAGCTGGGGCCGCCGGCGCGCCGAAGATCGGGCTGGACGATGTCCACCGCCTCGCGGCGCAGGAAGCGGGCGAAGTCGGCGGGGGTGTAGAGATTCTCCCCCGTAGCGATGGGGATATCGAGGGCGTCGGCCAGCTCCGCGTAGCCGTCGATGTCATGCGCCGGGATGGGCTCCTCCCACCAGACACACCCGAGGGCCTCGAAGGCGTGGCCGCGCTGCATCGCTTCGGCGGTTGTGAGTGACTGATTCGCATCGACCATGATGCCGACGTCTTCGCCGACGGCTTTGCGGACGGTGTTGACGCGGGCGACATCCTCTTTCAGAGTCGGATAGCCCACTTTGACCTTTACGGCGCGGAAGCCCTGCGCCACCGCCTTGGCGCAGATTTGCTGCACTTCATCATCCGAGTAGTTGAGCCAGCCGACCATGGCGTAGGCGGGGATGCGGTCGCGGACGGCGCCCCAGAGCTGCCAGCACGGCACACCGTGGGCCTTCCCCAGGCAGTCCCACAGCGCCGTGTCCACCGCCGCAATCCCGAACATCGCCAGCCCAAACGACCCGTGATACTCCGTCTCCCGGAGCATCGCCTCGTGGGTCCGTCGGACGAACGATAGCTCCGTGCCGAGCGCCACCGGCTTCAGCTCGTGCTCGATCACCGCCGCCAGCGCGTCGGGCGCGCCGGCGATGCGGCCGAAGTAGATATCGCCGCGGCCGGCGATACCGTCTTCCGTCCGCGCGGTCACCGAGACCGATCCCGCTCCCGGCAGCACCTGAAGCGCATCGCAGATCGGGTTGGGGTTGGGGTCACGGCGGTGGACAGATATCTCTACTTGGGTAACTTTCATCGGATCCGCCTCCCATCGACACTCGGACACTTGCTGGTGTCGCTACTGCGCGGCCGGCGGCGATCCTTCTCGATCTCCCTAGAGGGAACCCGTTCCCCTGCGGGAATCCCTCTTCCCAGCATCTGACAGCAGGAGGCTAGCAGAGGCATGAAGGTTCCGGACAGGATGAAGTGGTTCCTCCACGACCGTTTTGGGATGTTCATCCACTGGGGGCTGTACGCGCTGCCGGCGCGCCATGAGTGGATCAAGAACATGGAGGAGATGGACGACGCCTGGTACGAGCGGTACTTCAGGCATTTCGATCCCGATCTCTACGATCCCGAGGCGTGGGCCGGTATGGCCGCGGCCGCGGGCATGAAGTACATGCTCGTGACCAGCAAACACCACGAGGGGTTCTGTCTCTGGGACTCCAAGCTCACCGACTACAAGGCCACCAACACCCCCGCCGGGCGCGACGTCCTCCGCCCCATGCTCGACGCTTTCCGGGCGCGGGGGCTGAAGGTGGGGCTCTACCATTCCCTCATCGACTGGCACCACCCCGACTTCCTGATCGATGACGTTCATCCGCGGCGCAACCACCCCGACAGGCAGAAGCTCAACGAGGGGCGCGATCCGAAACGCTACGCGGAGTACCTCCACGGGCAGGTGAGGGAGCTACTCACTGGGTACGGCAAGATCGACATCATCTGGTACGATTTCAGCTATCCGCAGCGTGATGAGCAGGGGAAGCCGCAGCCGTGGCTGGGCAAAGGCCGGGAGGAGTGGGAGAGCGAGAAGCTGCTGGCGATGACGCGGGAGCTTCAGCCCGACATCATCGTCGACGACCGGCTCGACCTGATCGAGCAGGGCGGATGGGACTACCGCAGCCCAGAGCAGTACGTTCCCAGAGAGGGCGTCACCATGGACGGCAAGCCCGTCCCATGGGAGGGCTGCCAGACGTTCTCCGGCTCCTGGGGGTACCATCGCGACGAGTCCTCATGGAAGAGCGTGGAGCAGCTCGTCCGGCTCCTCATCGACCACGTCAGCAAGGGCGGCAACCTGCTGCTCAACGTCGGCCCCACCGCCCGCGGCGAGTTCGACCACCGCGCCATCGACCGTCTGAACGGCCTCGGCCAATGGATGGGCCGCCACTCCCGGTCGATCTATGGGTGCGGCCCCGCGCCGGCCGGGTTCGCCACGCCGCAGGACTGCCGGCTGACCTACAACTCCACCACGAACCGGCTCTACGTGCACGCGTTCGCCTGGCCGATGGGGCATCTGCATCTGGAGGGGATGGGCGGCAAGGTGGCGTACGCGCAACTGCTGAACGATGCGTCGGAGGTGAAGCTGCTGGAGGGTGGGCCGGGGCACGTTCCCGGGCCGGTGGAACATGGGGGGGAGTCTAAGCTGTTGACGCTGGAAGTGCCCATCCAGAAGCCCCCGGTGACAGTGCCGGTGGTGGAGGTGTGGTTGAAGTAGGTTGGCTCACTTCAACGCGCTTGTTCGCGCATGGAGAAGAGCGTCCATCGCTGCCGGGCCTTGCTGCGGCCTTTGGGAGGCTGACGGTCGAAGTAGAGGGTCATGATCTCGCCTGTCGTCGTCCGCACGCGATACCAGTGCTTGCGCAGATATCGTTCGGTTCCGCCCCAGCTGTCGGGGCCGGTGGACTTCCACGACTCGAGCACCCGTGCCACAGCATAGTCCCGGCCGCGCCAGGTGAAGGCAGCAGGCAACCCCGGCTCTCCTCGTGCCATGGCGGATGAATCGAACGTTCTGGCCTCGGGCTTGACTGGCTCGGAGATGAATGACTCGTCGGTGTCGATCCCAGGCTCGTGGCTCATGCCGTGAAGCCTCCTCTCAGTCACCGGGATGGATGGTATCGGGATGGGTGTCTGCTGTCAATGTGGTCCGGTCTCCGCTCACCGGGGGATCCACAGAACTGCGGGCATGTGTCCGACGGAGAAGGACCTGCTGCGCCCGATGCTGGAGACATTCGGTGTGCAGGGCCCAGGACCGGGCTTTGCGGTTCGCTCATCGGCTGGCGGCGTCCGGGCGTCATGGTTCTTCTTGAAATAGGTCGACGAGTTCGGTATGATCGGTTCACTTCACGAGCAGACGACGCGACGCGTGAAGGAAGGAGACTTGGTTGAGAGAGCGGATAGCGACAACTCTGGCCGCCGCGCCATCAGAAGTCAGGCGACGCCTCGCCATCGACCTAGCCGCCGTCACGGCGTTTGCCGCGTTGACCGCGCTGGGCGCGCGGGCGCAGGTGCATTTGCCGTTCACACCGATCCCGGTGACCGGCCAGGTCTTCTGCGTTCTGCTCGCCGGCGCCGCCCTCGGCGCACGCCTCGGCTTCGTCAGCCAGGTCCAGTATCTTGCGGCCGGCGCCGCGGGGCTGCCGGTCTTCGCCCACGGGGGCGGCCCGGCCGCGCTCCTGGGCCCCACAGGGGGCTACCTCATCGGCTTTCCCCTTGCCGCCGCCGCGACGGGCGCGCTCTGCGCGCGCATGGCGTCTCGGGGGCGATTCGGCCTCTTCGCGGGCTGCCTCGCGGGTGTGGCGGTGATCTATCTCTTCGGGGCGGCCTGGTATGCCGGCTGGTCGGCGCTGATTGGCTCGGGGGCGGGATTCGTGGCTGTGCTGGCTCAGTCGGTCTTCCCCTTCGCAGGCATCGACGCGGTGAAGGCGGCGGCCGCCGCCGCGCTTGTGCCCTCTCTTCGACGCCGCCTGCCTCTCGGGTAGCAGTCCTCGCCTTGTTCCGCGCGTCGAAATCCAGTAGAATTCGGAATCAACGCGTCCGCGAGGAGCGATCCCACCATGATACTGCGAGTGCTGGCGACAATCGCCGTCATCTGCTGTACGGGCTTCCTGTACGCCGCCGAGCCCGCGAGCCAGGAACTGGCGCCCATAACCGCGGCAGAGGGGGAGAAGAGGGCAGGGGAGGCGCGCGAGGCCCTGGTAGACCTGCTGTGGATGAATACGGAGGGTCACTGGCATAACGGGCGGTGGAACGAGGCGATCCGGCTGTGCCGCCAAATCGTCCAGATCGACCCACACTTCGTCGAGGCGTACAACGGGGCGGCCTGGATGCTGTGGAGTATGGACCAGGACGAGGCGGCGGTGGAGTTGTACCGCGAGGGGGTGGCGGCGAACCCGGACAGGTACGAGATCTATCACGACTTCGGGATGTACTACTACCACGAGAAGGACTATGAGAAGGCCGCAGAGCAGTTTCGCAAGTCGGTGGAGAACGACGCCCCGGCCTACCACCAGCACATGCTGCCGAACTGCCTGGAACGTGCTGGGCGGGCGCAGGAAGCCCTGGAGGAGTGGCGGGCGCTGCTGAAGCGGTTCCCGGACGATCCCATCGCTCCGCGGCACATAGGGGCGTTGGAGGAACAGCTTGAGGAATAGCTGAGGGAGGCGCGCGGCACGGCCGGAGGTCCCGAGAGGAGAGCGTTTTGGCACAGTTGGCAATAGTCGGGGGCGGCCCCGGAGGATATGTGGCGGCGGTTCGCGCGCGGCAACTGGGGGCCGAGGTGACGCTCGTGGAAGTGGAGGCGCTCGGGGGCACCTGCCTCAACCGGGGCTGCATTCCAAGCAAGGTGTTGCTGAGGTCGGCGGAGCTGACCCAAATGGCGAAGCGGCTGGGCGAGTTCGGGGTGGAGGCCGAGTTCACAGGCGTCAACTGGCCGCGGGTGATGGAGCGGAAGAACCAGGTGGTCGCTCAAGTCGTCAAGGGCGTCGAGTTCTTGATGAAGAAGAACGAGATCGAGGTGGTGTCGGGGCGGGGGCGGCTGGCGGATGGGAAGACGGTGGTGGTGGACACCGGGGGCAAGGAAGAGATCGTGACGGCGGACGCGATCCTCCTGGCCCCGGGATCGATCGCGGCGCGCCTGCCTCTGCCGGGGCTGGACGGCCCGGGAGTCCTGACGAGCACGGAGCTTCTGGAGATCGAGGAGATTCCCGAGCGGCTGTGCATCATCGGGGCGGGATACGTGGGGGTGGAGTTCGCCGACATATTCAACGCCGTCGGGTCCAAGGTAACTCTCATCGAGATGATGCCGCAGATCGTGCCGACGGAGGATCCGGAGATGGCGGCGGAGCTGGCGCGGGCCTTCCGCCGCCGGCGCATCGATATGCACACGAACGCGCGCGTGAGCGAGGTCGTTGTGAAGGACGGCGCGAAGGTGGTGCGCTTCACCCGAGACGACACGGACTACGAGGTGGAGGCGGATGTGGTGCTGTCGGCGACCGGCCGCTGGCCGAG
>Ga0307376_10001680_pt1 | contig 23183 bp, 19 predicted proteins | sample TR2MG_FD_202536 | JGI IMG/M metagenome (GOLD analysis project Ga0307376, IMG submission 202536) | Soil microbial communities from Risofladan, Vaasa, Finland - TR-2 | ecosystem: Environmental > Terrestrial > Soil > Coastal area > Acid sulfate soil | place: Finland: Risofladan, Vaasa | collected...
CAGTCGTAGGTGGAAAAGGAAAGGAACGGTATGGGCGACAACGTGCTGGCAGAGATGACGGAGGAGCAACTGTGGCGTGGGTACCGGAAGACCCACAATCCGGACATCCGTGATGCGCTGATAAAGCAGTATGCCCCTCTGGTCAAGTATGTTGCCGGGAAAGTCGCAATTGGAATGCCGCACAACGTGGAATTCGACGATCTTGTCGGTTTTGGCGTGTTTGGTCTCTTTGATGCGATCGAAAAATTCGATCCCGAGAAACATGTAAAATTCAAGACATATGCGGTCACTCGTATTCGTGGCGCGATTTTTGACGAGCTGCGAAGCATAGACTGGGTTCCGCGTTCAATCAGGCAGAAGACGCGCGAAATCGAAGAGGCGGTTCGCAGGCTGGAATCCAGCCTTGGACGATCGGCCACTGACAAGGAGATCGCGCACGCGCTGGGGATAACGGTGAGGGAGTTCGAGAAGCTTATGCTCAAAATAAGCGGTACGTCGATTCTCTCCCTTAACGATGTCTGGTACACCGGCGACGATAACGACAAAGTATCAATTGCCGACAGTATTGAATCCCCGCAGAGCCTGAATCCCGACATCATCGTCGAAAAGGATGAGATCCGACAGGTCATCATCCGATCCATCAACGAATTGCCCGAGAAAGAGAAGAAAGTCCTGGTCCTCTATTACTACGAGGATCTGACGCTGAAAGAGATCGGTCAGGTCCTTGAGGTAACCGAGTCCCGCGTTTCACAGCTGCACACGAAGGCGATCATGCGACTTCGCGCCAAACTCACCAATATACGTAAGGGCATAGTGTAGATGAGAGTATGGTAAGCCTTGACGATATTCAGAACTTCATGCGGAATCAGCTTGAGGAAGACCGGAAACAACGATTCGTGAACGTTTCCGGAACAAGCCTGCAGGACGCGCTTGCCCAGGCCTCGATTGAACTTGGCCTTCCGGTGGCGAAGATCGAATATGAGGTCCTCGAGAAAGGCTCGAGCGGCATACTGGGTGCAGGCAAGAAGCCGTTTCTTGTGCTTGCCTATCCCGCCCGGCAACCTGACCGTACTGAGAAAGACGAAATTCTGGAAGACCTCGATTACCATGCGGCTGCGCTCGGAACGCAGGAGAACCCGAACAGCGACGGGCAGGTGTTTGTTCGCCTTTCGCCTGACGGTATTCTCCTGAAGGTAACCCAGCCACGCGGCAATGGTATCCGGGCAACCGAGCGGACCGCTGCCGATGCAATCAGCGCACGCACCATGAATCCGGTTGACCGCAACTTGATTGCCCGAGTCGTCAAACATGCGGTAGGTGAGTTCATCCGTGTCGGTGACTACGAGCACAGCCCTTCAAATGACGCCATCCTCACACTCGACTTTGCCGACACGGAGATGAAGGCATTCCTGAACGCGCTCGCACCCGGTCCCGGCGGCGCCGATCCATCGCTTGACGGGCTTGTGGCCTTTATCAAGCAGAACGGTGTTGTCGAAGGACTGCTGACCGATGCGGTTGAGCGTTTCGTCGATGCCCCTCGATACAATGTTCCGGTACTGATTGCCGAAGGTATCCAGCCCAGGAATGGAGCAGATGCACGCATCGCGTATAACTTTGAGACAGATCCGACGAAGATCCGCCTGAAAGAGACGAACGGGCGGGTTGATTTCAAGGAACTCAACCTGGTGCAGAACGTTGTCGAGGGCCAGGTTCTCGCGCGCAAGATTGCCGCACAACGGGGGGAACCAGGGCACACGGTAACCGGAAAGCTGCTTCCCGCAAAGGACGGCAAGGATGTCGAACTTGAAGTAGGCAAGAATATCCGGCTGTCCGAGGACAAGATGTCGGCAATCGCTGAAATGAACGGACAGGTCATCCTCTCCGGCGGGATCATCCATGTCGAACCTGTGTTTACCGTTCCGGGGGATGTGAATCTCAAGACGGGAAACATTCTCTTCCTCGGAACGGTAGTTGTGAAGGGAAACGTCGAGGATGGTTTTTCGGTCAAGGCAGCCGGTAACATCGAAGTGATGGGAAGTGTCGGAAAATGCGACATGGATGCCGAAGGTGATATTATTGTTCACCAGGGCATTACCGGCAAGTCGACAGGCGCAATTCAGTGCGGAAAGAGCGTCTGGTCAAAGTTCATCGAGAACTCCCGGGTCGAAGCCGGGGAGCTTGTCGTCGTAAGCGACGGGATCATCAATTCGGAAGTCTTTGCAAACCGGCGAATCATATGCAAAGGTAAGCGGGCGGCGGTCGTTGGTGGCAGGCTTCGCGCTGCCGAGGAGATCAACGCAAAGACGTTCGGATCGGTTGCAGGAATGGAGACCATTCTGGAGGTCGGGTACGATCCGAAAGGACGCGAACACCTTGCCGAGATCATCAAGCGTGACGGAGACATTACGACCCAGCAGGGTGATATTCAGCTGAACATGAAGACCCTCGAGAACCAGTTGCGAGCGCGGAAACAGCTTCCTCCGGATAAAATCGCCGCTTACAATGAGATGAAGCAGCGCAAGATCGCGCTCATGACCGAGCAGAAGCAACTGCGTGCCGAAATCGCCGAATTGCAGAACTACCTGAATCAGCTTAAGGTTCAGGGGAAAATATCAGCATCCGGTACCGTGTATCCGGGAGTGAAGATAAATATCAAGGACGCCTTTCTTGAGGTTCGGAACGAGTTCAAGAGCGTGACCTTTGTGGCCGAGGGGGGAACGGTAAAGGTAACCAAGTATGAAGAGTCCGACGAAGATATAAGTGTGAACAGGAGGTAGTGATGGCCCTTTCGCCAATCGACCTGCAGACACTCTTTGTTCGGCTGCAGCAAGTCGGACAGGATCAGGCTGCAATCAAGGACGCTGCGGTACAGGTTCAGGCGGTAGCAGGCCAGGAGATTGTCGAAAAGAGCCGTCAGCAGCAGTCGAGCGTGACTGAAACTTCCGAAGTTCCCGAAGGTGTGGAAAAGACATCCGAACAGGACAAGGGGCAGGAGAAGCAGGAGTCCGAGAATCGGCGGAAACAGAGCAAGTTTCACGAGCAGACAAACGTCGTCGTAGATCCTGACCTTGGGCAGAATATCGACATATCCGGCTAACGACACAACAAGCTATGTCCACCCTACTGGCAATCCTACTGAACATCCTGGTCGCAGCTGTTCTGTACATCATCCTCAACCGCAAGATTGACGCTCAGCTGAATCCGAAGGAGATGCTCGACAGAATCCGGAATGAGGTCGAGGATCTGATCCGGGACCTCAATAACACCACCGACCGGAGTGTCGGGTTAATTGAAGACAGAGTTGATTCGCTGAAGTTGATTCTAGAGACTGCGGACCGTCGCCTTGCAGTGCTGCGCCGCGAGGCAGAGAAGCACGAGATGAACGCTGCCGTATACAGCAACATTCTGAAAAGGCCGCGACAGGTTGCCGTGGAGCCTGATGCTGACACTGCTCCGGAGACTTCGACAGTTGAGCCGAAAGCTCCCGAAGACCCGCCCGGCAACAGCCATGAGGAACGTTCGGCAAAGCTGAAACCCACAGTCAACGAACAAGTACTGGATTTGCATCGAAAAGGAATTTCGCCGTCGATTATTGCCTCACGCGTGGGGTCGACGATCGGTGAAGTCGAGCTTATCATCTCTCTTCAGGGAAACAGAAGTTCGACACCCTGAGCAGATGCGCAATGCGACAATTGCAAGGACGGACAGTTGAGAACGGTCATCGGTATTGACCTGGGAACCACAAATTCCGCAGTTGCATGTATGGACGGGAACGAGCCGCTGGTAATTCCGAACGATCGCGGAAATCGTATCACTCCCTCGGTCGTCGCTATCAACGGACCCGATGACGTGCTGGTGGGCGAATCGGCCAAGAACCAGGCCGTCGTGAATGCAGCGTCGACCATTACGGCGGCGAAACGCGTCATGGGAAGCGGAACCGTTTTCACGATCGGCGGCCGGACCTACACCCCCGAGCAAGTCTGTTCATACATACTGCGCAAGCTACGCAAGGACGCGGAGACGTTTCTTGGGCAGCCGGTACAGGATGCGATCATAACGGTGCCCGCGCACTTTTCCGAAGCGCAGCGGCGCGCAACCCAGGAGGCGGGGAGACTTGCCGGTTTGCGGGTCCGCCGTCTGCTGAATGAGCCCACCGCAGCCGCTCTTGCGTACGCATACAGGACGCCGGGTGACCGCAGAATTCTCGTCTATGATCTTGGCGGCGGCACCTTCGATGTAACCTGTCTCCAGAAGGAGGGCAACACGTTCTCGGTGCTTGCTTCCGAAGGCGACAATCACCTTGGCGGGGTTGATTTCGACGCGTTGCTGCTCGACCGCGTACTGGGCGAGTTTGAGCGAAATTCGGAACTGAACTTTCGCTCGGAACCAATTCTCATGCAGCAACTCTCCGAGATGGTCGAACGCGCAAAGATCGAGCTTTCCACGAGCGAGTCAACCCGCATCCTGATACCATTCTTTGGTGGCGCAGGTGCCGGCGCTCCTCTGCATCTCAGCTACGAGGTGAATCGCAACGAGTTCTACGATCTCATCGACGCGCTCGTGCGGAAGACCGTCAAACTGACAATGGCAGCAGTTCGAAGCGCGGGATTTGGTCTCCGTGGCGTGGACAGTCTGGTACTATCCGGTGGCTCAAGCAGAATTCCCCTGGTTCACACCTACCTCAAGCGTGCGCTCAATCTGGAGCGGGTCAGCCTGGTGAACCCCGATGAAATCGTCGCGATGGGTGCCGCCATACAGGGTGCACTGTTGTCGGATCAGTCTGACACGGTACATGTGAGGGACGTAACCGCTTACAATCTGGGAGTTGAAATCGAGGGTGATCATTTCGTGACCATCCTTCCAAGGAATTCTCCCGTCCCGGCACGCACACACCGAACTTTCACGACAGTCTCGGATCGGCAGTCGTCGGTCGAAATCCATGTGCTGCAGGGCGAGGAACCTGCCGCCTCACGAAACATTTCGCTTGGCAGGTTTCTTCTTTCGGGTATCCAGGAGGCCCGTCGCGGTGAAGCACGGGTTCAGGTGAGTTTCGAAATTGACGAAGACGCACTCGTCTGGGTGACAGCGCGAGACCTGAGGACCGGTGCACAGCAGAACGTCAAGGTGACACCCGTGTCCGACGGCACCGGGGCTGCGCTTGATATCGAGGTTGCGGATCGAGTTGCGGCTCTCGTGGAGCGCGTGGAACAGATGTATGCGCAGGAGCAATTCCGGCTCGACGCGGAGTTTCGGGCTGAAATCGAGCACACGATCCGGCGTGCGAGTGAGGCGACTTCCGGTGCCGACTTGCGGGCGCTCCATGAGTGTCACCTCGCGCTTGAGACCATCATCGGCGAGCTTCACGTCGAACTGGGCAGATCGGAGGCCGAGCAGTGACGCGAACCGCGATGTACTCCTTTCTCGGGCTTCCCGACGGAGCTGAACTCGATGAGGTCAAGCGTTCCTACCGCACTCTCGCAAAACGGCTGCATCCGGACCTGAGCGGTGACGACGCGACCCGGGCACAGTTTGAGCGGGTCAGCGACGCCTACGAGCGGCTGGTGGAGCTCCTTTCCGCGGGGAAGGTGCGCCGGGCGGCCGCGGATGTTTCGGTCGACATCTTTTCGGTCGGACAGGTTGTCGAGCGGGGAAGCTCAGTTGCGGCTAGGACAGCCGCAATCCGAACGCTTGCAGACGCGGGGAAGCGCAGTGCCTATCCGTTCCTGCGAAAGGCCTTGTACGACAAGAACAGCCTGATCGTGCGCGAGGCCGTCCGTGCAATCGGAACTCTGCGGATACGGCAATCGGCAGGCGAACTTGCCGCGCTGTTCACGCGTGCCGACCTGTCCGTGAAGACGGAGGTGCTTGGGGTAGCAGCGAGAATGGGCGATGGTGGAGCATTCCTGTCGATCATTGAAATGGGACTATCAGACTCCGACTCAAACGTCCGACGAATGAGCCGCACCCTCTATGCGAAAAGGAAGAGAACTGAATGACCGAAAAGCTGCATTCGATGTTTCGAACCGATGGAGCCACCATGATCGAGACCGTGGACTATGTTGTCGGCGAGCTCAGACTTCATGGTTTTCGGAAAGATATGCTCGACCAGGCATTCAGATCCGTTCACTCACTGAAATCAGAGGCGGCCTATCTTGGCTACCACGAGCTTGCCGGCGGAGCTGAAGTCCTCGAGTCAATCTTCGCTCAGTGGAGGGATCGCAAGACCCAGCTCCAGGATGCCGATTTCGGGAAGGTGACCTCAGCTCTTCAGGCGATTAAGCGGTCGTTCACGGCAGTTGCAGGCGGTTCGGACGGAAAGACCATAGCGACGGGTCGGACCACACCTGCCGTGCAGCCGACAGTGGACGTTCCAAAGCCGCGTGCAACAGTGCGGGAGCCGAACGTGAGCAAACCTGCTGCTCCGCGGAAGAGTGCATCCCGTGATGCCGAGTTTGCCATTCGCGTCACTTCCCTTCAGCGGCAGCTTCTGCGGGAGGCAGAGGGCAGAGGCGAACGGCTTTACCGGCTCGAATGCGAAGTGGATCCCACCGAACCCATGACCTACGCACGGCTCTATCTGGTAATCAACAATCTGGAGCAGGCTGTGCATGTGGTGAAAATGCATCCGGACATTCGCACGATTCGAGCCGGTCGCAGCTCGTTCATTCAGGCACTGATCACTACCGGAATTCCGGAGCAACAGATAAAGCGGATAGTTGATGTCGACCAGATATCCCGGGTGAGCCTTTCGGCTCTGGACTTCGAGGCACTTGTTCGAAACAGAACGAACCGAGCAGCTGCCGATTCACCGTTGGACGCCACGTCGGCGGCCTCGCGCCTCTTTTCAATCCGGATGCCGGCTCGTCTTTACGAAGAACTCTGCCTGAATGCCGATGAGATCCATAACAAGCTGAACAGGGAGTGGATGGAGCTGAACAAGGCTCCAATAGAGAGTTCGATCCGTGCCCGCATTCAATGGAACCTTTTCCTGGTCAACCGGCTCGCGGGTTGGATGAGAAATGAAATTCAGAACTTCTCCACCGTCTCCCTTGCGGATGCCTTCCAGGGGTTGCCCGATTTTGTCGAGGATCTCTCCCGACAGCTGGGGAAGAAGGCTGTTCTGAAGATTCAGGGCGAGCAGGAGCGGGTATATCTGCCGGTTTCAGACGTACTGACCGACGTACTGCTGCATCTCATACGGAATGCAATTGATCATGGCATCGAATTGCCCGAAACCAGAAGAGCTCACGGGAAACCGGAGGAGGGCACACTGCGCATTTCGGCCCATTCGACCTCCGAACATCTGACCATCCGTTTTGAGGATGACGGCGTCGGAATCTCCGAAGAGTCGGTTCGCGCCATGGAGCGGGGGGCAACGCGCGAGCGGTTGATCGTGAACGCTCCGGCGGCAGCACCTGGCAGCGCTACTGCATCGGACGACGAGAAGTTGCGGTCGGCAATCTACGAAGAGCGGGACCTACTTGCGGTTATTTCCCGCGCGGGATTTACCACGCGGCTTGAACCAGGTACCGTTTCAGGACGGGGAGTCGGACTCGACGTGGTAAGTTACTCTGTGCGCAAACTGCTGTGTGGATCAATTGAGTTGCAGAACAATCCCGGCCACGGCTGCGTCTTTTCGCTCGTGCTGCCAATATCATCGAATCTCATAACAGTACTCATACTCCAGGCCGGCGACGAGTATCTTGCGCTTCCCCGGGTCTTTGTTTCGGACACGTTCGAGCTTGACCGTCGATTCGTCTTCAGGGACGAACATGACGGCACCTACTACCGTTACAGCGGCGAAAACGTTCGCATGTATACGGTTCACGAGCACTTTCCGGAAGCAATGACGCTTGAGAGGACAAGATTGGGAATCATCATCGAAATCGCCGGTGAGCGAGGGGTAATTGTTTCCGACTCTCTTGTTTCGGAAGAGACAGTTGTGCACGACCGGTCCAAACGGAATGTGGTCTTCTCACAGATCCTCGACAAGGACGTTCGTCTGTTTCTTCCGTCACAGCTCCTGTCCGCGTTGAGCTTCAGACGTGGTGATCCTCGCTGAGACCGCCTGTCCGAACGACTCCCGCAGCCGCCCGCTCTCCAGTTCATACAGGTTCCCGCGCGTAATCCTCATGCGGGCGAACTGCGACGCCGCGAGTCCTTCAGCGTCCGCGTTCGGAATCCGTGCTAATAGCTGAGCCTTCTCATCCCCGAGCTTCATGATGACAACTGTATCCGGCCCCTCGGGCATTAGCGCAGCTACCGTGAGGTATCCTTCGTCTTCGCCACCGGGGGGAAGCACTGAAACCGCCTCAGGACGGGCGTGCAGGATGAGATGTTCTCCTGCGAGTCTGCGACATTCCTGTGGAAGAAGCAGGAAGCAGTAGGGGTCACTGTCGGGTATGAAGAACACCCTGCCGCCTGCGCTCTCGCTCTGCAGGTGTACCTCACCCTTCAGGAAGTTCGTGTGCGGATTGCCGGTGAACTCGGCCACAGTCTGTGTTGCGGGGTGATTGTAGATCTGATCTCCGGTGCCGACTTGCACGAGTTCTCCCCGGTCAAGTACGCCGATTCTGTCGGCAAGAATCATCGCCTCAGCCTGATCATGCGTAACGAACAGCGACGTGGTGCCGAGCCGGCGATGCAGCTCTTTCAGTTGTGATCGGACCGAAACGCGCAACAGCGGGTCGAGGTTGGACAGCGGTTCGTCAAAGAGGAGAACATCAGGCTGGGTTACAATGACCCGCGCGACAGCGACTCGCTGCTGCTGTCCTCCACTGAGCTGCCGGGGATGCCGATCCTTCATGTTTTCAAGGTCGACGACCTTCAGCGCCGCGCTCACACGCGCCGCGATATCGGCTTTCGAAACGCCTCGCACCTTCATGCCGAACGCAATGTTCTCCGAAACCGTCATGTGCGGATAGAGTGCGTAGTTCTGAAACACAAAGCCGATGTTACGGTTCTTCGGAGGTATATCGATATCGTGTGACCCGGAATATACCGGCCGTCCCGCGATGGCTATTTCACCGCGTGACGGCTGCTCGAGGCCGGCAATGCAGCGTAGCAGGGTGGTCTTTCCGCAGCCGGAAGGGCCGAGCAGCACGAAGAACTCACCCGCAGCAACTTCGAGATCAACCTCCTGAAGTGCGGGGATCGAACCATAGTATTTTCGAAGTTCGGCTATTGATACTCCGACCATGATGGCCCTCGGCGTTCTTGGATCTACAGGTGACCGTCCGCAACGACTGTGCGGATTTCGCGCACTGTCTCGCTCCAGAGTCCACCGCGATACCAGGTGGCCATCTCGTCAGCAATCCCACGGTACAACTCCCGCAGCTTCCGTTTGCCTTCGAGAGTGCCCGATGCCTCAAGTGATCTGATAGTCTCCGCGTGTGACGCCTTCCACGCGTCGAGGTTCTTTGAAGCAGCGGCCGGGCGCTCGACCCAGTGGCCGATCAGGTTCCAGTGCGCGTCGAAGAATGTGAGTACCGGGATGTGGTCAATGCCCTGTGCATTGTACGCGGCATTCAGCTCTTCGTACTGTTTCATGTCGAAAATCTTCATGTCCATGCCGGGAACTGCCTTCACGATAGCCTCTACAATCGGAAGATTCGTCGCGGAATCCGAGCACCGTTCCTCGGTCATTACCGATACGTGAATTGCCCCGCCATGCTTCTGTACAAGCGCTTTGAATGCCTGCAGGTCCTCGTCATCGATCCGGGCTTCCGTCCTGAGTTCTGATACCAGTTCCTTGTGTGTTCTCATCTTTTCCGCGTATACACCATAGTCAGCGGCGGAGTTGTATGAGGTCTCCGTTATAGGTAGTGATTGCGTTGTCATGCCATTCCTCCAGAATCCTTCGAGCTTAAAGGTACGGAAGAGTGACGGTTGAGGCAATCGGTTGAGTGAAATGGGTTCGGGCGAAAAAAAACGGTATGCCTGGACGTCTTGGCATACCGTTTGGGAAGTCCACGCTTCCGCTACTAGAACTATCGGCCGTTCTGCGCATTAGCTTGAATCTGTCATGAAGCGGTTTCTGCTGATTCGAGTCGTTCTATCCCGTTGAGCAGGCAGTTCCGGTGAAAGCGGCATGAATCAAGCAAACCGGCGTAGATCCGCCGGCTGTTTTCGACAACGAGTTCCGAAGTTGTCTCTTCGGCCGCCTGTGAAGCAAGAGAACGTGCCTGCTCCTGCATGAGAAAGCCGGCGATATCCTTGCTTCTGTGTGCACCGAGCTCCCGGTCAATATCATCCAGGGTAGCGAAAAGCCCCCCGAGCGATCCTTCAGCCGTGCCGGCCGCCCCGGCAATTGTAACAAGTTCAATCCCGCGTCTGGCGAGCCGTTCGATCTGTTCGAGGTCATCGATCAGGGCGCTTACGGCACTGCGAAGAGCGCCGGGCGACAGATCCGCAGGAGTACTTCGCCTGCTCTCTCCGCTCAGTTGGGCGTCCGTCAACCTGACTCGCACTTCGGCAGCAAGGTCGTCCCGGGAGAGAACCTGGTCGAGCCGCTCGTACTGCGCACCTTCCAGATGCACCGAATGCGGAGAGAGCGAACGGGTTTCGGTTCGGGGAAACTGTCGGAACTGCCCTTCGAACCACGTACGGTAGATGACCATCCGTTTATCGGTCGCTACCGGTTCGCCGCTGTTATCGGCGACCGTGAACAGCCCCGCGTCGTGCAGGTATCGGAATGAATGATCCTCGACCGGCCTGAGCCGGTATCCGATCGACAGAATCCGGTTTTCGAAAAAGCTTCCCCGGAAGTGTGTCTGATTCGCGGGAAAACCGAGATCAAGCCCGGCGGTGTAGACGGGATTGCAGCCGAGGGTGCGGAGAAAGTCCCAGGCGCTGGTCGACACCGATCCGCCCGCCCCCAGCTTGCCCATCTCACCCAGCTGCGTCTCTATGTATTCACCGAGCGGGAAGAGCGAGCCACAGAAGAAGAGATCTCCTTTGAGCAGTCTGAATACCCTCGGGTGAGTCGATGACTCGGAGATGAGGGGAGTCAGCGCACCCTCCGCAGCGTCAAGGTGCCGCGTGTTCCAGTACTGCGGATCAACCACGACGACAAAATCCGGTTCAACGCCCGCCCGTCTGCACGCGGCAAGGCTCGTGTCAACCGCGACGATGATGCACTTTCGCGACAACGCTGCGAGGTGAGGCAATATCGCATCGAGGCTTGGTCCGGCGCCAAGGAGAAGCCCTGGCACTCCCGGACACGATCCTTCGAGTGCCGACATGCGTTTCGCCCGAAGAAAGAGCGTGAGGTTTCGCGTGAGGTTCCGCACCCAGAGCCGCCCGAACCGGACGAGCGTATTCTGGTTCACCTGCGTGCGGCCGACGAATGTCTCGATTGCGCGATCGACCGCTTCGAAGTGATCCCGATGCCGTTCGTAGAGCGGACGAAACCGCACGACGCGGATATCGGTAGCATCAACGCGCTGGAGGATGTCACTGACCGCATCGATGGAGGCGGTACCCAGAATGTAGCTCACCCTGTTCGAGGAAAATAGATCAGTCAGATTGCGGCAACCTGATGCTGCGAGAAAGAGTGGAACGTCCGGTTCAACGATGACGATCTGCGCCGATGGAAACCGCGTGAGAAGCGTCTCCGCAGTAAATCCCATCCCGAATCCTTCCAGAACGTAACAGCTCCCCTGCGGGCCGCTCTGGTCGATGATTCGTTGTGCTTCAAGGCGCGGATCGTGAAGACTGTGCAGCGTGATCGATCCAATTCTCCCGCTCACCTCGCCGGAACGGGACATGACGATCTCAAGCTCCCGCGATGCGGCAAAGGAGCTTTGCAGCTGGACGACCAGTTCGGGCTGGGTGCCAAAGAGAGCTTCGAGATTCTGCTGTGTGAACGAGTCGCGCGGTGGGTGACGTCCCATCAGTGAAGCTCCAGGTGGAGTTCCATGCCTTTCGTGATCTTCGTGCCCGGTGGGGGAGACTGGCTGGCCACCCATCCGTCGCCGGTTATAGTTACTTTCAGATCGCCGCGGTCAAACAACGGCATGAGCTGCCGTTTGGGCAGACCCGTAAAGTCAGGGATGGTATCGGTGAACTGCGGCAACTGCGGTCTGACCACTGTTATGCGGTTTCGGCTGTCCACGAGTTTGTCTCCCTTTCGGGGAACATTGAAGTAGTTCCCCAGGTAGACTATCGCATCGTGGACCACCGGCGCCGCGATGATTCCGCCGAGATACCCGTTCTTGCGTGGATCGATGATCACGGTGTAGACGATGATCTGCGGATCGTTGGCGGGGAACATCCCCATGCAGGAGGCAATGAAATCAGTCGGCGAGTAGGTCCCGGTCTTCGGATTATAAACCTGCGCGGTCCCGGTCTTGGCCGCGACATCGTATTCCTCGGAATGCGCCATGATTGCAGTTCCCCCCGGTTGAGTCGCGGTAACCATGTAGCCGAGCATTTTGTCAGCGATTGTGGGCGAAATGACCTCCCGCACCGGAGTTCGTCCGAAACTTTCCACAACGCGTCCGTCGGGCGCTACAATCCGCTTCACTACATGCGGTTTCAGGAGCACCCCGTGGTTTGCTATTGCGGTGGCGGCGGTTATCATCTGCATCGCCGTTACCGATATTTCCTGTCCGAACGATATTGCCGGCTTCGAGCGCGCAGTCCAGAACTCAGGGGTACGGAAGATGCCTTTTTCCTCACCCGGAATGTCCACCCCGGTCTGCTCGCCGAATCCGTACTCCCGAAGCATGTGATAGAGGTTGTCTTTCGAGACAAGCTCGGAGGCATACGATGCGCCCACGTTCGATGAGTACTTGATGATGCCCTGAACGTTGATCCTTCCGTAGATACCGAGGTCTGTCACCGGCGGCGAGACTTTGTTGTAGATTCCGTCGGCGTTGAAGTAGTCGTTTTCGGTCAAATCGCCGAGCTGCATCATAGAAGTAAGCGAAAAGAGCTTAAACACCGAACCGGGTTCATACATGTAGTTGACCGGAAAATTGCGCAGCGATGCTGGTGGCGCGGTTTCGAACGTATTCGGATCGAAGTCCGGATATGCCGCATAGGCGAGCACATCTCCTGTACGCGCACTCATTGCAAGCAGCATAACTGCCTGGGCGTCGTGGTAGTCGTACGCCTTCCTGGCAAGCTTTTCCATCTCGTACTGAGCGTTAGCGTCGATGGTGAGGAAGATCTGATCCCCGTAGACGGTCCCTGAGGGGCTTGCGACGGCAGGCGGCGAGAGCTCCTTGTCGTACTGATACTCGATTCCCGCGAGCCCGTGATTGTCGATCCCGACGAACCCGAGCAGATGCGATGCGAGTGATTTTTCCGGGTAGTTCCGTGCAAATCCCGGCTGCAGGCTCACGCCGAGCAGCTGGCCCTCGGATTTCAGCTGGCGGATGTCTTTGCTCTGCGTTGGCGTGATGTTGCGTTCTATGACCGCGTAGTCGCTCGTTCCGCGAATCTTGTCGAGCACTATCGCAGGCGGTATGCCGAGGACCTGACTGAGAAGATTCGCTGTTTCCTGAGGTGCCGTGACGTTCGGACCCCAGACGGTTACGGTGTTTAGCTGGGTCTGAATTGCGAGGATCTTGCCGTTTCTGTCAAGAATCGGTCCGCGCTCGACGACCGAAGGCTGATCACCCGGGGTAGTCGCGACCCGGTGACCGAAGACCATGACTGAGGCGTACTGAATCAGAAGGGCTATCGCAAATGCACCGGTTACGGCAAAGACTATGATGTAGCGAAGTCGAATGTTACTTTTCTCCATGCCGAAAACCGTTCAGTTGACTGATTCCATGACACGATGTCATATCATTTGAATCGACCGAAAGCCGAATCCACTGTAATACGCGCGCATCTTCTTGTCGATATCTAGAGCTATGGTCAACTTCGGCGTAGAACAGCGCGTCGCGAAGCGGCGAATTCAGTCAGGCACACGTAAGCTTCATGTTCTGGAAGCGTTCAATCCCGACGCACTCATGGTACCGGAGCGACTCGGCATGCACTCATTTGATGGCCGTCTTCCGGCACTTCGCGACGCACACTCACCTGCGGTTACAACCGAGTATTCGCGGATTGCCGATCTGCGCAGGGTTTCCACCAACCGACGCAGAGTTCCCCGAGTGCCGAACAGGCTCCGTCGGGAACGGTCGCTCCCCGATGTCGCTATAGATACGAACAACACGGCCGAATGGATTTCAGCATCGGAAATGCATGCTGCCTCGCGTTCCCGCGGATCCACGGCGAGCTACCCCAGCCTGGTTGCCATACGGCCAAGGCCGGCGCTCGTTAGCTCCTACCTCGGGATGTGGCTGCCGGTGCTTGTCGCTGCAATCATCTTCGTGACTGTCGTTGACGCTCAGTTGCAGCTTCTGCGGGACATGTTCGTCTATCCGCCCTCCGGCTTGCTCGCGCTACCGGTGGACGGCCAGCTCGAACCGCTTCTTATGGATCAGGCTGTTCCCGGCTACAACCAGGGCAGCGGACTGACTGACGCAGGTTCGAATGTTGCAGTGTCCGAGGCGCAGGCGGTAGCGCCGCCGGCGGACCTCTCGAAGTTCGAATCTCTGAAGCTCAAGAGTTATACGGTCAGACCGGGTGATTCAATCTCGACGATCGCGAAGAAATTCGGCGTCAACGAAGGCACCATCATAAGCTTTAACGACGTAAGCGACGTGAGGCGGATTCAGGTCGGTGCGGTCTTTCAGGTGCCTGACAAGGACGGATTGCGGTACACGGTTCGCCGGGGAAACTCCCTCAGCTTTATCAGTCAGAAGTTCAACGTACCGATCAACAGCATTCTCGATGCAAACAATCTCAAGAGTTCGGTGCTGAGGGTGGGACAGGATCTGTTCATTCCCGGTGCGAAAATGAACTCGTTCCAGCTCGGCCTGATCATGGGCAACGCGTTCCAGTGGCCGGTGCGTGGCGCAGTAATGACCTCACCGTTCGGCTTTCGTCCGGATCCGTTCACCGGCGTTCGCGATTTTCATAACGGTATCGATCTTGCGCTCTACTTCGGCGCTCCCATCCATTCGGCCGGCAACGGCGTTGTCCGGGACGTCGGGTACAACAGCATCTTCGGGAACTACGTGATCATATCGCACCCGAACAACTTCCAGACACTGTACGGGCACATGTCGAAACAGCTTGTCCATGTTGGCGAGCAGGTTGCGGTCGGGCAGACAATCGGCCTCATGGGCAGCACCGGATACAGCACCGGCACGCATCTGCACTTCACGATCTACCACAACTACCAGCCGGTCAATCCGCTCCTCTACCTTCCGAAGTAGCGATTCACCGCGGCCGTTTGGCCGCGGAAATCCACCTACCGTCCGTGGCAGTACTTGTACTTTTTGCCGCTGCCGCACGGGCAGGGATCGTTTCTTCCAACCTTCGGATAGGTCCGTTTGACCTGGACCTGAGACGGCGCTGCTGTCGCGGTTGCTGCGCCGCCACTGCCGCTTGCAAACATCTGCACTTCGTTATGCGTCGCTACCACGCGGCGCGCAGACGATTGACCCTGCATGCCTCTTGGCCGCATACCTTCGGCTTTGATTGCGAAGAGCTTTCGCGCAATTGCAAGTCGAATATCGTACAGCAACTCGTCGAAAATCTGAAAACCTTCGAGCTTGTATTCGAGCAGTGGATTCTTCTGCCCGTATGCACGCAGATAGACCGCTTCTCGAAGTGCATCGAGGTTTTCAAGGTGATCCTGCCAGCGTGCGTCGATATTGCGCAGGTATTCATACCGTATCGCCATATTGAGAATATCCGCACCGACGATCTCGGCTTTTTCGTTGAGCTCCCGCTCCATTTCGCCGATCAGGGCCGAGCGGAGTTTGTCGGTCGTAAGAACGGCAAGTTCTTCGAATGGAATCTCGGTCACAAAGTAGAGCTTGTCGCGAAGCACGTTCAGAAACTCTTGAAGCAGCGTCCTGTCGTCTGCGCGGCTCTTTTCGTACGGCTGGATTGCGTCTTCGATGATGTCGCGCGCGGTCTGGAGTACGCGGCCCTTTACGTCGTCGTCGGCAAGGATGTTGTCACGCTGATCATAGATGAACTTGCGCTGCTCGTTGAGTACGTCGTCATACTCGAGCAGATGCTTCCGCATTTCAAAATTGCGTTCCTCAACCCGGGTCTGCGCGCGCTCTATGCTGCGGCTGATGAGCGGGCTGTTTATCGGCTCGCCCGGCTGCATGCCGACGCGTGCCATCAGGTTCTTCAGGCCGCCATTCGAACCGCCGCCGAACAACCTCATCAGTTCATCATCCATCGATATGAAGAAGCGGGAGAGCCCCGGATCGCCCTGCCGGCCGGAACGTCCTCTGAGCTGGTTATCGATTCGGCGTGATTCGTGTCGCTCGGTGCCGAGCACGTAGAGTCCGCCGACACCCTGGATTTCCGCGTACTGCTTTCTCCATGTCTCCATCTCTTTCTGATATGCAGATAGATACTCGTCGCGACTCGCTTCGGTGCCTGCGCGTCGACGGGAGCGGTACTCAGGGTTGCCGCCGAGTTTGATGTCGGTACCGCGACCTGCCATATTTGTCGCGATGGTAACCGCGCCTTTCGCACCCGCTTCGGCGATGATAAGTGCTTCGCGCGCGTGGTTCTTTGCGTTCAGCACTTCATGGCGGACACCACGCCGTGTAAGCAGGTTCGCAAGCGTTTCCGACTTTTCGATCGAAACCGTTCCGACGAGGATGGGCTGTCCGGTCTTGTTTACTCGCGCAATTTCATCGCAGATCGCCTCGAATTTGTCCGGTTCGTTCAGATAGATCAGATCGTCGTCGTCATCGCGTGCCACCGGACGGTTCGTCGGGATCACGGTAACGTCGAGATTGTAGATCTTGCCGAACTCTTTCGCTTCCGTTGCGGCAGTTCCGGTCATTCCGGATATCTTGTCGTACATGCGGAAGAAGTTCTGGAACGTGATAGTTGCAAGCGTTCTGTTGCGCATCGCAACTTTGATCCCTTCCTTCGCTTCGATTGCCTGATGGAGGCCGTCCGAGTAGCGGCGGCCGTAGAGAATTCGGCCGGTGAACTCATCGACAATCTGTACCTGTCCGTCGGTGACGACGTAGTCGGTGTCGAGATGGAACAGCTTGTGAGCGCGAACTGCCTGCGTCACGTGGTGTATGTATTCAAAGAACTCGTCGTCAAAAAGCGATCCGTGGATGGTTCCGTGTTTCTGCAGCAGCGCTTCCGCGTGGTTCAGTCCCTCATCGGTGAATGTGACGCGCTTACCTTTTTCGTCGAGCTTGAAGTCACCTTCAGGATCGTCGGGATAGTCGTTTGTCGCCGGGTCCTTCGCGCACTCGATGAGCTCCGGCACGATCCGGTTTGCCTCCATGTAGGTGCGCGTATCGTCGTCTGCCTGACCTGAGATGATGAGTGGCGTTCGCGCTTCATCGATGAGGATAGAGTCGATTTAATCGATCACGCAGTAGTAATGACCGTGCTGGACCCTGCCTTCCGAATCCATGCGCATGTTGTCTCTGAGGTAGTCGAATCCGAACTCGTTGTTCGTTCCGTAGGTGATGTCTTTCGCGTATTCGATCTTGCGCGCTTCACTATCCATCTGCGTGAGGATCACTCCGACGCTCACTCCCAGGTAGGAATAGACTGTTCCCATCCAGCCTGCATCGCGTTCCGCGAGGTAATCGTTCACCGTGACCAGATGCACACCCTTGCCGGTAAGCGAATTGAGATACGCTGCCGTTACCGATGAGACAGTCTTGCCCTCGCCGGTTTTCATTTCAACAATCTTGCCCTGATGCAGCACGATGCCGCCCAGGATCTGCACATCGTACAACCGCTCTCCGAGCGTCCGACGCGCAGCTTCCCGTACGAGTGCGAACGCTTCGGGAAGAATGTCGTCAAGTGTCTCTCCTGCTGCGAGGCGCCTTTTGAACTCTTCTGTTTGTCGGGGGAAGTCTTCCGGCGCCAGGTTGACCGCCCAGGATTCCTTTGCATTTATCTGATGGAGAATCGGCATGAGATTTTTCAGATCACTTTCGTTTTTTGAGCCGAAGAAGAAATCGATGATGTTCTGGATCATGGGGAAACTGTATACTTTTTTCAATCATACGGTCAAGATTTTCGCAACGTTGACACGGTTCGAACCCAAAGCTACTATAGCTGCAATGAAAACCAGGGCATTCCACCTTCTCGCGATCCTCGTGATCGTCCTGGCCGCTATGCTTATGTTCTCCTGCGGTAATGCCCAGGTCGTGAACATTCAACGGGAAAATCTCTTTCCTCTGGACATCGGTAAAATGGAGGACCAGCTCGATCTGTTTCAGGTCCCTGGTGCTCCGATGTCGCGCAAAACGACGATGGCGATGAGGGACGGTCTTTTCTACATTGCGAACGGCAGCTCGAACAAGGTGATGGAGTTCACAAGCTACGGTGATCTCCTTTCACTCTATTATAATCCGGATCAGAACCCTGAACCGATGCTTCTCCAACCGGACACCACTCAGGGAAAGGTGACAAATCGCAGCGCATTTCCCTACTACTTCAACCAGATCGGGCAGATCGCGGTCACGCGACAGAAGTCGCTGCTTGTCGAGGATCGTCTGCCCGAAGCTCAGGCAGTATATGACAAAAATCTCGGGGTCATGCTGGACCGCGTGGTGCTCAGATTCGACGACCAGGGGCATCTGATCGATTTCCTCGGTCAGGAGGGAGTGGGGGGCACCCCATTCCCCTACATCGAGAAGATCTACGTTACGCGCAGCAACGATATCGTTGTCGTCTCGCGAACCCTCGATTCCTGGATAGTGTTCTGGTTCACGCCGAAGGGTACGCTTCGGTACAACGTGACCATAAAGCTGGACCGGCTGCCGGTTCCGAAAGGCGAACACGTCATTCCAACACTCCAGACCGTCGTGCCGGATCAGAACCACCGCAGAGTCTATCTCAAGCTTGATTACTATCACCAGTCGGTTGATGTGACCACCGGCGTGAAGGTGGGAATGCAGAATGTCTTTTCTCGTATCTACTGGATCGATCTTGAAACCGGTGAGTACGCGAAAGACTATGTCCAGGTTCCGGACAACGCGCAGAGAGTCGGCGTGGGAAACATCTTCGGCAGACAGACGGTGCACTACGGCTACCAGCTCATCGGCACCGGCCCGAGTGGCCAGCTCATCCTGCTTAGCCAGCAGGACAACAACCAGGAACAGCTTCTCATCATGGATCCCTCGGGTCGTGTCGTCCGACGGCGCTACATAACAGTCGAAGACAGCGATCTTGTCTACAAGACCTTCACTCTTTCGCCAGAAGGAATTCTGTGTGCACTTCTTGTATGGAACAACAAAGCTGAAGTGGTGTGGTGGAGGACCGACAAACTCTTCGATCGGGAGGGGTCGTGAAACTCGTTTCGACATCACGGATGTCCACTATCGACCGGGAAACTCAGGAGCGGTACAACGTTCCGGGCCTGGTGCTCATGGAAGGCGCGGCAATCCGCTGCACGGACCTGCTTGAACAGACGATAGGCGCCGACCGTTCCGGCACAGTTCTTTTTGTCGCAGGCAAGGGGAACAACGGGGGCGATGCGCTCGCCATGGCGCGGTTGAGCTGGATTGCCGGGCACTTTCCGCTCAGAATTGTGATTACCGACGCAACTCCCGGCGGGTCGTGCGGACGGCAGCTTGCTTCCTGCGTCGCGCTTGGCATACCGGTTACGCTGTTCGACGGCGATCCTGCCTCCGTGCAGGTGGAGCTGGCCCGCGCGACCTGGATTGTGGATGGGATATCGGGCACCGGACTGAGCGGTTCACTGCGGGCGCCGCTTTCGCGTCTTGTCGAGGCGATCAACGAACGGGGCACTTCAGTTTTTGCCGTGGATACGCCGAGTGGTATCGGTGATCAGTACCGGAAGGAGTTCCCTGCTGTGCGTGCGACGGTCACCGCAACAATCGGTCTCCCGAAGTCCTGCCTCTATCTGCCGCATGCCCGTCCGCTCTGCGGAAGGATTGTTCCGGTCCGGATCTCCTTTCCTCGGGAGCTGACCGAAGCGCAGGACATACCGGGTGAGCTACTTGACTCCGGGGACCTCGAGGCACTCCTGCCGCCGATTGACTCATCAACATATAAGACAAAACGGGGGTATCTCGCTCTGTTCGCGGGCGCGTCGGGCACTGCGGGAGCCGCAGTCCTCGCTGCAACAGCGGCGACCCGCGTTCGAACCGGGCTTGTTGCGCTCCACATCGACGAACAGGCGCATGCGGCGGCGGCGGCCCAGTGCCGGTCGGTTATGGTACGTGCGTGGAAGCCGGGGACGGACACGGTTGAGGGCACAATTCCGGGGCCGTACTCCGCACTTGCGGTCGGACCTGGTTGGGGCACTGGTCCGGACCGGGATGAGCTGATTGCGGATCTGGTGCAGTCCGGTCTTCCGGGGGTGCTTGATGCCGACGGCCTGAATGCGCTCGTTTCACGTCGGGAGAAGGGAAAGCCCGAGCTATCGTTCGGTGGCAGGTGGGTATTCACCCCCCACCCGGGAGAGTTCTCGCGACTGACCGGTACTCCGACATCGGCGGTACTTGACGACCCATACAGTGCCGCCACGCGAGCCGCTGCTGAGTTTGGCGTCTGCATAGTGCTCAAGGGCCACGTGACGGTTATCGCACTCCCTGACGGGCGCTACAACGTTGTGGACGGGATGAATCCGGCAATGGCGACCGGAGGCTCAGGAGATGTGCTCACCGGCATTGTAGGTGGACTGCTTGCCTCAGGCCTGCCGCCCGAAATCGCCGCGACGGCGGGAGTTCTCATTCACCAGGAAGCGGGGAGAGAGGCCTTTTCGCAGTTCGGCTGGTTCGCTGCCGAGCAGCTGGTCGAGGTGCTCTCGAGAGTGCTCGCGCGCTATCAGCGGCGGGAGTAGCGGTGTGAAAACGTACCGGCGTGAACAGGAAGAGAGCCGTCAGCCGGACCATCTGAACTTTCACTATAATCGCGAGGAGCGGCTTGCAGGCGCCTCCGATGCGGTTCGGCGACGCGGTGAGAAGCAGGGCTTCTTTCGTCGATTCCGCGCTTCGATTCTCATTCTCCTGAACGTTCTTGTGCTCATCGGAATGGTTGCGCTCTATACGGCCATTCGTGGGGACGATACACAGGCGATGCTGCCCGGCTACGCGGTCGTGCTCCGCGCCGTGCAGTTCGGAGAGCAGGCACTTGTCACCGTGACAATCAGGCAGACTACCGATGCGCCGGCCCTCGCGGGAAGTATCGTTCAGGTGGATATGCGAGTGGCGGGCACCACGCTCGCCAGGACCGTGAAGGACGTTCTTACTGTCCGAAAGGGCGATGTGAGGACATTCCGCGCGGTTCTCGAACCGCTTCCGACCCATATTACTTCAGTCGGAAACGGGACCGGAACCGTCGATGTTGCGGTTCAGGCGGGGACCGCATCAGTTCATCTTTCGATGAAGATGAAGTCCGAGTAGCCTGAAGTCGGGCAGAAGACCGGATATTGACCGCGGTATTTCATTCAAGTATCCTTGTAGTATCCGTTCGGAGGGGATCTATGTATCAGTTCTATTTCCTGTCAATTGTGTTGAATCTCCTCGCCGGAATTGCGCTTGCCTATGATGCGATCGACGAGAAGTTCTCATTGAGCGTGTTCTTCAACCGGGATATCTTCAACCGTCAGGGTTTCAGGCTCAGCCTTGGTATCGCGACTTCGATTGTAGGCTTCTTCAAATTGCTCTCCGTGACAGCCGGGAACGTCCCCGTCGTGGGCGACCTTCTGCCTGCTCTCACCGGTTTGATCCTCGGCGGCTCGCTGCTGGCACTCTACTACCAGGAGCGCTCGACCGTGTCGGGGCCGATCATTCAGTCAATCGACAACATCTTCCTCAAGAACCGCACTGTATTCGGAATCCTCGGAATCATCACAGCGGTCCTGCACTTCCTCTTTCCGTCGGTGCTCTTTCTGTGATCCAACCGTCCGGCGACGGAGATCTTCTTCAGTCGGTAGCGGGGATTGCGCTCAGTCCGGGGAAGGTTTTCCTGGCAAAGCGGCGCAGCGGCGGTAATGTTGGCGGCAAGTGGGAGTTTCCCGGCGGTAAAGTGGAGTCAGGAGAGACGCCGCAGGAAGCCCTTGCACGCGAGTTCATGGAGGAACTCGGTGTGGTGATCCGCGTTGGCGAGCTGATCGGCACGAACACATTCCGCTCCGGCGAGCGGCAATTTGTCGTTACCGCCTACGAAGTCGTTGTGAGCGGAATCCCGCACCCCGGACCCGAGCATGAGTCAGCCGGATGGTTTGATCTCGTCGGTATTTCGGAGATCGACATGCCGGATTCCGACAGGGGCCTCATACCGCAGCTACTCAATTTCGCGGCTAGATAACCGTTCCATCCGGCACGACTGCGTTCTTCGGGATGACGATGATGCCGTCCCGTACGTAGTGATTGGCGAAATCACCGTCCTGCCGTACTTCATCGTCGACGCCGATTCTGCAGTTTTCACCGATACGGGCGTTCTTGTCGATGATTGCGTGACGTACAAGTGATTTGCGACCAATGCCGATATCCGGACGTCCGAGCCGGCGGTTTTCGGCGCGGCTCTCTTCGGTCTCGTAGTAGTCGGCACCCATGCACACAACTCCCTGGAGATCACACTCGGATTCAACAAACGTTCGGATACCAACTATCGCGCTGGTAATGCTGGCATTGGTGATAACGCAGCCATCGGCAGCGAGTACGTGCGTCATGGTGCAATGGTTGAACTTCGATGCCGGAAGGTCGCGCCGGTGGGTGTAGATTGGCATCGTTTCGTCGTAGAAATTGAAATCCGGCATCGTGCTTGCAAGATTCAGATTTGTTTCGTAGAACGATTTGATGGTACCGATATCTTCCCAGAATCCATCGAACACGTAAGTGTAAACGTTGCGCCGTTCGATAGCGCGGGGGATGATCTCTTTGCCGAAATCCGTGAACTCGTTGTCGAGCTCCTGATCGAGGATATCCGCGTTGAACACATAGATCCCCATGCTCGCGAGGTATTCCTTGCCGTCAATCCGCTTCTTCTGATTCGGATGAATCTGCGGCGGGGTTTTCAGATGATCGACATTCATCGAAAGCGGTGGTTTCTCGATGAATGCGGTAATACGTGAGGTTGCATCCGCCTGCAGGATTCCAAACCCGACAGCCTGTTCGCGCGTGACAGGGGTCGAGGCA
>Ga0307376_10001682_pt1 | contig 23160 bp, 21 predicted proteins | sample TR2MG_FD_202536 | JGI IMG/M metagenome (GOLD analysis project Ga0307376, IMG submission 202536) | Soil microbial communities from Risofladan, Vaasa, Finland - TR-2 | ecosystem: Environmental > Terrestrial > Soil > Coastal area > Acid sulfate soil | place: Finland: Risofladan, Vaasa | collected...
CTCGCCGCCTACGTCGCCAGTGCCACGGTACCAGTCAGTGCCAAGCTTCTGTTGAGCCGGTACGCAGTAAATATAGTCACCCAACCCGGCAATTGAGATTGCCCAGCCCTCCTGGATATGGCGATTCAAGGACTCTGAGAGGTATTGTGTAAGAACATAAATCCGGCGGAGGCCTGAGTTGACGCAGTTACTCAGCGTAAAATCAATGAGCCGAAACTTACCTCCAAATGGGACCGCCCCTTTGGACCGTCCCTTGGTCAAAGGTTGCAGCCTTTCCCCTGCTCCTCCTGCCATTATTATTACTAGAGTTCCGTCCGCTACCATCCCGCAAACACTCCCGGATTGTTACTACCTGCAAAATTTTCCCTATTTTCTACAAAATCATTCGTCACGACGATAGAACCAAGATATTAAATCCACTCAATGGAGTTTTAAGAAACTGAGTTTGTCAAGGCGGTCAAAGTTGTGCCAGGAATCTACCCAGCGGACGGTACCAGAGCGGCAGCGCATTGCTAGAGACTGAGTCTGTGCCCCGCCGGCAAAGTAGCGTACCCCTTTTAGCAATTCGCCGCTACTGACCCCGGTGGCAGTAAAAAAGACATCTTCACTATCTATCAGGTCCTCCATCTTGTATACCTTATCAACATCAACTCCCGCGGCTATGGCAGCCTTTCTTTCGCTGTCATCGCGGGGCCAACCCTTACATTGAATACCGCCCCCAATGCAGCGTATCGCCGCAGCGGAGAGGACCCCCTCTGGCGTACCCCCGATGCCCATAAGCGCATCAACCTCTCTTTCAGGCAGAGCTGCATCTATGCTCGCCGCAACATCACCGTCAGAAATCAATTTGACCCTGGCGCCAGCACTCCTGATATCCGATAACAACTGTTCGTGCCGCGGCCTATCCAAAACCACCACTGTAAGTTCCGATATCTTCCTCTGCTTGGCTTTAGCTATGTTCTTCAAGTTTTCCGCCACCGGTGCGTTGATATCTATGCAGTCTTTTGCTTCCGGTCCGGTAACAATTTTATCCATATATACGAACTCTATGGGGCAGTGCATCGTCCCCTTGGCCACAAGCGCTACTACAGAGATAGCTCCGGGAAGACCTCTGGCGACAAGGGTAGTCCCGTCAATGGGGTCAACAGCAATATCAACCTGTAAATCTGAGCCATCACCAATGCGCTCTCCTATATATAACATGGGAGCATGGTCCTTTACTCCTTCCCCAATGACTACGATTCCGTCCATCTGGATATAGCCCAGCGTGTAACGCATGGCAGCTACCGCTGCCTCGTCTACCAGTGTCTTATCACCCCTACCCAAATAACGAGCGGCAGCCATGGCCGCCGCTTCGGTGACTCTCACCAGTTCCATGGCAATATTGCGTTCAATCGACTGCTGAGAATGCGCTATTTTCATATTCAGTTGCCCCCGCTCAAGCGGAATAAAAACAAAAAACGACTAATTAGTTGTACTGCTATGTTAATTCAAATATGCGACGACGTCAAGAACAAATCAGCTAAGGGTGAAATGCACAATCACCACTAATAATCTACGAACCGGCTCACTAGGTCCACCGTGCCAGTCACTTTCAGCTTATGGAATAGCAGAGAAAAGCGTTCTTCAAGCTCGTTTCCAATTCCCCTCAGATTTTCTCCAGACAGGTTCCACAGTTCCTTCTTGAAATCACCAAATGCTTTTTTGCGGGTCTTGTAGAGGAATTGTTCTGATGTGTCCCCCTGCTTCATTTCACCTGCGTATTTATCCCGAAGATTTCGGTAAATTCTGTCCAGCAACTCTTTGGGGAAATAGGGGCTGTCAAGGATAATGTTTTGAAATCCGGTAGCCAGATGCACTTCCAGTGTGTCCGCCTGTGGGAAGAGGTCAAAAGCCTCGTCAGGGAGAGTGGAGGCTCCATGCTGTACTGCGCCACCCATACCGTATTCTTTCCGTGCTGCTCGAGACAATTTCTCCAAGGCTTTGAAATCAATGTCAACGCTTGCCATTGACCCGTCAGGCAAAACTACTCCGCCGTGCGTCGTCCCGGTTTGAACGCTGATTTTGGACAGTCCCCTGACGTCTGGCCCTAGCAGCCTGAGATATCCTGTCATAAAGGCCCGTAGGTCTACCACTGTGCTATTGCGTCCGCCTACTTCGCCGATTTCACCACCAACCGAGATTGTCATCCCCTCGGGCTCAATCTCCCGTATGAACTTGGTCATATCCGCAGTGACTTGGCAATTCCCTTTCTGCTGTTCCTCAAAGCTTGACTTTCCCAAGTCAACGATAGTGGAGGCGTCAATATCAATGTTCAGAAAGCCAGCGATTACCGCCTCACGTACCAACTCCCTGATGCTGTTCAATTCCCGTTCTGGTTCTGAATTGTATTTCGCGCTGCTAACCTGGAAGTGGTCTCCCTGGAGAAAAACCGGGCCTCTGAACCCCTCTCTGACTGCTGCCGCAAGTACGCAGGCGGCGTACTCACCCGGCCTTTGCGCGGTATAGCCTATCTCAGAACGAGCAATTTCGAAAATAAAAGCACCAACCCTATCCTTCAAGGCTGCTCTAAATACCGCCCTGGCCACTTGATAAGTGATGCCGCGGATGTTTATTGCAGGAATAGTGATACCAGTGTACAGCCCCTTGCCAGCAGCCCGGTACAGGCCGTCAACGCTTGCCAAAACTACACCCTGTGCCGAAGCGAATTGCCGGATTTTTTCCCGGCTATGTTCCCTCACCTCATCAGCACCAAAGACGGCGTTTTTCACTAGGGTATCAACCTCGCCCGGGGGCACAGACACGCCTTTTCTCAGTCTGGTATTTCTTGACTGTTCCGCAGAAGTCATTTCATCTTTTGATCGGTCATAGTCTCGGTACATTTTGTTTTTCCCTCCCCAGAATAGTCCGACGTCCGTTATATCTCTCGACATCATACATAGTCTTGACGTCGACGTACTTCAGCTTGCCGATGACCTTTTCCAGCGGGCATTCCGTGACCCTACCATTCTTATAGCACACCATCTTCCCAAAGTCCTTCATCATAACCAGGTCCATAGCGGCAGTGCCAAAGTACCGCCCCATCCTTCGGTCGTAAGCACATGGCGCTCCCCCCCGCTGCAGATGGCTCAAAAGGACGTGTCGTGTTTCTAGTTTGGTACCCTTCTGGATCCCATCAGCTAAAAACTCGCCAATTCCACCCAGAGCCTTGTGGCCGAAATTATCCACGCGTTGCTCCAGCGTAAATTGGGTGGATCCCGCTGGCTTGGCTCCTTCCGCCACGATGATAATATCGTATCTGGTCCCGGCTCTCCTGCCTTCGAGAACCAACTCGTTCACCTTCTCAATTGAGAAATCATGCTCCGGGATCAGGATAATGTAGGCACCACTTGATTCTCCGCCCTCAAGAGCGAGCCAGCCAGTTTCCCTGCCCATTGTCTCCACGACAAATATTCTCTTGTGTGAACCGGCGGTTGTTCTCAGCCGGTCAACCTCTTGAGTGATAACATCCAAAGCTGTCTCAAATCCCAGAGTATAATCAGTCTCACGCAAATCCTTGTCAATAGTCTTGGGAATGCCAACTACATTGACACCTTCACGCGCCAGCTTATGAGCCACACCCAGGGTGTCATCCCCTCCGATGACTATCAGGGCGTCTAAGCCAAGCGTTTCTATATTGGTTAATACCACTTTCGATTGGACATTCTTAGGATCATAGGGATTGGTTCGTGAGGTGCCAAGCATAGTGCCACCGTACCTGTCCCAGGTTCGGACAGTTTCCTGGTTCAGTGGCATAAGGTGCTCCTCAGTAGCCTTGGGCTCAGTTTGCATGAGCCCTTGCCAGCCATCTCTGATCCCAATGACCTCATACTGGGTTCTTCTCTCACGCTTTACTCGCTCGTCCAGCGCTGTTTTCACCAACCACTTCATTGCCGGATTAATACCGGCGCAGTCTCCGCCACCGGTGAGAATGCCTATTCTACTTTTCTTCATTGATAACCACCCCCTTTCTTGAGGCTCAGACATGAAAAACCAGTGGTGTATTTTGCAGTTAGCGCATACCTTAGCCAGTTCCGCCACATGGAATTTCAGCCTGGGAGCTACCTGACCTCGCCGGGATAGCACTCTGCGCCGCGACCAACCTAACTATCGGTATCCGGTAAGGACTGCAACTGATGTAATCGACGCCTATGCCATGAAGGTACCGAATTGACCGCGGCTCACCGGCCTGCTCACCGCAAACTCCGATTTCTATATCCTTCTTGCCTCGCCGCGCCCAGAATATTGCCGTTTCCATGAGCCGGCCAACGCCTTTTACATCCAACACTTCAAAAGGATTGTCCTGTAATATACCCAGTTGGAGATAAGTAGAAAGGAATTTTTTCTCAGCATCTTCCCTACTGAAAGAGTAGACTGCCTGGGTCAGGTCGTTAGTTCCGAATGAAAAGAAGTCCACTTCTGTGGCTAAGTGCCCAGCCCGCATACAGGCTCGCACTGTCTCCATCATAACGCCAACCATCATGTTAGAACCTTTAAGCAAGCTCTTAACCGTCAGAGCCTCCTGAGCAGTGATAACTTGCGGTATCATGATAGAAACATCAGCGGCTACTTCAGTTCTAGCTCGCTCAATCGCTTCGATTTGCATCTTGTATATTTCTGGGTTAGTTACAGCTAGTCTCACTCCTCTGTGACCCAGCATGGGATTCGTTTCCCTGAGTTCAGCAATTCTTTGTCTGACATGAGATTTGATTACCTCCTGTTCCGAGGGCAAGAACTCATGCAAAGGCAGGTCGAGAAGCCTTATGATGATAGGTAAACCCTTCAATTCTCTAAATAGTTCGATAAAGTCTCTTGTCTGTAGCTCGCGGAGATGCTCAATGACTTCCGCTTGCCTTGCCGCGTTTTCGGCAAGTATGAACTGCCTGATGACCGAGAGGCGCTCAGGAGCATTGAACATACGTTCTGTACGGCAGAGCCCGATTCCTTCGGCCCCAAACGTAACCGCGTGAGCAATTGCCTCGGGTGTATCAGCATTGGCTCGTACGCCTAGCCGTTTGAAACCGTCAGCCCATCCCATGAGCTCCGTAAGCTCAGGACTAATGCTCACATCTTCAACTGGCAAAAGCCCAAGATAGAGACTACCAGCGGTGCCGTCGATAGTGATCGCGTCACCCTCTTTGATCACTTGACCATTGACTACAAACTGCCTCGTCACGAGGTCTATATTGATATCCTCAGCCCCACAGATACAGGGCTTACCCATCGCTCTTGTCACTATTGCAGCATGGGAAGTAAGGCCACCTTTTTGAGTCAATACACCATCGGCAACAGCTATCCCTTGAATGTCATCGGGGTTAGTCTCAGGACGTACTAGAATTACCTTGACACCTTTCTTTGACTGAGCAAGCGCTTCTATTGCATCAAAGACCACCCTACCACTAGCAGCTCCAGGTGCCGCGTTAAGTCCTTTAGCCAACGGGCGATAGGCGTCGGACACTTTGAGTTGCTTATGTAGTAGCCCCTGGATATCATTAGCGGTTACCCGCATGATAGCCTCTTCGCGAGTAATTAGGCTCTCAGCTAGCATGTCAACTGAAATCTTCACCGCAGCGTGACCGCTCCGTTTGCCCGTCCTAGCCTGCAGTATGTAGAGTTTTCCTGATTCTACTGTAAATTCGATATCCTGCATATCACAGAAGTGACTTTCTAACTTGTTAGCGACTTTCTCAAGCTCGGCATATACTTCAGGCATTGTTGACTTTAATGTGGATATTGGCTTTGGTGTTCGCACCCCGGAAACAAGTTCCTCACCTTGAGCTTCAACTATATATTCGCCGAAAAGACCCTTTTTACCGGTGCTGGGATTTCGAGTAAAGACTACTCCTGTCCCTGACCTTTCATCACGGTTGCCGTAGACCATCGCCTGAATAATAGCGGCAGTTCCAATTGTTTGGGGAATCTTATTAATGCGCCTATACTCTACTGCGCGCAAATTGTCCCAAGATTCAAAAATACGCTTGATAGCGCTATTGATCTGCCCCATATCACCAATATTGAGAATGGTATCCATCATTCCGGGCATTGAGACCGGACCTGAAGAACGTACTGATACTTCGAAGCCCTCTCCCAGTTTTCGGCCCATCTCAGTCTCAAGCGAAGTAAGAGCTTCCTTTATATCTTCATCGGGAAGAAGACCGGTTTCACGCCACTTCTTATATGCGTCAATAGATATGACAAAACCGGACGGGATCGACAGCCCTAACTGGGTCATCGAAACTAGATTAGCTCCCTTATTTCCCAGCTGATATTTGTCCTTGAAGTCCCCGCCTAACAAGTGCACGTAACTCATATCGCTCAGCTCCCTTTTCCCACCGCATTACTTACACACTCTTCCTCGGCGACATACGCATGCTCGACATACTGAAATAGCATGCGCTGCGCATTATAAAACGAACCATTCAGAGCGATGGCGGAGCGCATAACTTTGGCAAATTCAATTGGCCGCGTGTAATACATCGGCAGAATTATGCGTTCAAGCTTATCGTAGAGAGAGGCTATCTCTTTTGCCGGATTGCTCTCCACCTCCCAGCTCTCGCCGATAGCCCAGCCGGTTACACCTTCCGCATGGCCTTCTATCCACCAGCCATCGAGAATGCTCAGGCTGGGCACTCCGTTCAGAGCGGCTTTCATGCCACTGGTGCCTGATGCCTCCGCTGGTTTCTCTGGAGTATTCAACCACAAATCTACGCCGGCACACAGATGCTTGCCCAGCGCCATATCATATTCTTCCAAATAGACTACCTGCACGGTGTCACGCAAAGCTTTTGCTGCCTGAAATATAGCCTGTATTATAGCTTTGCCTCCTCCGTCCCAGGGATGTGACTTACCTCCGTAGATGACCTGAAGCGGCCCTGCCTGGGTAGCTATCCGCTTCAGGCGGTTCAGGTCAGAGAAAAGCAGGTCGGCTCGTTTATACGTGGCGGCGCGCCGGGCGAAGCCAATGGTCATCATGTTTGGGTCTAACTGGATATTGGTTCGGCGTTTTACCTCGGCCAGCAGGTCTTGTTTTGCCTGAAAGTGTGCCTGCCTGAGTTCATCTACCGGTATGCCTATAGCGTAGCGGAGATACAGGTTGTCACGGCGCCACTCCGGGATATACTTATCATAGAGGCAGCGAAAAGGTAGTGATGCCCACGTAGCCGCATGGACACCATTACTCACCGAGTTTATTGTATAACCGGGGAACATGTCACGGGATATCTCCTCGTGGCGCATGGAAACTCCATTGACATAGCGGGAAAACACAAGGGCAAGATGAGTCATGTTAAGTTCACCGTTGAATAAGCATTCTACGGCTTCAAGCGCCGCCGTCGGCTCTTCACCCAGCACCTGCCGCACCAGGTCTCGCGGAAACTGGTCTTGACCGGCGCGCACCGGCGTATGGGTGGTAAACACGCATCGTTTTCGAACGGCTTCCCTGTCTGCCTTGGTTGATGAGCAGATACCTCGCCCGTCGGTTACCTGCTCCAGCAGGGCTATAGTTAGAAGGGCGGGATGTCCCTCGTTCATGTGATACACCTGTACATTATCATAGCCCAGGGCATGGAGCATGCTAAAGCCTCCTAGCCCCAGTAGCGCTTCTTGGCAAAGACGGTAATGGGCATCTCCCCCGTAGAGATAATCGGTAAGAGTCTGATCCCAGGGGCTGTTTTCGGGCAGCGCTGTATCCAGGAAATACACATATACGTCATGGTTAGAGATGCCATGAAAGGTGTAGCGCCAGGCTTGAACCTGTACCTTCCGCCCCTCAATGGCAACCATTATCCGGGGTTGCATGGGTTGCAAAAATTCTTCAGGAGCCCAGTCAACCGGGCTCTCGGTTTGGTTGCCCCGTTCATCAAGATGCTGTCGGAAATAGCCCTTACGATACAAAAGTGTCATGCCTATCATGGGTATACCCATGTCAGCGGCGGCTCGCAAAGTGTCTCCAGCCAGTATCCCTAAACCACCATTGTAAGTAGCTACGTCTGGGTCAACAGCAACTTCCATGGAGAAGTAAGCGATAGTAGACGTCTTGTAAGTTAATGTCCCTAGCATTGGCGACATCAAAAGCTTCGGTGAGCCAAACATAATTATTCCACACTCATCTGGGTCAGCAGTACTATTACCATTTTCCTGATTATCATTCTATTTCCTTCTTTATCTTGGTTGCAGCGTTTACCGTTGTGGTCTGATTAGGTCAACCTTTTGCTGAGAATAGCCATTCTGCTGGAACTTTGGATCGACTTGTCGTGAAAACTCATTGGATGACCTTCTCTCTTCGGAAGTTTAGTTGGAGTTGGGGTTATCCAATACTTAAGTAAATCTGCGGGGATTTAAAGAAGCTTGCAATAACCTAAACTGAAACCACTATGAACATCATACACTAAAGGAACCCCATTGGCAAGAAGCAAGAGGTACAAACTTCGAAATGAGAGGTTACCCTGATGAAATCCAAGGATTTACGGTTTGCTTAACCCCAACGACATCAACTGTTGTTTACTACCGCACGGTATATTGCCTGAAGAGTAACAAATGATGGTTGTGAATTGGGAGGCGTCGTCTTATGACTTTAGGCTTCTTTCCATATCTAGTACCTTGAGAGTAATCTTCATTACCGAGTCTGCATTGAGGGACATTGAATGTATCCCTTCTTTCTGACCATCCTAATTATAAGTAAAAAGGGGATTTGAAAATGATACAAAAACCAACTCGTTTCACTGCCAAATACCCTATTAACTTACTCTCGTGATTGTTTCTTGGCCTTGAGCTTTCTCGCTTTCTGATCTTCTTCAATCGCCTGTTCTCTAGCTAAAGTGTCTTTCTTTCTTGCCTGGTCTCTAGCCAATTGCTTAATTTCCTCAGCCGCTTGTTTTTCCGCACGCTTGATTCCCCTTTTTTTCTGATCTTCTTCAATCGCCTGTTCTCTAGCTAAAGTATCTTTCCTTCTTGCCTGGTCTTTGGCTAATTGCTTAATTTCCTCAGCAGCACGCTCTTCCTTTCGCTTGGTCTCTTCTAGTGATTGTTCTTTTTGGTCTGTCATTGTTCTACCTCTCCTAACATTGGATAATACTGGAACCAGCCGTAAGTCACTTTGTCGCAGCAACTTCTGTCGCTGCGCTATCTGACCATGACTTATTATATTAAAACGCGTATATCACTGGCAACCATAACTCTGCCCTTCCACCTAGCAGCGAACACAAATGTATTCGTCGGGAAAAGAAAAGAGGCAGGATGAGATCAATCTCCAGTGACATATTTCGCAGGCAACAAAACGCTACTTTGTTACCCGTGAACGAACACCTGGATATTCATGGCAAAACTGTTGACAAGTAAAATTTACTTTTTCCCAATCACAAATAGAGTATTTTCGTCAAACCAATGTACTCTGTTAAGATCCTTGAACTTCCTCTCAATATTGTTCCTAAACCCTTCTATTGCTTCTTCTAGGTCTTCTGGTGTATATAGGGAAAAGGTGGAATAATAGCGAGATCTTGCTCGATCTATAAGTTGTGCCAGGGTCGACATTCGTGCGTATTTGTAGTATTCGACCGATTCAATATGTAGATTTGGCACTTCTGCCACTGTTTCTGTAAATCTATTGAGGCTATAGAGTCGGCTCTCCTTCCGATTGAACATTGGGAAATAGCGGCCCCAAATGCTTCTTATATTCTGATCACAAAGCCTGGTGTAAATGAACATGTGTCCACCCACCTTTAGAATTCTGGCGCTCTCAAGAAGAAACTCGAGTAGGCTAAAGTGGTGTGCAGCATTGAATGTGAAGACGCAATCATAGATATTATCTTGAGAGGGTATTTCCCCCACTTTAGCATTTACTGAAGTAAAATCAGCAATTCCATTATTCATAAGGTTCTTCTCTAAAGCATCTAGCATATCAGGGTTAGAATCAAGGCACGTGAGCCTCAGTTTGGGTTTTAGGTATTTAAAGAGGAGTAAGTCATATCTACCACAACCACAACCTATGTCGATAGCTTCAATGTGTTCCAATTTGTTAATTCTTCTAGCAATAAATATGATAGGGGCAACATCAGTTGTTCGAAGATGGTGGTATTTGTGGGCTATTCGCGAAAAGTGATGATGCATTAAGAAATACTTTTCGTCGCTAGATTTCATTTTTCTCATGCTCTCTAAACACACAAGGATAGGCTGTGACCTGGGCCATAAAGGATACTATTATTACACCAGAATTACCAGCATGGAGATTTGAGAAGTAGCAACTAGCACAAGCTGTCCTTGTGGTGTCTACGTTTACATAATCATTATACTAAGCTATAAGCCTTGAGAAGACGAAAGCGAGAGTACTAACGCAGTTGAGATGACCGAGCAGCGCTCATTGTCGCGTTGCTCCTCCCGATATCACATTCCGAGTTTTGGTTAGATGAGGCTAGGCTGAACAATCCCGAGGATTGTTCAATAGGGCGTTGAACTTCATTCGAAGACATGTATGACCGAACTAGGACATTTCTGAGTCGGCCTAAGAAAAGGGGGACTGCTGTTAATCAGCTCCCTTTTTACTGACTGAGTTACTTATTCTACGTGATCAAATCACCAACGTACTGATCGTTCATTTGCGGGTGTGAATCAGACCGCTCACCCGTGACCTCTAGGTAGGCATAGGCATGAGCCTCTTCAATGGAATCATCGCCATACGGATCAGCGAGACCCTGGAGGAGACCTTCGTCGACAAAATACTTTCCCCAGAGAGTGTTCCCAAGCAACAAATAGTCCCAAGCATACTCATCTGCCTGGCATGCTGAAGCGACCACACGGTTCGCTCCCTGCAAGTCACTGGAATCGTCGAACATGCCACCTGAGTGACATGAACCAAAACACAAGGCGACCTTCTGTGACTCCAGAGCTGAGAGCTTCTGCTGTAAGAAACCATCAGGAAGCCCATAGAAATCATGACTCACTATTCCTTCATCTTGGCCGTCCGATTCCGTATCGCTATCCCAACCTTCACTATCAACTGCTCTGAACCCATGACCGCTGAAGAAGAACACTACAGTTGACTCAGCATCTTCGTTTTTGATCAACCAGTCTATTGCTGAAACTATGGCCCCGTAGGTTGCTTTCCTATTGAGCAGCAACTTGATATTTCCCTTATCAAAACCATAGTTCTCTATCAGGGCGCTTGCCATTTCCTTAGCATCCTCGTCCGCGTGCCACAGGTCGTACTCGGATCCCTCGTAGTCAGCGATGCCCACCACCACAGCCCATTTATTGGCGGGAGGTTCTTTGTCTGGCTTCCCTGGTTTGTCTGGCTTCCCTCCCTGGCCTGGTGGCGCGCCGTGGGGGTTTCCTGTGGGTGTAGAGGGGCCCCCGACCAACTCCATGGTCGGCTTCACCACCGGTAAATCATCAGGAGTTACCTTGGATGGTCCTCCCATGGCTTGGGTCATCGAAATAGCAGGGACTGCAATACTCAATGCCAACACCAGCACAAGAACAATGACTAGTATTCGCTTCATCGCTTTCACCTCCTGAATGTGTGTTCCTTCCCACTATATGGTGTTCTAATGTTCTTTGTCAAGCGTGCTGACGGGTAACATTTGTCAGAAATGTTGGGTAACAAAACAGGCTATTGTTGACATTGAAAACCGATCACTAAAGATTTAAAATAACAATGGGGGGAAAGATGATTGTCGTCACAGGGGCTACGGGCCATATTGGTAACGTTCTCGTCCGTGAATTAATTGCGCTTGGTCAAACTGTCCGTGTTCTCATCCTGCCCAATGATGATAGCCGTCCCTTGGCCGGTTTAAATGCGGAGATTGTCTGTGGCGATGTTACCGATATGAAAAGTCTAGAATCCGCATTTACCGGTGCAGAAGTCGTCTTTCACCTGGCTGGTATTGTTACCATCATGCCTAGCATGAAAAAGCTCCTTGAGCAGGTCAATGTGGGCGGTGTACGTAATGTAGCTATAGCATGTCGTACATCTGGTGTCCGCCGCCTTGTCTATACAAGCTCTGTACATGCTATTGCCGAACCACCTCATGGCACGGTAATTGACGAGTCTCAACCTTTCGATCCTGACCGTGTTCTTGGTGACTATGCCAGCAGTAAGGCCCGCGCTACACTTCTACTACTCGACGAAGTCCGCAAAGGGGAACTTGACGCAGTAATTTGCTGCCCTACAGGCGTTGTTGGTCCCTGGGATTATGGGATCTCCAATATTGGCCAGCTCATACTTGATTTCGCGAGTGGGTACTTGAAATCATATGTAAAAGGTGCCTATGATTTTGTGGATGTGCGTGACGTAGTTCGTGGTCTTATCCTCGCTGCTGAGAAAGGCCAATCGGGGTGCCATTACATCTTCTCCGGTTCGCAGGTTCAGGTTCCAGAACTGATGAAAGAACTGGAACGAAATATCGGCTATCCCGCTCCCACTTATGAGATACCATCTGCAATAGCCCGAGCTGCGGGAGTGCTTGCGAGCATATATTACCGACTAGTACGGAGACGACCTGTTTTCACTGCTTATTCCATCGATGTGCTAAGAAGCAACTCTCAGGTGAGTTCAGCACGGGCACGAGAAGAACTTGGATTTACAACAAGACCCTGGCAGGAGTCTATCCGTGATCATATTGAATGGTTTCGTGACGAAGGGATACTGCCCACACGCAGCTAGAATATAACATTATGGCCTTCGTTCAATATGTAACAAAACGCTATATTGTTACCCAACCACCAATGATTCTTCAAACGCAGCCCACATCGTTATATTGTAACCTTGAACCCTATTAACCACTGTGCAAACATTGAGACGAATATCTACTAAAAGGGCCTTTATAGTAGCAAATACTATTTCTTGGTCTTGGGTAGTGGTTCTATAGAAAGTGGTATTCGCAATACCAGCTCACATTCCGGTAATCTGTCTTTGGATAAAAGCAAGGACAAGCATAATTAGAAATGATAAAACCGTGACTACTGTCCATCTCTTCCCTGCGAGACTGGCTACACCTATCATACCTCCGGTAGCCCCGAAGAATAGCATTACGTATGGAATGACGATTAGTAGATTATTTCGAAATTCGATTTTGGGATACCAATCTACCAGGAACTCCACGATTATGAATACGATCATGAGACTAACTTGAATGTAATAAATCCTTGCTCGGTTCAAGGATCTAGCCGCATAAAGAAGGTAAAACAACGGAATAATAGTAAACTGGATTATTATACCTATCCAGTGTCCAATCTCTGGTTTTTCTAGGAGTCGTGCTACAAAAATTAAGATAGTACTGATATTAATTACATTGGCGGTTATGGCACCATAAAGGTTAACTCGATTGATCAGCATTACAAATACCGACTCATTGAAATCGCTGAGGGGCCTTCAGTCACCGATCTAAGAAGAGTATGCTCTTATTCTTACCTCCGCTGGTACTCTGCGGCCCGGACTGTCTCCTCTTGCTATAGCAACTCCAACATTCTCCCCAACCGCTTCGGTTATCTCCGCAACATTCTTGTCCGAAAATCCTGGACAGAGTAAGACTGAATGAATGCCCTCTTCCTTGACAAGCTTCTTACACTCTTCAACTGCTTGAACCTGATCTTTGACCACTATTGAAAAGAGTTTGTATGTAGATGTTTCTACTAGACTTCTATCCTTCTCTGGTTCTGCATCTGGGGCATGGGTAAGGAAGACTACTTTGAATGCCATGTTCACTACTCTCCTATGGTAATTCCTATCTATATTCGCTTTCACAGTCTATGATTGTCGTATGTCAATGTCAAGCTATCGGTGTGTATTCATAGCTATGAATACACACTTCACAATTTGAGTTTCTGTTGGGTATATTGAGTTGAACATTTCCGAGTTTTGTGCAGTCGCCGAAGAGGTCAGTATGACATCAAAAAGGTTGATGGGATCGCCGTTCCAAAAAGAGAACAGTCAGTGATTGGCGAATGCACGCAACTCTTGGCCGATTCGCTTTCCGGTCATTGGCACGCCGTGGCCGGGCGCCAGCACGCGCGGTTCGAGCCTAGCGAGGGCAACGATAGACTCCTTCGCAGCTCGCTTGTTCCAGGTCGAGTACCACGGCGGGCCGGAGACCCTCTGCCTGTCTTGCCGTAAAGCCCACAACATAAATCCCCACAACGAGTTCAAGTCAACGGTCACAAGGGCATCACCCGTGATCAAAACCCGGTCGCTGGTCCGGATGAAAGCAACATGGCCCGGCGTATGGCCTGGCGTATGAATGCACTCCCAGTCCAGCAGACTTGGAACATTAGCCCCTGGATCAAATGCTTGTGCAACTTCCTTGAGACTAGCCTTCGATAGTATCGACTCAACCCGCCGTCGCGGCATCAAGCGCATCAACGGGAGGATAATCCAGCGGTCGAGCGGGTTGGCATACTTCTCGACAGTCGAAAGATCTCCAATAGCCGCGAGGGGCAATTCGTCAGGATGCACGTAAACCGGACAGCCCCACATACGTGCCAGATCGAGCGCTGATCCTGCATGATCAGGGTGGTCATGCGTTAGCAGGATAGCAGTTGGCCGCGTGTTCGCTCCGAACAACGACTCTGCGGTCTTACGGATCAATCGGCCGCAATTCGCCGATGCGGCATCAATCAAGACCCACGACGATCCAGACCGCACGAAGTACACGTTAGATCGGCTGATACCTTTCCCTACCTCCTTAAAGTGCACCCCTGGGGCAATCTCCTGGCACAGGCCGATATCGGTCTTCTTAGTTGCTTTGTTCAGATTACTCATTGATTTGCTTATTACTCAAATACCCAGTGTATTCTAAAATCAGCAAAGGCTCAATAGTACGTAGCGCCATTCGGGTAGAGGGAGACTACACAAATGTCAGAATTGTTTAATGATAATTAGAAACATCACACAGTTCGTCAGATTGTACACTTAAATCACGTAATAAGTCTTTCTTATTCTGAGAGGGCATATAACTGGTTATTTAAACCGTCACTATCACTTTTGATTTATATCGTTTCGTTCAAGCACTTGCTGTATAATATGCTCCCAACGGCCAGATTCCTCTTGTTTAGGTCTAAGATCTAAAAAGTCATTGTATACAGCCGGCCTGTGTAAACCACTCGCAATCTGGAGTATTTTGCCTTCACACCGTGGGCAGTCTTGATAGGGCCGCATGCGATACGGCGGAAGTGGGTCACCGCAAAACTTACAGTTCCGCATGAATCACCTCCCGTTGGCCTTGCCATTAGCGTTGTTGGTAATCAGTGAATTCCAGGTACACCATACCAATTACACCTACTATAGATTAGGTATTATGTCCCAGAATACCAGGTGAGAAAGGAACCAAACCCCGGAAGGAGATTGCACAATTCTGACAAAAGTGCAATTCGGAGATGGAGGCTTCGCGAGCGAGTGTTGAGAGGCTGGGCAGGTCGGCAAGAGGCGAAATATCGCTTGTCTGGCTTCATATAATGAATGGCGGGCGGCACTAGTAAGAAAAGGTTGATAGAATTATCGTGTTTGTAATCCACTGAAATCAGGGTTACCAGTTACATGGGGAACCTAGAATGTTGGCAGATTATGTATGTTATATCCTGCTATTCGCCTTGCTAATGCTTCTATCCACCCCTTTCCTAATTGTTGCTACCAGGAAAACTGGCAAAACCTTGAAGGTCGCAATGGTTACAGGCCTAGTGGCAGGAATATTACAGGGTTTGACAGGAGCCTTCTTGTTAGCAGTATCCATGAATCCGCCACCTGTATGCGGATATGGTTACTTTCCCTCTCAAGTGTTCGGTGTAGCTCACATTCTACTAGGGGTAATTGGAATCGGTTGTAGCCGTATGGCTTACCGGCGCCCGGTGATAGCTGGTGTCTTGCTTATGACTGCGGGTATAGGTTCTCTATCGTCTTTCCTTGCCTTTATGTATCACTCCCCCTTGATCTTCGCCCTATTCTTTGCCGCCGGTATGCTTTGTTTGGCAGGTCGAAAAACGAAGTTGCAGGATTAGACTACGTTTTCCTTTGTTAACGTTTGGCAGGAAGCAGCGCAGAACCCCGCAAGACACGGGGGACGTGGGCCAACAATTCTCGGTTTTGTGCAATTTGCTCACTCCAACGCCGATATACATTGATTTTTATGGAACTGGTGCATATCGCTTCAAATCCTGTATATTACTGTTGTGGAAGCCATGAATGAAGAACTAATCGCTCCCTGCGGAATGAACTGCGCCTTGTGCGCTAGCTACCTGGCGATGAAGAACGACCTCAAAAAGAAAGGAATTGGGAAGACGTACTGCGCCGGCTGCTTGCCACGAGGTAAAAATTGCCATTATAAAAGACAATGCGATCTCCTGGGAAAAGGACTGGTGCGGTTTTGCTATGAATGTGAGGATTTCCCATGCCAACGACTAAAGACCCTCGATAAGCGCTACCGCACCTTTTACCATATGAGCATGATTGAGAACCTGAAATACATCAAGGATAATGGTATTAATAAATTCCTTGAAAGAGAGCAAGAGAAGTGGCGATGCCCTGAGTGTGGTGGTGTAATATGTTGCCATAATGGTATCTGCTTTGATTGCGGTCTAGATAAGCTACGACAAAAGAAGCACAGATATCGCTGGGAGGAGAATTGATGAAGAAAACCTGGCAAGAGAAATTAAAAGACAAACCTTCCTTTCCTAAGGTGCTAAGGTTGGAGAAAGAGTTTCCCTGTTACAATGCCGTGCACAAGATGGGTGCTGAAGCTGGTGATGCTGTTGTCCTGGTTAATCCATCGGAAGTAGTGGAAATCATGAAGCAGGTACCGAAAGGTAAGCTTATCACTATCGTCGAAATATGCAAGAAGATTGCCAAGCAGCATGGTGTACCGGCTTGCTGCACGCTAACCACGGGTATCTTCATTATGACAGCGGCCAATGCGGCAGAAGAAGCAAGCAAGGAGGGTAAGTCATTAGATATACCATACTGGCGGACGCTCAAAACAGATGGTTTTTTGAATGAAAAATACCCCGGCGGACAAGAAGCGCATAAGAGATTACTTGAGAGAGAAAATTTCAGGGTCATTGCTCGGGGCAAGAAATACCAGGTTGACGATTATAAGAAATACCTGATTAAGTTAACATAAAACTATTGCCAAAATATCTCGCCTTGCATATAACAGATTTGCATCCTTGCTCATTCACTCAGTTTGTTTCAGTTTGGAGAAAAGATCCCTTTTAAAGCACTGGGTAATCATTCAAAACATGGACCATTATTGGCACCACAATTCATTGTCAATAAATACAACCCTGGGTATAATGACACGAAAGACATCATGATTATGCGCTACGAACATACTCAGGTTGGATACTTCATCATTGTGGCCATTGTAGCAGCAATGGTGGCAATCGGGATTATCCTGGCGAATACCGGCGCTAATTTGATTGCTGTCGCAGTCCTGGTTGTCCTAGCGGTAGCTCTAGTGTTATTTCCCAGCTTAACCGTGGTTATCTCGGAAGAAGAGCTATTAGTGCAATTTGGGCCTGGAGTAATCCGCAAACGGTTTAAGTTGAGTGAGATAGAATCGTGTCAAGCCGTAAAAATTCCCTGGTATTATGGGTGGGGTATTCGGTTAACGCCACACGGGATGCTATTCAGGGTTTCCGGCTTTCATGCTGTCCAGATCAATTTGATGGCAGGTAAGAAATATTTAATCGGCACTGATGTTCCACAGGAGCTTGAGGAAGCTATTAGACAGATCATAAGTCACCATTAAGGATTATTATAAGGTACCATTTGAAAGCGACTCTCGCGTTGGAAAAAAGAGTGGACATGTAAGTTGTCAAGAGATTGGCATCTTGACCCCACTAATAACACTACTTGTCACATCAGTAGGCAACAAATAGTCATTTCGTGACATTCGTTTCACTAAAAGGAAAACCTCCTGATTCTTGAGCGTATGCACAGGTTTATATGTATGTTCTGCGGAAACAAAACGGTTTAATAACTGTTTCCCATACACTATGATATGATTCTCAAAAATGAAAGAAATATTCCGTGACAAGTCAAGGGATAATTTAGCACAGAACCTCAACTCCTTGGGGATTAGAGCGGCCCTGGCTGAACGCGGCCGGGCCGAAGAGAAAGTAGAGAATTCATGGTATCAACGTTCCTTGGGAGTTATAGACATACCAGAAGGACTGGTCAGATGGATAAATATCTTGAAGAAAGATGGGAGCAAGAACAGCCCTCCTAGATGGTGGGTCATTCTCGGGATACCGGATGAGAGACCCCTCTCAAATCATAAAGCGGTTGACATCAAGACAATAAGAAAGAAGTCATTTCCTTTGTTCGGGAAAGTAGTCGATGTGACCTGGGAAGGTAACGACCATCATACTGGACTAGCCGAAGTTCTTTCCAACGATGAAGCGGTAAAGAACCTGGCGAAAAGGATTGGGAATTTGACAGTTCATAGTTATGCCAAGGAATTTCAAGGGTGGACATTGCAAGTGGATAGGCGATTTGAGCCAACAAATCAAGATTGGGATACCATTCAAAAGATTGCCAATTATATCCTTTCATCAGCGCGTGTCTATTAGCCAAGGCTTGGATCTCTGGTGAGCAATTAAGGTTTGAAATGAAACACAAGCGGTGTCAAGTTGGGATTTCCGATTTGAATTCGCAATTAAGAGTCCTGGCTATTATTGCTTTCATCACTAATGATGGCGCAAAGGATATGGAGAAGGGGAGAGCTAAAGGTATTCAAGAAACTACCCAAGAGAGAAAGGTTATGGCTTGGTGATGGAACTTGTATTCGGCTCGGACCGGAGCACCGGAACCACGTCTGGAGCTACGATTTAATGATAGACCGCATAGCCGATGGCAGGATCTCCAAGATACTTGATATCATGAATGAATAGAGTCGGCACTGTCTGGCTATTCTAGTATACCGTAAAATCGAGAATCAGCGTGTGATTGCTCTCATGTTTAACCTGTTCATTTTCCGGGGCATCCCAGAGCATATCCGCTCCGATGACAGCCTGGAGTTCACGTCAAAGGCAGTAAGGAAATTGCTTGACCGCCTGGGTGTGAAGACTTTGTTTATAGAACCTGGTAGTCCCTGGGAAAACGGGTATATTGAACATTTAATGTAAAGCTACGGGACGAGCTTCTGAATTGGGAAATATTCACGACTCTGGAGGAAGCTAAGGTCTTGATAGAGCAATGGCAAAAGGAGTATAATCAGATGCGTCCTTATAGTGCCCTGAGATACCGTCCACCAGTATCTGAAGCTATACTAATTATGACTTAACAGGTGGTATCGCTGTTGGGGCCAGGGCAGATTGAGTAGCCCCTCCTTTCTCCTCAGCAACAATATTATGCTCCGGGAAGGCTCTGCCAATCGTATCCACAATTATACGTTCAGCACCTGTGTCCACTGCGGAGACGGGATTAAAGTGCCCTGAGCCTTTATAGATCACGCCCTTGCTTTTCCCTAGATTTTCCATCAGGAAACGCCCGGCGCGTAATGCTACCTCTTTGCTACTGCCAAGTATTTTTCCCTCACGCTGCCCTTCAATCAGATGAAATTCAAACTCCCCAACCTCGAGCAATGTAAAATGAGGAATGCCGCTACTCTATTTCCAGTTCCTCCACGCGCTCTGGCAGTGGGATGCCGGTATCGGCATCCCAGCCCATTAGATTATAATAATAGTGTTTTGCCTTCTCCTGTTCCATAGGATCCAGTGCCGTGGCGGACAAAACTCCGTCCGTCTTGGGCTGGTAAAAGCGCCTGGGTAGCACATCTTCTTTCTCGGTGAAACCATTACGGATATTGAAAAGGCGCATCACGGTCAGGATCCTCTCTGCTACCCGCATCTGTTCAGCAATATCAGTATCCCAGCCGCAAACCGCCGCTGTGATTCCCGCCAGCTGTTTGAAGGAATAAGGAAGAAACATACAAATAGCAAGAGAATCATGAATAATTTCCTTCAATTGGATTGCTTTCAACAGCGCTACCTTGCGTGGGCTAATTTCATCCGCAGGCAGTAATTCCAGGATACCCAGAGGGCGTAGGTCATCAAGACTGTCAGGATCAATGTACTCTGTGTCCATCATATTGCAACAGTGATCGGCACCGTGTGGATTCACCATAAAGCCCAAGCCAAAGCCAGGTTGTATCCTGGGTTCATGCATGCCTGGCTCCAGTCCCTTAACATGGACAACAAAGTCCTCCGCACCCTGTCCAATCTGCCGAGCAGCCCTGAGGGAGCCTTCCGCCAGCAACGCACCAATGCCTTTACGATGTGCAATCAAATCGATAATTTTTAGCATCGCTTCGGCATTGCCGAATCTGAGTTCAATACCGCCGGTATCTCTGGTCGTAATCAAGCCTTTCTCAAAGCATTCCATGGCGAAGGCGACGGTACTGCCAGTGGAGATAGTATCTAGTGCATAATCCCCGCAAAGCTGGTTCGCCAGGCAGACGGCTGCCAGGTCATCAATACCGCAGTTGGAGCCAAGCGCGGCCAGAGTTTCGTATTCCGGGCCACCGTAAGCAGGGTTAACCTGATACGGCTTATCAATTTTAACGGCCTTCTTACATCGCACAGGGCAGGCAAAACAGCCGTCCATACCTGCCAGAATAGTGTCTTTGATGGCGATGGCGTCTATTTTGTTAACACCGGGAAATAAGCCATCTCGGAAATTGCGCACAGGCAGATTGCCGGACGCCTCATACGCTGCCATTCCAGCGCCGGTGCCGTAATTACGGAGATTACCCGTGCTTTCCAGATTGCCGGCAAGCCACTGGCGATACTGTTTTAACCCTTCCCGGTCTGCCACTTCCGGTGCTGTATGCCCCCGCACTGCTACGGCTTTCAGGTTTTTGGCACCCATGACCGCTCCAAGACCTCCACGCCCCGCCGCATCAAAAAGGCCGTGCATAATACAAGAAAAGCGCACCATGTTCTCACCGGCGGGGCCAATCAGTGCCAGCCGTATCTTGTCGTCGCCAAGTTCTTGCCTGATGGCGTCTTGTGTTTCTTTCGTACCCCGCCCCCACAGCTGTGCACAATCTCGGATCTCCGCCACGCCATCATGTATCCAGAGATAAACCGGCTTTTCTGCCTTACCCTCAATGATTACCGCATCATAACCAGCGCGCTTGAGTTCCGTTCCCCAGAACTCTCCCACCTCCGACTTGGCGATGCCACCGGTAAGTGGTGACTTGGCACCCACGCAGTGCCGCCCGCTGCCACCCAGAGAAACACCCGTCACCGGTCCCACAGCGAAGACTAACTTGTTATCAGAGCTTAGCGGGTCAATATCCGCAGGCAGCTCCTTCCAGAGATAGTATGCCACAAAACCTGCGCCCCCGAGGTATCTCCGGCAAAATAGCTCATCAGTGGCTTCCTCAGAGATTCTCTCGTTACTCAAGTTTACTCTGAGTATTTTTCTGTTATAACCGCCGAGTGTCTTTTCTAACATAAATATGTCCTCCTATCTAGTCCAGTATTACAAGGGGAATGGCAAAAGTTTAACTGCCCAAAAACCTAAGTGTATAAGATGCAATCGCCGACTGTCAACCCTATATGCTGGCTGACCACATAGGTAACACTGGACCACGGATTTTAGCAAGCTCCTTTTCAATATACTCTACCGGAGTGACGTAGGCAAGAGACTGGTGCGGGTGGTGGAAGTTATATTCTATTAGCCCTTCAGTGAGCCGGGGATTGAACTCTTCTCACCCTCTCGATTTTCCAGGTGGAGATCTCCTCGGAATATTCTTTCTCATAAAGGACTTCTTCTTGTCATAGTAAGGATATCTCTTTCTTAAGCGTCTTATTCTTTCCTCCTGGATGAGGGTTACTTCCCAATTCCTTTTATGGTGAGGAGCTTTAGATTGGTCTGCCAGACTTTTAACGTTGTATTTTGAGCCCTTGGCTGGACCACTTGTGAAAAGTCTTCCTTGAGATGCCGAGATGTTTGGCAGTGAGAGCGGCATTCCCTTTACCAACTGTATGATAAAAGACCATCCACTCCACTCTCAATCTCTCCTGGCTTGTGAACCCCAAAATGTCCAGCACTTCCCTCCACCTTTCATGCCTATCCTTACGGGCAATGGGCTTTCTCATCCTGGTAACTCCTCACGGTAAGTTATTACCACTAAACATACCATGAGTGTTACCCATGTATCTCAGCCTCCGCAGCTATTGTCAGCTGCCTTCGCGCAAATATGGGATATCTTTGATTATCATTGCGGTCTGAGGCTCATCGAGTCAAGAAAGTACTGACAAATCGTGTCTGTCCATAATGCCATACCCCTTTAAGTATTATGGTGAATTCTGTGACAGAGAGTCATGAACCTTGCCTCTTGAGCCAGTCAGGCATCTCTGGGACTATTCTGTGCTTCATTCCCCTGGGTGGTGCTGAGAGGCCCCAGAACCACGTGACTGGTACTTTGCCGGTGTTTTTCGCTGAGTACTTCCATCCTCTAGACCAATACCCCATGTCTCCAGCTTTCAGGTGTAGTTTATTGGCTTTACCCTTCCTTATTTCGAGTGCATCTTTGCCCCAATACATTGTGAGCTCTCCCACCAAAATATAGTAAAACTCGTGGCATGGGCCATAGTACTCATCCGCAGTCCCATCATCTTCGTCTTCTAACGAGAAAACAGTTGTTTGAGCGTTTGGCTGCATGAAATACAGGCCCACAGCACCCGGTTCTTTCACTTCTCCTAATACTCCCACAGCGCCGACTTTTTCCACTTCTCCTATTCTGGTGATGTGAGCACCAGGCACCAGATCATCTATGTCGGATACCATATCGTTCAGCGTATATACCTTTGGTTCAACTAGTGATTTGTCCATTCAACTCCTTTCTATAATAGTTGATTATTCACCTGCACATTATGATTTCCTGAGGGATGTTGTTAAGTCTTTCAGCTCCTGTTTTGGTGACAACAAATTCATCCTCCAACTGGAAGTCACCGACATTAGGAATCCCAATAGTTGGCTCCAGTGAGATAACTGTGTTTGCCCTTAATCTAGTGTCTCGATAAGCATTATCATGAGTTATATTGTGATAACCAATAAATGGCCATTCGTGTACTTCAAGACCTACCCCATGACCTCCACCCCAGGACTTCTCTTCTGGCCAGTTTTCC
>Ga0307376_10001685_pt1 | contig 23116 bp, 42 predicted proteins | sample TR2MG_FD_202536 | JGI IMG/M metagenome (GOLD analysis project Ga0307376, IMG submission 202536) | Soil microbial communities from Risofladan, Vaasa, Finland - TR-2 | ecosystem: Environmental > Terrestrial > Soil > Coastal area > Acid sulfate soil | place: Finland: Risofladan, Vaasa | collected...
CCCCATTCGTCTTGAATACTTGCGGTTGATCCATAGTTTGTTGTGTTGATAAAATTCGAAACATTCTCTAGATCAGGTAAATTACTTACGTCCAAAAATCCGAAAAAGGCCGGCCGAATTGGGGCTGTTCCTATGCCTGTAGACGCATTGATAGCAGACGAAATCATCTGAGCATCGTTGTTTAATAGTGTTGTTACGGCACTGTCAATGTCCGCCTTACTCAACTCTGTTGGCGTTCCGCCATTAGTCCCGTTTGAGCATTCCAGAACATTTGAAGTGGAAGCTAAAACATCTCTTGTCAGTTCGTCAATCGTCTGAGCCATATTTTGTGATAAAAGTCTAGCAGATTCGTTTAATACACGATCTTCAACGGTTAGCTCTACTTGGTTTGTTATCGTTACGAAATTTCCGTAAAAACTTACCTGTGCTTTTATATCAGTAATTGATAGTGGTGCTCCCGGAGGAGTAATTCCATCCTGTAAAGCAACAGGAACCGTAGAAAGCCTGGAATAACGTCTGAAGACGATTCGGTCACCAGATTTCTGTGGAAGCACTCTTTTTTGTGCAAATCTTGTATAGATAAGCGTCGGATATGCTGTCATAAGTAGTAAGCGATCATAATAATCTCTTACCGCTGGTGGCAGTACCGCTGTTGTTGTGATTGTCATTTTGATATGTCCTTGTTAGGCATATCCTAGATTTTTGTTAACTTGACTCATGAAATCGTTATCTGACATTCCTTTCCAATTCTTTACAGAAGAAACAGGTGAAGATTGTCCCATGCTTGAGAGTGATCCAGTTTTGCTGGAATTTTTAACTATGCGTTCAGCGTCGGCATTCTTTTTAACCGCTTTCTGTTCTGATTTATAAGTATCGGAATTTTTTGCTAGATAGTAGGCGAGTTCGTAGTCTTGAGTTTTTTCGAGAGTATCTCGTAACCTAGGATTTGATTTAATTACTTCTGGTAAATATTTCGTTACAGTTTCTCGATAGTCAGGATACTTTTGAGTCATCTGCACTTCAGTCAAAGCGATCTGCATTTGATTACGTTCTTTAGCGATAAATTTTTTATATTCACCAACTGTCATCACGTCATCATCAGAAAGCCCATCATACTCATCTTTTTTAGTTGATTGAGTCTGAGCCTGCATTTGCATTAAACGCATGTTATCCTTAAGAACCTGTAGTTCTTCTTGCATCTGTTGACGCTGTGATCGTTCTGATTGCAAAGCTGAAAGCGGTACATGTTGCTCAGAAGCTTGCTCAGTTTGATTATCTACATTGTTTTCAGACGACGGAACGGCGACTTCCGCATCATATACGCCCGAGTCTTGGGTATTTTCTTCCATGATATTTTTCCTTTGACGCCCGTAAAGTCGGCGGCACTATTGTGTTGCGTAAGCCCAGGGGATTGAAGTCGTTTCAGTGACTACTTCGTTTCCTGGTTTTGCTCCATAAAGAGAGAGTTTATCGAAATCAAAAGGCACTTGAGGCATATTTACTTCCCAAGAAATAGATCCCTTGGAATTGTCTACTTGTCCTAAGATCGCTCCCACCATAGACGGTGGCCTTTCTCCTAATGCTTTTATGAATTTTTTCAATACGAGTTTACCATCGAGAGTTTGCTTGGAATGTTTGGCATAAATCATGATCCAATACGGATCTGTTCTATGCTTATTGGCTTCGACTATCTGAGACAGAAGCTTATTGTCATCCTCAATGATTGCATCTCGGGTTTCCCCTGTTTCTTGAACCATAACCACCCCTTAATACTGGTAGTTAAATGCTTCTGATGGATAACCTTGATTTCCTTCTTTATAAGGTTTAACCTGACCCCATCCTTGACCTTCCGGTACTGACCATGATTTAACACTATAAGCGTGAGTATTATCTTTAAGACTACTCATGCTTTTTGGTGCATACATGTCATTACTAGAACCTGCATTAGATCCTTTTTTTTTCATGTTAATTCTCCATTGGATTTATTGGTTGCCCCATTTGAGGCGATTCGGGCTGAGACTGACTTTCGTTAGCATTAGCCGAAATTGTGACGTCGTTAGCTTTGATTTCTTCTTCTTTTACTCGACTCATTTCTTCAAATGACTGAATAATTGCGAAATACTTCATCAAGTTATCTTGATCCATTGACTCAAGTTCTTTGATAGCCTTAATCTTAGCCAAAGCAGCATCGGATCTGTCCGCAACAGCTTTAGCAGCCCTTTCATCTTCTAATCCCATATTCGCGACTGAACGAGTAAACCTTTCTTTTGAAAGTGCAATATCTGAGATAGATTTCGCCTTATTGGATTCTTCTTGAGAAATAAGAATTCTCTCTTGAATCTTAGCTTGTTCTTGTTGTGCTTGAGCCTGTTGTTGCTCCATCTCTGCAATTTGTTGCAGGAATTCAGTTTTACCCTGGATAGGAGCAGCCTTAGCAAGCATTTCGCCTGTAACAGGAACTCCAAGACCTTTAAGATCGACAAGCTGTCTAAAGTACATTTGTTTTTGAGAATCTGTTAGCATCCCTTCTTGGATTTCAACATCATATTTTATAGATTCAGGATCATAATAATTATCATCGGGTTTCTCTCCAGTAATCCTAAATATCTTCTCAGGTGTCCATGTCTGCATCATCTTTAACATTTTCTTAGAGAGTTGTTTTTGGCTATATCTGAGATTATCGAATACGTCTTGTAGGTTTGTGAGAGCCGCCCCTTGTCTTAGCATCATCATTACACCAGAATCGTTGGCGTTGTCTGCGATACCGAAAGCTGCATCGTTAATTCCTGCTATCTCTACGATATTCTTATCAAAAACCTCTTGAAGCTGGAACATGCTAGGTGGGATTTGCCCAGGCTGAATTTTTTCAATCGATCCTGGTTTAGCATCTGATTTACGCCAAATTACTTTACCTTGGGACGCTTGGAATAATGATCTAGGATTAATTACTGCATCTTCATCTGCTATCCACCCGGAATTTACTTGAGAATCAAGCAAATCGGTCATCTGAGATATTCTGCGGTTAATTTCTGTTTGAGGATCTCTTTGACATCTGATTAAAGACTGAACCTTTAAGCTCCATAGATCCGACTCACTTTCAAATATAGAAACAAAAGGGACGAAAGGGTACTCATCAAGGCCATATGGATTTTTTTCAATTTTCATGACCTCGTTATTAACAACAACAGTCAATTCAATAATGCGTTTTTGTTTTTTAACCACTTTTAATTGAGGATAAAGTCTTAGGTATTCATTTAATGCATCTTTACCAAAATCAAATTCAGTAAATTCGCCTGTTTCCATATCTACAATCATTGGGACAGTTTCCCAGCGTTGTAAATACATTTCAGTATAGGCTAATAAATCTTCCCCGTTAGGCTGTCTTTGATATGGCAACCAAGTAAACTTATCGTCTCTTTCCCATCCCATTTCATGAAGCCTATAGACATCTTTCTTTTGATCGGGAAGCATGGAAGCTACTTGTTCAACACCAAGATATTTTCTTCTAATAATATTGGAACAATCAGAAAAATCTAATTGAGTTAGGTAAGGATCACAGATAAACCCCGAATATGGCTCTCTAGACATCTTCACGTCTCCATTGATCGGATCACTTCGATAGTCCATCCAAAGGGAAGCTAGATTCCAGCCCGTCTTACAAGCCCCACCAAAACACTTAGAGATAGTCCTATATCCATCGCTCTGGTTCATCGAGTGCATAAGAAGCTTAGTTCTTAGGTCTGCTGTTACTTGGTCTTTATTCTCCACAGGGACAACAACTGAGGATAAGCGGTTTTTAGCCTGATATCCGGTTATCATGTCAATATTTCTCTTCACTTTGTTGAAAACAAACGTGGATCTTCCTTCCTCATAAAGCTTTTGTTTTTCTTTAGCGTTCCATTGATCGCCCAGATAATATCGTAAATCTGTTTCTGCTTCGGGATAGAAGGGACTCCAAGCGTAATAATCTTCTTCATAGTGATTATTAAGCTCAGTTATTCTGCTTAGATCTGATACCATTGATTATTTCTTTTTAAATTTATTTAGAGTTTTAGCAAGAGTTGCTTCTTTACCGATTGTTCCGCCTTTTTTGGCGGCAATATTAAGCTTTTTAGTAGGGATTTTCTTTCCTTCGGGGACACCTAGTTCACGATGCAACTTACCTTTATTCTTAGGGTTGATTGCACTCTGTATCCAGTTTTTGGCCATGTTGGAATCCTTGACTGTATTTAATTTTTTATGATTTCTATAGATAAGAAGCTTCAACAGTGCTAAAGTCGAAACTGTATTTAATAACGCCAGACGGGGGAATCGAACCCCCGCACCTAAATAGATTATTTAAAACTTAAGTGTTATCTCGTTTTAAGAGATACCTTATATGTTTCGGGATACCTTCCCGTGCCTAGCAATGATTGTATTTTTTGATTAATAACGGTAAGAATATTTATCTTCAATCAGTTGAGCTTCTTCTTCGCTCATATGACCTTTTCGAATCTTAGATTGATTTATCGCTAAGTAGCGGTATGCGTCTGCTGTGTGGGAAGCCCAGTTATGCAGCGGGAGTTCACTATATACGTTTAATTTTTCATTATAACGTTTTTGGTAATTTTCCGCAGCTTTAATAAAATAATTACACTTATCTTTATCTACCCATAATCTAGAAAATAAACCTCTAGCTAATTCAATTCCCTCCATTAAAGGTATATTAGGAGTAATTTGAAACGATACTCCAAGATCTTTAGCTATTTGTAGTCTAGTTTGAGCACCCGAACCCAGCTCTCTTACCTGTATATCATGAGGGGCAAAGTGTGAATCATATATCCATTCATTATCTTTAGCTTTCTGGTCGATAATCTTAGCATAATGAGCTAATCCCTCTCCCTGATTGACATACATATCGATAATATGAACTTCTTGTCCAACATTCTGAGCGAACAGGATCACGGTTTCATCTGATACGCCAATATCCCAAAAGGTCGAAACAGGGGCATACTCATCATAAGGAACACTAGTAATTCGTCCCTCATCCCACATTTTTTGTATATATCGACTGTAGTAAGACCCTTGAATTCCCAATGTAAAGGAACAATAAAACTCTTGTTGGATAAAATCTTCACTCATACCATCTTCACGCTCACTTTGAATAGCAGATTCGGGTATAATGTTTGTATCTTTAACCGTTAGAAGCTCACAAAACCATTCTGGATTCTGTTTAGCCATATCGAATAGTTCTTTAGCATGATTCGAGCCTCTAGGTGTAAAGTTAAAAACCGCCCACCCTCCATTCTCAGTTAGGATAGGCCTAATCAAACTCCAAGCGGTAGGATCTTGTAGGGAATACTCAGAGAATACGCAACCTATAGGGTTTGTTCCTACGATGCTGTCAATGTTGTTAGTGCCTACTACTTGGATTATAGAGCCGTTTTTAAGCCTTATCTTCATCTCTGTTGAGTTTTTCTTGCCATCGATTAAACAGGCTGGTAAATGGTCTAAGAAACGCATTCCCTGCTTGTCTATACCGTCCCATAGAATCTTTCTACCTTGGGCAAAATGGGGGAAAAAGTAGTAGTAAATACCAACTTTCTGTAAAGCTTGAGATATAAGATAGTTCCAACATGTTTTTTCCTTTCCTGCACGCCTGTGCCATACTAGCACGGCACGCTTTTTAGTACTCATTGCATTAAAAAAAGGGATTTGGTATTCTCTTAGTTTGAATTGGTGGGGTATTTCTATATCCAAATGTTATCCTTTTAATGGGCGTTTATGGAAGAAAGAGAAACAGGCTTACTAGAAACATTTTTAGAAAGATTTAATGGTATTAATGAGTGCTTAACCAGTTTGGACAGAAGTTTATATGAAATATATAAAGTTTTAGATGATATAAAAGAGATGCTACATAATAGACTTGATTAAGTCCATTCATGAAATAATAATAGGGTTTAAATGTCGAATGAAATAAATAAAATAACAATACTTGGAAAAGAGATAAAATGGAAAATATGAAGAAAGAAGAAAATGAAATGAACGACGGTGAAGAGTGTGGTAAATTAATTCTCTTAGATGATCACTTTGAAATTAGCGATGCTGTTATAGACCAATCATGTCTATTGATTAAAGACTCCATTCAGCAATCAATGTCAGATTAATAGGATCATTCTTCACTTGAGAAATCTATTTTTTTATAATATTCATAATCTTCATCACGAGGGGGTTTTATACCTTCTTTAACGCAATTGGACATCATTTCCTCTGCTTCATCTCTTAATACATACTTTCTGTGAATATGAGGGGTTTCTATATTACAATCTTTAAAATCACACATTGTTATATACTCGTAATTTATATGATCTAAAGTTAAAACTATCGTAACCGTTGGAAATGGACCGTAATTCTCAAGTATAATGATTAGCAAGTTTTAGACTTTAGTTTTGTGTAGAAAAACACTCTATTATCATCCAGGTACTTCGAATAAACGTTCACATACCCCTTAGCCTCAAGCTCAAGAATCTGTAGTTTATGAGTAATATCTCTTTCGTAAATTTCTACGAAATCATACCCATCTTTAGTTAAATTATACCTTTGCTCAAGCAAATCGCATTTAAGTTCTAATTCTCTTTTAACTGTGCATAAATCCACATACTTTTTTTCATAATAAGCGGCGTCGTCTTTATACCTTTTTTCATCTAATTTAAGCTCATCGATTTCAGCGTTTTTCTTATCATTTAAGTTAACTATCGCTTGTCTTAAGTCAGCGTTTTCTTTTCCCGTTACCACTTGACTTTGTTCAAGTGTTTTAAGCTCAACAAAAAGGTCGTGATATGAACGTTTTTCCTCTCTTATTTCATATAATAAACTATCTCTGTCATTTAACAGATCTTCTATTTCTTCTAAAAGATCTTCTATTTGTGTTTTGTATTTCTTAAATATCACTTGTCTTTTCCTTTATTTAATTTGTAGAATTTCATATTTAACAAAACCCGAATTTTTATGGAAGGTGGTGGGGGATAGTTTTACTTAGGGCAAAGGTTTACCCATCAAAAGTTCAAAAGCCTTTTTAGCTTGCTTAGGAACTACGGCATTTCCTAGAGCCTTAAGTCTGTCCACCCTAAAGCGTATCCCATTAGTAGTTCGACAAATTTCGGACACAGCTTTTTGCCACTCGTATTTTGTTCGTTCATCATTATCACTTGCCACAATGTTTCCCCCCTTCCTTTGCTCGAGTAACCGTCTGTCTTTGACGCTCTTGGAGTAGGGAAAAGATAGTTCGGATAGCACTCCTTGTGAATCTGTTCCCTTAGATTCGCTGGTTTGTTTCTCCCCTTTCTTGTTGTTAAAAACTGCCTTCTCATTGCTTCCTTGCCTCTCAAATTCATGTGATCCATTGTATTTGGAGTAGCCCAGTAAAAACCACCTTTTTCTTTGGTGTAATGCTCCGACGCTTGCAGCGGATATAACACACCATCTACAATCATACCCCATTTTGGCAACTTCTCTAACGACTCGAAGTCCCCCTTTTGAGGTGATTCCTGCGACGTTTTCAAGGAATATGAAAGCGGGCTTGACTTCTTTGGCCACGCGTAAGATCTCGAAAAACAATCCGCTTCGCTCGCCTTCCAAGCCTTTTCTATTTCCTGCAATGCTAATATCCTGGCATGGGAAGCCTCCATAGATGATATCGACCTTGGGAAGTTGATCTGTTGGTAATGTTCGTATGTCGTCCCAAATCGGTGCTTGGGGCAAATGTTCTTCTTGCATTCTCGACAAGATGACGCTTTGACAGTAGGGCTCGATTTCGCAATATGCGATTGGGTTAATGTATTCAGATAAAGCCACATCTAATCCTCCAATTCCCGTAAAGAGAGATAACCCATTAATCATTTAGTAGATCTTCTATTTTTTTTCTATTCCTGTTAAATATCATTTTCTATTTCCCTTTCTGTTTGCATACTTCACAATCTTTCTTTTCGTATCTATACATAGGCTCATATTCTTTGTCAACCAATTTGAAATCATATAGAACTTTTTTTTCATTGCAATGACAACCACTACTAGCAAAATACAAGCCAACTAGGATTGCAATAGCTATCATAGACAATTGAAACAACCTGAATCTTGTCTCTATTTTATAAGACAACTCAACATCATCTATAAGTTTCTTTTTATTTTGTGCTTGGGCTTTAGATTTCGATAGTTTCATGTTCCACTTTAGTTTGAGTTTTTGAGATTGAATGTACTTGTTTATCATTGATAATAACATTAATAACCTCACCTCCAGATTCTTCATCCGGTCGTTGCTTAAGTAGTACTTTTCCTAGATAGATTAGCATAGCGGGGTTACCTTTCAACGCACACCTAAACTGAGCCCGTCGTAAGCCCATTGTTCCGTGTGCTCTATTCTCATGCACTATATGATCATATCGACGCTTGATTGTCTCTCTAGAGCAACCCACTATAGAACCCATTTCTTCATAGGTACAATGAATTCTTGCTAGCTTGCCGAGTAGTTCTTCATCTACCTTGATCTTAGCAATCGTTCCTTTCTTAGTTCTTTTCTTTATCTCACTCATTTTATCTTTACCTTGTAACTAGCACTGTCAATTTTTTGTATAAGGGTGTCTAAAAGGGCTTGCGTACCCTCTAAATCGCTCATATTCTCAATCTTGAGTGTTACTATTGCGTGCTTCGGTTTATCTTCTTCTAGGGCTTCATTTAAAAGGCTTTCGGGATCTAGTCCTAAATCCTTTTCGGTAAACCCATACTCTATTAGTTCTTCCTCGTCCCACACGTTAGCCAAGATATCGAAATCCCACCCCCCCGTATTCTTGTTCATACGAATATTGAGTTCTTCTATTTCTTTTTCCGTAAGCTCTCTAGATGGAACTAAGCACTCAATGATATCGTGTCCTAGATCATGCATAATCTTTACCCGTTGGTGTCCAGAAATGATCTGATAGTCTTGCGTAACTATAGGCTTGTTGGTTAAGCCAAATTTCTCTAAGCTTTTCTTTAGGTTTGCGTACTGATCTTTTGAAAGTGTTCTTGGATTCTTTTCCAGTGGGCAAAGTAAGCCTATCGCAAACTCCTTGGATTCCCAGTTTATTGTCATAAGTTCCTCTGTATTGATCTTACCATTGTTAACCTTTAATTTGAATAAAATAACTTCTTGATATAAATATCTTTATTTTTTAGTATCTTGCAAAAAGGAGTTTACATTGTCTATACTACCCACACGTTCACAGGAAAAAGCCTATTACTATATCCCAAGCAAGAAAGATATAATTATTTGCAACGCTGCAACCTGCACTAAATGCCACGATGAAGTTATATCCGTCGACCCAACTACCTTTACCGCATGCAAATGCTCAAACGTACAGATCAAAGGAGGGTTGACAGAGATCTTCCACACTTGGACTGATCCCGAGTTCTACAAAAGACAGATCATTGTCATTGAAGATGATTCGAATATCCGAGGAGAAAGGAAGGTTACCCAAGTGGTTAGTAAACTTAAATTTATCGGCAATAGGCGTAAGATATGATCTTTAATAAAGCTTGGAAAATAGTTCATGTTTTTGCTATACTTTTTATCATCATCTCTACTGTAAAGATACACTGCTTATCACACCCAATAGATGTTGAGCTTATAGTTGAGCCTTCTACAGGCTTAGATACTGGAACTAAAGAAATCGAGTTAGAAAATGGGGAAAAAGTATCTGTTTACGACGCTTAGGCTAAAGCTTTTGTTTATAATTGGCGTGGTGTGTCTTGTCTTAGGGCAATGTTTTATTTTTGAGAGTTCAAAGGTTCAGTTTATTAAAACACCCGATGGATTTCCATCTATAAAGACTTTGCCAAATGGAACGCAGGTACGGGTGTATGAGTCATGAATTGTGTTCTAGGTTCTTTATGTCTTTCTTGAGGTACTCAACATCCAACTCTAAGGAGGGAACTTTTTCAGCGTTCTTTTGCAGTCTTTTAATATCACTTCTTAAAGACAATATAGAAAAAAAGCCAAAAAGAATTGAAGTATAAAGAATAACGCCGATTATTTGGAATCCTATAGTACAGTACATGCATCACACTCCTTGTAAAAATATCATTAATCGTTTTCATAATAGCCTGAGATTCTTCTTTTAAGTCGACAGGCTCATAGCATGAATACTTTTCTTGTCCTTTATAGTAAAACTCTAAGTCAACATAATCTTCATTTCTAGTCATATGTACTTCTTTATGGATAACATCTTACTATAAAACAGGATTTCAAACAACCCCCTAGATGATTGAGGTATGTATAAACCTTCATTTACCATAAAGTTTGATCTAAGGGGTTAAATAGGCTTTCAGAAACACCCCTAGAATCGACTATCTTAGTTTAGATGAGTTCTAATATAGTTAGCTTGATATAGGGGCTACATGATAGCTTAAAACTCTTTTAGTACTCGATGTTAGTATTTCCTTTAGACTGTAGTACTTTGCCTATTCCTTTTAGAGTGGTATTTTGCTCTTTTAGGCCTTGGACTACCTCTTTCATGGAAGAAGCAATTTCCCCGATGTTTACGTCCATTTGCTTTATGTTCCAAGCTATGTACTTTAAACTTTTTTCTGTAGTTGGTAACTCTGAGTTTGAATTTTGATTGTTGTTAGTGTTAAATGTCATTTCTTTTCCTGTGGTTGTAGTACTTCTAGTATCTCATAATCTTTCATTTTAATATGCTTGATATCTTCCTTTTTGAAATTGCCTTCCTCTATGGTAGATATAGCCTCATATTCATACTGTGCTTCTATCTCAATGATATAAACGATTTCGCTTAATACTTTAAACCTAAATTTTTGTTTTTTCACTGCCTACTCCTTTGCCTGTGAAATATAGAGGGGCTCTTATCTTCATAAGTCTTTGTATATTAAAACGCAATGCTTTTTGTTCGTCTATAAGATCTAGTCTTTCATCATCTGAAATTTCGTTGTCCACAAGATTTTCTTCAACGCTTTCTAAAAGATTTTCCATTTCCTCAATCTCTATAGTCAAAGAATTCCTATACTGAAACTTAATCTCATCTTCTTGAAGATTAAAGAAATTATTTGCCATCTCTTGAACCGTATCCCCTTCCAGTTCTTCACGATACCATACCCACGGGCAACCGAAAGGATTAGGGGTAAGGGTGTCGTCCATATCAAAATTCCAATTATCATAAAAGTAATCGTAAAAATTTTCTCTTTCTTTCTCTGTTAAATCTATAGCTAACTTTTTCATTGTCTTACTCCTTGTGTTAATGTTTATTTTTTAGTATTAGTATTGCACGGCATAATTATCACGCCGGTATTTTTACAAATAAACGGCTTGCTTTCATCTTTGCCAAAAAGCTCTATAACCCCAAAATGTATAATATACTGATCTTGAAAATAAACCGTTTCATTGTCTATTGGGTTTTCAAACATTCTAGCGTAAAAATTCCCTAAGTCTAAAATATGATTTGTTTTAATAAATCTCTTTGTTTTTTCTTCTATGGTTCCAAAACTTCTTTGTATATTAGGGTTTTTTGCTATAGGGCTATCAACACAGTACTTAAAATCATCTTTAACAATACTTCTAGGAACTGCAAACTTTCCATTTGTTATAAATTCTTCATCATAATAATAAGGTACGCCGTGTGTTGTTCCACTAAATTTAGAAGGAAGTGATAGTAGTTTCGTTTTCATACTATTCTACCTCAGTGTTAGCTTCATAACCGAAAGATTGCACAGCACTAAACCATAAATCCATATTATTTAATTCAAGTTCTAGTTGTTCTTCAAGTTCCATTTCTTTTAGTTCTTGTCTAAGTTCTTGTCTAAGTTCTTGTATTGTTATCATTGTCTTACTCCTTTGTTAAAGTGTTGTCAACATTATGACACACCCTAGCAATTAAGTCAAATCTGGTTAACAGAAATGACTTAAACCATTAAGTGTGTGTATCTTCTTCACAATCTTCACACGGTGGAACTTGAGCCAAGTTTTCCCTTAAAATGATATGCATAAGCATTGCATTGGCCAGATTATCATGATCAGACATAAGAAAAGCTATCCTGATAAGTTCTTGTAATGCATTTTCCATAAAACCTGCAGCATCACCATTTGGGAACTTACTTATATAATGCTCACTGAGCTGTTTAAGAGCGTGTCTAATTAAATGCCCCTCACACTCTTTACCGCAACAATTTGAATCTATTTCTTCTATAATATCTATAATAATATTTGTCATATTCTTACTCCTTTGTTAAAGCCTCCTAAGAGGCTTGTTCTATAGCACTATCTTAAAACATTGTTTATATTAAGCAAATGATTTGGTAACCATGTTCATATAGAAGATTTAATCCAGCCGTTTTATGCGAATAGCTACCATCTTCATGTTCGATTTTGACTTGGCAATTATCTACTAATTCTAGGTCATAGAATTTAGCCCCACTTAAAGCACACGTGAATTTATCATACCCATACCCGCCGGCTTTACCAGCATGCAAAAGTTTAAACTCATCATATAGTTCTACAGAACACACACCATTTTTAGAATAATGTGATATAACTTTTCCAACATATTTATCGTCTTTTAGTATTACTTTAACTTGGATTGTGCAATCGGTTTTGTCTGATATTCTTTTCATTGTCTTACTCCTTTTGTCATAATGTTTGATATTGTTGCCAACAGTATGACACACCCCAACAATTAAGTCAAACGCGGTTAACGGAAGAGGCTTGTTTGTTTTATCACCAGTCATTTGTCCGATTTATATTCTCTGCAAAGACTAATAACTTGCTCAAAATTCTTTCTTAAACAATCTTCCCCGACTGTAAAGAATTGTGCTTCAATAGATATTTGAAAGTAATAAGACATTATTTCAGGAAGACTTTCTTTCTTTAAAATCTCATCTAATTTATTTTGTATTTCTTTCGTACTCATCTTACAAACGTCTAAAGTTCTTTCGTCCATATCTCCAATCTCCTATCAATGTACTTGTAAAACGATATGATTCTTATGTTATTTAAAACCAATGACACACCTAGAGATTAAACGCAAGAATAAGCCTCAACTATCTGATCTGCAAGATTTTTACATTCTTTTTCTGCAAACTGAAAGTTTCTATATATATATTTTTTGTCTTTAAATAACGAAATCAATCGTTCTTTATTTCGTATTATAGAATCAAGGTCGGATAAAATAGCTTTTATAGTAGAAACTTCGTGGTGGAAGTCGTAGGGAATTAGATCAACTCCACTGCTATCATCATGTCTACAGACGGTAGTAAATCCTATTTTTAGTCCTACTTGATAGAAAATTCCATCGTAAACTTTGCACACGTCACTATCATATAGTTTTATATCATTCCAAGGGTGATCATCTGGAAGATAACAATATCCACATAAATTTCCATAACTATTACGCGAAATTTCGCAAGCAATTGAGTTATGTTCAAAGAACGCTTGATCTGGTTCTTCAATCCACTCTCCATAACCAAATAATTCTAGTTTTTGTTTAGTGTTGTAAAAATGAATCAATTTCATGCAGTTATACCCACTACTATGCTTGCAAATGTATATTCCTTGTCCATTTCTTTCTTCCTCTCATTAAGTTATTTAAAACCAATGGTTTACACGTCTGATAATACTCATTATGTTGCATTGAAAGCACACAATATTTCACTATAGTTTTAAAGGGAAGTCTTAATCATATAGCCCCGGATTATTTCCTTCAAGGAAATCTTTAAATTCTCTCTTAAGCTCAAGCAAAGTAAATGTTAAGTCAATAAAAGATTTTTTAGTGCTTTCATTCCCTATTTTTTCATTTAAAAACTTCTTATATTGTATTTCGTAAGGTGAGGGTTGATCTTCTTGCCAACTTTTAAATTCTTCATGCATTTTTTCGAAGTTCATTATTTTGTCTCTTTATAGGGTTCAGGATACCACGGCTTGTAGCAAGAGTTTTGCTTAATTGCTAACATACAATTACATATATTCTCCTCAGCTACAGAGATTATTTTAATCACATGTTCCATATTTTTTTCATACTCACTTACTTTCTCGACGGTTTTTTCATTCATTAGCTGAAACTGGTTGAACTTAAGCATGTTCTTGTTAATTTCCGAAAGTACCTTCAAATTAGTTTTAGATATAGACTTAACAATCTCAGCAAGTTCGATGAGTGTTTGTTTTTTTGTTATTTTTTCAGACATACGACACCCGCATCTATACAATTGATAATTCGCTCTTTCATAAGGTTAGTCGTGTTTTTTGAATTTAAAACATAATCAATAAAACTGATAGGCTTAAAAACAATGCAATTTAACCTATTTCCAACCTTAGCTAAACTGAATATTTCTTTATATCTTTCTTTATCGAACCTTAAAATAGATAAATGTTTTTTGTTGAACCAGCTTCTTCCAAAAATAGGATAATTTCTTTCATTAAATTTGAATAAGAATTCATCTATAGATATATAGTTATTATCGACAAGAATAGGTTCATGTTTTTTCTTATGTTCATTTTTTTTAACATCGTCTTTCTTTTTTGTTACCTGATCCTTAGATGGAAATGAGGAAAGATAGAAGTGTAACGACCCTTCCAGGATATCACAAACAGCCTTCCTAATAAAAGGTGAGGCTCTAGTCTCATCATTCTTGAATTGATCCCACATTTGTTCGATTCTGTATATTCTTTGAGGTAAATCAAGAGTATCTAAATGGTTTGGGATATTAACCATTTTCCCCCTCGTCTAGGATCTCTTTCTCAAACTCAGTTACTTCCTCTAGATCTTTTGGGGCATTTGCTGCTAATGTCTGTTGCACGTATTGTATATACCAGCCCATCTGGTTTAACATGCTTGCACTTAACAGGCTTTTAAGCTCAGTATTAGGTAGCCCGTTATATATCTTGCTAACATCTTCTGTTTTCATTTCTTTTTCCATAATAAATCCTCTTTGTTTTGAATTAATTTATCTCGTGGTATAAAAATTCGTCGTCTTGTTCTACTGACACTTTCATTCAGTAGTCCCGAAATATTCCCAAATCTTGACTAATGTACATGGAGTTTCGCTATATCGTTTTCGGATATTTAAATCAGTGACTAGGCTATCATCTGAGTAAAATATTTCTTTTAGAGCGTTAGTAACTAGGTATGCGTTATTGTCAACATCGGGTCTAGTTGTAGGCAAGACGACGTGATCTAGCATTTTTTGTGTTAATGCTTTAGAAGCTGATTTAGGTATAGGTCTAAAAAAGGTTAGATCCATTACCGTTGCAGTCTCTATAATTTGTGTAGGTTTGTACTGTTTAGCTATTTCTTGTATGTATAACTTATCTTTATAAGAGGGATCATAGAACCTACCACGGCTAATCATGGTTTGCTTTTGGACTCTAGGATTACCAGGTATTTGAAAAGTATACATTTATCTATCTTTGTTTCAAATCCTGGGTTTACAGGATTGAATAAATAAATGCAATACTTTATGTGATATTTTTTCTAATCTTCTATGTAAAGATTATTTTTTAAGAGATCTAAAAATGATAATTCACTGTCTGATATTTGATTATTTTTAACTCTATTTCGGATTAACTCTAACGCCCCGTGAATAGACGATAAGTATTCATCTACCCGTAGAATAGAGATTAAATGTTGTGTATCTTCATTTTCATCAGCTTCAATTGTCATTGTGATTTTCATTAGTTACCTGTAGGTTTATGCCCATACGGACGGCTAATGTTTTAATATCATTTAATTTAATAATATACAAGAAGCCTATCTTTGTATAAGCGAGTTTGCTCGACCTTAACAGGTAATATACTCTATTTTTATTTACTCCTAAAAGGCGTGAGGCTTGATATGGGGATACTCTACCCTTTGCTATGTCATAGATCAACTCCCCATCGATTTCTTTACAGAGACTGTCTTTTCTAGCCCAACGATACTCGATAAAGTCTTTCTCACTAATGTAATACCGACCATTTCTTAGATCAGCCTTTAGCCTATTAGTCTTGATAGCCTTATATATAGCTTGCCTAGATACATTGGCTATTTTGGCTGCACCTGCCATTGACATGAAAAAATCTTCTTTTGACATATTTTTTTACCATTCCGTTTCTTCCTTAAGTCTTCTACCGTAACCTTTCCCTTAGTGAAATCTTCTATCCGTTGTGCTATATCTACACATGGCCTGCGTCCCTTGATATAATAGTTGACACTAGCTATTGATATTTTACACCGATAAGCTAATTCCATTTTATCTGTTTCGGGTAGTTCAAAGTATTCTTTTAGATCCATGTCTCTCAAAAGGTTAAATTTAATGGTTTACATGTTATAATGAAGTTAGGAAATTAATCAAGTCTTTTAGAAGTGTTGACAACAATTGGATAGATATAATAATATTGTGGCCAACATAAAACCCTGGCTAATAGCTTACCAATAACCAGGGAAAACAAATCAAATTTGGAGTAAGACATTGTTTAATCTAGAAGATATCACTAAAATTTATTTAGATCAAGTAGCTAGTTTATCTATAAAGATTTCTAAGCTTGAGAAAGAATTAGAAGATAAAAAATGGTGGTGTAACTATAAGCAAGAAGAGATTGACAAACTAGAAGCTTCTTTAAAAGATTCAAACCTATAGTTTACATATGAGAGAGCCAGATCTAGATCCGATAGAGGATAATCCATACGCTTTTGGGGAATACGATATAGAAGATGAAATCGCTAATATTTTCGAGGAGGAAATAGCATGAAAAGTGAAAATACAACAAAACTAGTGGAAGCACTAGTTAAAGTTCAGGGGCAATTAAGATCTGCTGCTCTTACTAAAAAAAACAGTCATTTCAATAGCAAATATTCAACAATTGAGGACGTCTGGGATGTATGCAGAAGGCCGTTATCAGAAAATGGTTTAGCTATTACACAAACATACGATTCGGCAGAGGGAGTAATCTATTTAATCACTACCCTAAGACATGTATCTGATCAATGGATAGAGAGCAAAATGCCATTATTATTGCCTAGACAAGATTCTCAGGCTATCGGTTCGGCAACAACTTATGCAAAAAAATACTCTCTTTGTGCCTTATTAGGAATAATATGCAAAGAAGATGATGTTGACGCTAACGATAAAGATGATGATGGAAATTCTTGTGCTGAAGAGAAACCCGCTAAGAACAAAAAGACTGATGATGATGGAAATTCTTGTGCTGAAGAGAAACCCGCTAAGAACAAAAAGACTGTAGAGATTAACACAATCACAAAAGACCAAGCATTAGAAGTTAAAGAGTTTTTAGACGCAAACTCCCAAGTAGCAATCAACTTTAAGAAAGTTTTGAACGAACGAAACATTACATCGTTAACTCGTATGCCCTTAGCTTTATATGAAACTATCAAAAAATCTATGTGTATCTCAAAAGATACCACCAAACAAATGGAGTTATAATATGCAACAAGGAACAGCCGATTGGCTAGAAATGAGAAGAAACTATATAGGGGCTTCGGATGCCCCTGTTTTGATGGGATTCTACAATTGGGGTAGAACTCCTAAAAAGCTATGGGAAGAAAAACTTGGATTAGGTGAAGATCAAGCCGATAATTCAGCCATGAAATATGGAAGAAACATGGAAGAGCCAGCCAGGTTAATGTATCAAGAAATGACTGGAATTGAAGTCGAGCCAGATATTGTTTTCCACAAGGAGAAAAACTTTCTAATGGCCTCTCTAGATGGGATAAACAAAGATAGATCTATGGGCGTAGAGATTAAAAACGTCTGCCTAGAAGATCATCTTGTAGCTAAAGACAACAAAGTACCGCCTAAGTATTATCCTCAGGTTATGCAACAAATGGCTTGCACAGGTCTTGATAGATGGCATTATTTCTCTGTTAACAACGGAGATAAAGCTTTAGTAGAAGTTAAGATGTGTAACGATTACATCGAACAACTTTATAATGCTGAAGATAAGTTCTGGGATCAGGTTAAGAACTTTATCGAGCCTGATCTTGTTGAAGCTGATCTTAGAGGCCGTGATGAAAATTGGGTCAAAGCAGCCCTCAGAGCGTACGATATTAAAAAAAGCATATCTTTACTCAAGAAAGAAGAGATAGAGGCTACAAACACCCTTAAAACGCTTTCTGAAGGCAAAAGCTCTGTGGGGGGATCATATATTTTCAAAAAAACATCAGCTTCTGGAACGATTAACTACAAATCAATCCCCGAGCTTAAAGATGTAGATCTAGAAATATATAGAAATCCACCCCAAGAGCGTTGGACATTAACTAAAAAGAAGTAGCTACCCTACTTTGTTCTGTCTCAAATGGAAAATTCAATTGCACCACTTTTGTTTTTTCTTTTTGAGATAGTTTTTCTTTCATCCATTTACTATACCTGTAACACCAAGAATTAGCATCTATAGCTAACTTATCTAGCTTAGATTGAAGATAAACTTCATCATCTTCATCTAAAAAGCCATTCTTATATTGTTCATTTGCTGCCTTTAGCAAGTGCAGTGTTTTTTCTTTTCGAAATTCTGCATGATTAAATAAAGCTCTAAGTTTTTTATTATTTCTAGTATGTTTTTTACATAACTCCGTGAATTTCTCAGGAGATAGATTTATATAACTTTGTCTTATCATATCAGCACCTCTCTTAATGGAAATGAATAATATTTAGATCATTCAAAAAAAGCAAGCAGAGATTCCTAAAAATACCTGCTTGCTGCCGAAACACTATGATTGAACTTTGATGTAATTGAGATTCTAGGTAAAGTATTTATTTTAGTCAAGGTCGGATAAAAACTTTTCCATATTAGAATCCTATATTGAATAAAAATTTACCAATTGTTAAACTTATTTGAGGAACTTTCGTCGTCATCTTGAGCATAAGGAGTGTAATTTCCAAACTTCACTATATTCCCTCTAAATGTTAGCTTTATATCCCTTGTTTCTCCATGTCTATTTTTCCTTACATAGATCTTAGCTAGGCCTACGTTTTCACCCTCTCTATCCATATCATCTCTGGAGATAAACATAATTTGATCTGCATCTTGCTCGATAGCACCACTCTCTCTTAGGTCGCTCAACATGGGGGTTTTATCAACCCTTTCCTCAATCTTTCTGGATAGCTGAGAAAGGCAAAGAATAGGAATGTCTAACTCTTTAGCAATATTTTTTAACATTCTAGAAATTTCTGATATCTCAACCTGTCTACTCTCTGGCCTGCTAGATGAGGAAGAAGGCCCACTGAGAAGCTGGAGGTAGTCTACTATTATTAATCCAACCCCATCGATTTCTTTCATTCTCCTGGCCCTTGATCTCAAGTCTGTAACTTTTAGTCCTGGTTGATCGTCGATTATCATTTTCTTTTGCTTTATATACTCTATCGTGGAGTTTATTTTTTGAAACTCGTTTCCCGTTATGCAACCTTTTTTAATCTGGGTAGCTGGAACTTCAGATTGAGAGCTTATTATCCTATTAACAAGCTGTTCAGCACTCATCTCTAGGGAAAATATACCTACAGGGATATCATTCTTAAAGGCAACATGTTCAGCTATATTGATAGCAAAGGCTGTTTTTCCCATTGCTGGTCTAGCTGCTAGGATTATTAAGTTAGATCGATTCAACCCATCTAAAACTTTATCCAAATCAATAAACCCAGTCGGTATCCCTGACATAACATGAGAAGTATCTCCATAAAGTTCATATTTTTCTTGCCTTTGAGCTAACTCAACCATAAAAGAAAGCTTTGACTTAGCTTTCTCTCCGCAAACTATATCCTTTAAAGATATCGCAGAACCTGTATTTTTTGTCTGAGAGATTTTAAAGAAACCTTCTTGAGCCTCATTTACAATATCATAAGGATCTTTAATCCCTTTAAGAGCTTGCTTTTGAGTGTTGTATGATATCTCAACGATCCTTCTAAGAGCTGCCTTATCTTTAACAGTATCTATCGCATCTTCAATAAACGATCCTGTCCCAACTCCCTGGACAAGCTCCGTCAAGTAATGCACTCCACCAGTCAAAATAGCCTGATCTCGTTTAATTATTTCTTCGGCAACCGTGTGTATCGCAACGTTTTTATCACTGGCATAGAGATATCTAATAACTGTAAAAATAAGCTTATGATTAGAGTAGAAAAAGTCTTCAGCCTCTATGGAATCTACTCCAATAGTCATGCTATCGAAATTGCCTAACATACATCCTAATACTATTTTTTCAGACTCTATAGAGCTTGGCTCTTTTAGTACATCCATTAATAAATCCTTAGTTCCTGTTTAATGTTATAATAGTCTGGATTATCGTACATTATTAACTCTTTTGTTTCAATCACTCTTATTCCGTCATCTTCTAATAAAAACTTACCTTCTGACTTGATTATCTCTCTTGCATGATAGGCATTGCTTCTATTTCTCTTGATCTCGGCTGCTGTTATAGGTTTTAGATATTTGCTTCCTGTCTTATTTTTTCTCTCTAACTCCTGGTGTTTATCGATTACCCACCTCAGAATTGACTTGTAGTCCCCTAACTTCCATTTGCTTTTAGGGGTTATATCCTTCCAGTCGCTTAGCATTTTATAGAAAGTTTGTGTTAACTCTTCGCCATGAGCATCGATAAGCTTTTGATGGTCTTTATCCGATGTTGATACATTCTTTGCTCTTTCTATTTTTTCTGAAGAAGAAGGAGCGGGCTCTCTCTCTCTTTTAATACTTGGTAACTCAGTACTTGGTAACTCAGTACTTAGTAGTTGGGCATTATCCGACCGGCGGTCGTCCGCGATCGGGTTTCCCGACTGCGGTAAACATTCTTTTAATTCTTGTTGTTTGTCTTCGTAAACAGTCCAGCCGCCAGACATGAAATGACCTTTTTCATTTTTATTCTGCTCTTTTTTTGCATAACCTTTTTCTACCAATTCATTAAGCCCGCTTAAGATACTTTCATATCCGTCCTTATTTATTTTCATTAGATATCGGGCATTTATATTCCAATCGTCTGGAAGGCTCATGATTTGAGACCACAAACCCTTAGCTTTACACGATGTGTTGGGATCGTATAAGGGTGAATTATTTAATATGGTGAAGTTTTTAGAGTGAGTCTTAACTCGTTTGATGGTCATTTCTTAGGTCTCCTTAAAGTTTTTTAAGGCCCCCGAAGCTTTCCCCTTGATCTAAATTTAATGAATCTTATATGATGATTAGCATTAAAGTTTTCGTAAGATCAAAGGGCCAAGAGTTTCGTAGCTTCGGGGCCCTTTTTTTTATATTGATAATTCTACGTATATAATCCTATAAAGTCTATAATTAAGATCTTCTTAAATCATCCCCGCACTACCTTCTATGCATATTTGTAAATCTTGTAAACAAGAATTTGACTTCCAAGATATAATTCCTTCCCAAAAGCTTTGCAGGCCATGTAACGCTACTCGTCAACGTATTTACAGAAACGGAACGGCTGAATATAAGCCAAAGGCCAAAAAACCACTCTACTTTGGCCGAGGATCCAATAAAGCATGTAACTGATGATAAAGTATGGATAAATTATTTTAATCGATTCTACATACCTTAAAACGCAAAAAACCCCAAGCTCTCGCCTGAGGTTCTTAAAAAAATATTATCAACGTTATTACTATGGTTTTATTCCACGGATAATATTCTACAAAAATAAAATAGTTTTCATTCAGAACATAACGGCCAACAGTTTCTTTCCCTTTGAGATGGCGGACTAACCTTTTCTTCTTTAATGGGCTTTTCCTCGGGTAATTCTTTAGGCTTGTCTTTAATCTTAGGTGTATGCACCTTGTGGATGATTACTTTGTGTGTTTTTCTATGGGTACACGAGCAAATAGAGAAAGAAAACAAAATTGATATTAAAAGTAGGATTTTCATGAGATTACCTTTTGTAAAAATGTTTTTTTTTATTACTTTGATATCTAGTCATGTGGTAGGAGACTCTTTATACATCGACTATTTTACTGAACATTTAAGTAAAGAGGTTGATTGCCTTAAGAAACAAAGAATTAAGGCATTTAAATCTCTTAGTGTTGAAGATGATTTATATACATTTTACTACTTGCTTGGGGCGGAGGAAGAAGGGCAAAGGCTCTTGCAAAAATATCTTGAGTATTGTATAAACGACCAAATTAAATTAAGGTTTGATGATGATTAAGTTTTTAGCAGCTATTGTGATGTGTTCAGCTTGTTTTGCGGATGATTTTTCAGATAGACTTATAGAGATAAAAGATGCTTATGAATCTGCTTTTGCTGAAGTTGAGCTTGAAAATTGCACATGCGGTATAGACCCAGACTGCAAAGCATTGGATTTCGCTTATCTTCTAGGCAAAAAGCAATGCATAAATGATATACTCTGGGAGTATAATTTTTTTAAAAATCTATCACAGACTTCTTATCCCTACCTTTCCAAACCAAATACTCAGGAATAGTAAAGTATATTTACACTTCCTCCATTAAAAGCTCCAGCTGTTTCTACAGACAAGTCCCTTTGATCCTTGTATAATAATATTTTATACTTATTTTAGTTCTTGTCCCGACCTTATGCAAAATAAAAACCAGTAGTCTTTATTTCAGTAGTATTGGTGTATTCTGAATAACCTGTTTCGTTTGAACTTCCTCCGTTATAAAAGCGGACTATCCCCTGAGTAGCTGTTCCAGATATATTATAATAAGGGACGTCTCCCGCAGTAAGATTAGCGCCTGAGATGGTCATCCAGTTAATATATGGAGCAATTTGACCGTCTGAAGTAATAGGAAGGCCGCTTATGGTACTGCTATTTTGTGGCGCACCTCCAGTCCCTCTACTACTTAGAAGAATATGAATAGTAAATAAAACCACATTGCCTATTCGTGTATATTTTCCTTCTTGAGTCGTATAGGTAATCCCTGTTGTATTTTGGATTTCCAAAACTGGGGTAAATGTAGTCGTTTTTACATAGTCACTTAAGACTAATCCTCCATCATTAAACGTCACGCCATCACAATAAAGATTATCCCATGAGTTAGTTGTAGAACCTAATGAATCCGCTCTGTCTGTTGTAGGCACTATCGGTGATGCTGTAACGCTTACAGTCCCACTACCATCGGGAGCAAGACCTATATCCCCGTTAGTGTTTGTGG
>Ga0307376_10001686_pt1 | contig 23102 bp, 4 predicted proteins | sample TR2MG_FD_202536 | JGI IMG/M metagenome (GOLD analysis project Ga0307376, IMG submission 202536) | Soil microbial communities from Risofladan, Vaasa, Finland - TR-2 | ecosystem: Environmental > Terrestrial > Soil > Coastal area > Acid sulfate soil | place: Finland: Risofladan, Vaasa | collected...
CTATCAAGCAGGGTGCTGATGATACATTAGCTACTGCAGCTAATATATCATCAGCACCCTGCTTGATAGCATCCGTATGCTCAGCAAGATCTTTATTGGTAATTTCCTTATCGGTAACATCATAACCGGCCTCTTCTAAAAGTTTATTAAGATCAGCTAAAGTTGTATTACTATTGATACCTTTTCTATCAATACCTTTATACTTAGTTCTTAATACTTTCTTCATTTCAGCAAGAATATCATCTATAGCTTCCTTAAATATAGGATGTACTGCTTCAACATTCTGTTGCTTTTGAGAATTTAATTTTAGAATATCAGAGTGTCTCTTGATAGCTTGTATCATAACTAATTCTCTAAACTCATCACTATCAAAGGTGGTAGTATCCGGATTTAGCTGCTTGGTTTCATTGATAAGAGAAGCCCCCATAGGAGATTGCCATATCTTCATGTAGATACTTCTAAAATAAGAACTGTCTTTATTTGATCCTTGCGCATCAGCTATTCTTGCTATAAAAGGAGCAGCTATATCAGCTAACTCAGTATTCAAATTAATGTTATCAATAACATAGTAGGTTCTATTACCTAGAGAAAAAGCAGCTTGATCACTATAACTAACATACTTGTTACCTAGCAATAATTTCTTAGCTTCTTCAGCAGATACTATTTCAAACGGTACTCTTGTTGTTGAGGCAGTATCAGCATAAGCATATAATATTTGAGCACTACGCATTTGACTCTGGATCTCCCAGAAGTTAAAAGGCTTAGCAAAAGTATGTCCCTCTGGAACAGCTTCTGCTTCTTCAAGGGGTGTTAAAGGTGGTGTCTCTTCTTCTTCTTCTTCACCGGATAATTCCATAAGCTTCTCACCAAACTCTTGTTTCTCTAACCAGGATTGGTATCCAAGGTCTTGAAACATATCAGGGTTAGCTGCGGAGATAATCTCGGTAAGGGATTTCTTATTGTCTTGAGTTAATGCTGCCTTCTTACTAAGCGATATGTATTTATTAAGTAGATCGGCCGCTTGCCTAGGCTTTGCTTCTATGTAGAAATAGAAACCTCCTTTTACCGGAGGCAATATATCTCCTGTTGGAGAATCTATCCATAATTTCCATGTGTTATCTTCACCTAATGCTTCTACAGACTGTGTCCATTGAAGATTAGTTTTAATCGGGCATGATCCTTTACTCATATTAACATTCTAATTTTTTCTCGTCAACCTCTATTTGATTAATGGGATCTCTAGTACTTATAACACTGAACATGTCAGGATTATTTATAGGGATTCTTACTCCAAAATTCTTACGGATTTGATCTGCTAAATATAAGTATATTTCATCAGTTACACCATCATCAATGGTAGGATAGTCTTCCTTATATTTTAGTTCTGCTAATAGAGGATTCCTTACTACCTCTAGTATCCTCTTGAAGTCAGGATCACTTTTATTTACACATCCCATAATTTATAAATAACATTCTTTAATTATTGCAATTATCTTTTCTCTATCCTTGGTTAAAGCCTCGTTAATGTAAGCTATACCCTCTTCTTCAGTCTTAATCTTATCCTTATAGGCCATCATAAAGTTAGCAAAAATTTGCTTCTTTTCATCAGCTGTAAACTCAGGAAGATTTAAGATATCCACAACAGATTGAGTAGATGTATCTCTTACTTCATATTCTTTAGAAGCACTCAACGGATTAACATCCGGAGTATGTCTCAATGTTATACTGTATCTTGTTCCATCTTCTCCTGTACTAGCTTCTATACCGTGAAGATAGTTAAACTGAGAATCTTTACCCATTACTAATACATTACCATGCTTAGTTGTAATCTTTGCTTTATTATCCTTATAGTTTTTAATACCTTGTAGTACAAATACTCTTTCAGCACCAATTGATAAAGTTAATACTGTAGGGTTTACTCTCTTATCTTTTCCTACTAGGTTCTCTTCAGCATCAGTGTGCATACCAAGCTTAGTATTCTTATCAGTGTATTTGTTTATCAAAGCTGTATCAAAGTATCCTGGTACAACACCCATTCTCTTTTCTAATTCTCTTACAGTTTTATTTAACCAAGACGGCATAGGTATAGCCGGTCTTACCAAACTAGCATAGCTATAAGGAATAGGTCCGTAATAGATGCTCTTCAGAGCCCATTTATTACCAGCTTCTTGTTCAGGCTTGGCTAGTTCTTTAGGGAACTCTGTTTCTAACTTTTTCTCTAAAGCATCAGCCTCAGTCTTGTTAAATACGTTACCATCATAAATCTCAGCACCAGTTACCTCTTCAATCTTCTTAAATCCTTTCAATACAAAATTAGGAATAAAGCCAGATGATGTAGTTCTAGGGGATGCTTGTTGTTTACCAATTAATCTAACCTGTACGTAATCTGGATCTTTAGAGATGTTCTCCATATCATCCTGAGAGATGATCTGTATAAGCTCATCAAACACAGTACCCTCACCAGATCTATTCCATGTTGAATATCTATTGTCATAGTTATCCATAACAAAACTACCACCCGCATTTACTACCTTAACAATTTGATCAACTGTATTTCTAATATCGGCAGCAGTAGCTACATTATTACCAGTAACAGATACAAAAGCTACAGTATTTTGATCATACTTACCTGAGTTAACAGGAATACCCTGCAATTTAGCAGCTTCTTGGTACTTCTTAGTAGAGGAGCGTCTTGTAGAACTGTCTCTACCAAACCCGATCATGTGAGTAGCAATAGCCGCTTTCTTACGATCTTTTGAATCATCCTTCTGTGCAGATAGCCCCGCTATGTCAAAACCTACAGTGCTAGTTTTCTTCTTGATAGGTGCTTTAGGTGCTTTATAAGGAGTTATCCCATATAACCAAACTGTTTTACCTTCCATAAGATCTATGCCTGCATATTTTGCAGCATCAGCAAAGCCCTCCCAGTTATCAAAACCTTCAGCTGCACCAAACTCATCTAGAGTATATTCAATATCGGTATCCTCTGTAACACCTCTAACTAGGTTACCCATTATTTTAACCCGTCCAAGCCTCTTTAGATTAACATAATTACCATTTTTGCTTATCCAAACTCCTGATTCCATCTTAGCTGTTCTAACTGTGGTAGTAGCTTTGCCAGACTGTACAAGATTCTCTATAAGATTTAACGCAATTGTTCCTTCAATCTTAGGGGGTGTAAATTCGCCTTCTTCGGTATCTTCAGGCGCCATACTTATAATACTAATATATGCATCATTTAAAGCTTCTATAAACCAGTTTTGTCCAACAGTCTCCCATACTTTTGGTGTTCCTCCTTTTTTACTAGGATTGTGAGTTGATTTAAGTATCCATTCAGAACCGCCTTCTTCAGTAATACCATCTAGAAGATCCGGATAGGTTCTTAATTTAATGGATATAAGTTCAACCATTAATTTATAATTATAACTATCTTGTCTTGAGGGTTTGTTAACAGCTTCACGCGGATTCTTGTGTGTTTGATAAGCTTTCTCAACATCCTCATAAGGAACACCTTCATATGCGATAGGGTAATCACTAACAATCTTACCCTTCTTCTTAGCTAAAACTGTCATGTTAGTTAAGGCTCCTCCTAAATCTGCTGTGCCAGAAGCAATCTCAATACCTACAATCTTCTTTGATTTCTCAGCTATTCTAATAGGATTTCCATTAGGAGTAAATCCTTCTGCATAAAAAACAATAGGTCTGCCATAAGTTTTTAAAGCATTAATTGCTATTACTATATTAGTTTTAGCATCCTTAGCCTCCTGTGGTGAAAGAAGTTTTGTCGGACCAGGCTTTGAGAAATTTATAAGATCTCTAGGCTGGGTCAAGAATATAACATCCGGATTAGCATCTATAAGTCTTTCAATATCGAGAGTATTAACTAGTTTGGTTTCACCATTTTCATAATAGGTTCTATCCAAAACAAGAACTCCAGGATACGCATCTACTTCTGAGATGTAAGGCTTCTCATAAATACTATCTGATAAAATAGGTAAATTAGTAGTGTTCTGTTTAATATTTACGCCACCTCTATTTCTTAAGAGATAGTACTTTGATAGTTTATCACCAAGAGGTGACTCTTCTATCACTCTATTCTCTATTTCAAACAATTTCTTTAATCCTTCTAAGATCAAGGTTGGATCTTCAGTATCCAACTTCGTAATGAATTTCTCAGAAGCCTTTTCCAATATCTTTAGATAATTATTATAAGGCATGATAGAAGATAAAGAAAACTCACCAGAGCTCATACCAGATTGTAAGAAAGCATAGAGCGGTAATTTAGTAAAGAAATCACTAATATAAGCAGAAGCTTTATTCACCTTATCGCTCTCCCCAACTAATTCAAAATCCTTATTGATAAGACGGTTCCATTGCTTATTATAATCTCCTACCATTCCAGGATCTAGCTCAGTATAATTTGATAGACCAAAATTTAATAATCCCTTAAAAGAATCATCTTTAAGTAAGGGTATCGGTTTTAACTTCTTAAGTAACTCAAACTCCGCTTTATCAGAAAGCTCTTTATAATTATCAACAATATCCTTTAACTCTTGCGCAACAGTATTATCACCCGAGCGGAATAGCTGCCAGATATTATAAGTATTAGTAAGAGCCTTATTCATTAAGTAATCTTCATATACTTTAGGATTTATTCTATTGTTATAGGTATCATTATCCTCACCTTCATGCTTAACATATAGGATAGATCCCTTATTAATAAGTCTACGCTTTCTTAGCTCAAACTCTTTAGTACCTTCTACATCATTTTGTCTAGTACCAATCTGTCTCCTTAAATATTCTCTCTCTAAAACAAATTCTATGAAAGCAGCTCTATCGTTTGCCCCCTTTGTTTTGAAAGCTTCAGAATTAACCGGAGCCAAATAGTGATCACGCTTAGTATAAGATTGATAATGAAGATCACCAATCTTCCAGTAACCGTTATCAAAATCATCATTTACATCATCAAAAAAGTCTTGACTTATAGCTTCTCCTTTATAAAATTTGCTCTGTGCCGTGAACGGGGTTCTGTCTGTTATTTCTCCATTGGTAGCATCCCATTGACTTAACTCATTGGCAAAAATATACTGGGCAATAAAGTTTTTAAACTTAATGATGTAAGTCTCTTCATCATATCCGGTTTTCTTTAAGTTAAGTCTGGCTGCAGGTTTTGTTCTAATCTTATCAGTCCTATCCAATAAGAATTTAGTTACATGCTTATCACTACGAAGTTTAAATAATTTATTAAATAAATTTGTAGCAAACTGTTGTATAAAGAATGGAGAAATGATACTTCTCTCTTTAGCATAGTAAGTTAAAGATGAATCAATAGTTCTGCTCTCCTGAGTTTTTGCTATATTCCTCATCCGGGCTTCTGCAGAATGAAGTTCTGTATTAGGTTTAGTATCGGGTGTTAATACGCGTTTAACATCATCATAATCTTCAATAAGCTTCTCTACATATAAGTACTGCAAGAATCCGGCTATTTGCGCATCATCAGCTGTATTATATTTAGACTGTACTACAGCATTCAAACCTTCTGAACTAAAGTAGTTTGGTTTAGCATAATGATCTAAGGCTACGGATAAACCATACAGATTATCAATATTAGATTTAGCATCTAAAGGAAGTTCAATACCGCTTAGTATAGCCTCTTTAGCATCCTTAGTTACCTGTGCAGGATCTGTTTTGTGCTCTGACCCAAAAAGTATAGGAGATAGAATAGATGATCTTTTGTTCTTATCCTTGATATATGTTCTGGTCATAGGATTTGAAACAAAGTTTGCTACATCTACAAAAGGAACACCTGCTTCAAGCAAGAATAATATCTTAGGTATAACATTAACATTCCCTTGTAAATATACTACAAAGGCATCTTTACCGGCATCCAAAAAGCCGTTCATAAGCTGTGATATAATTTCAGCAACAGAATGCTCTCCTTTTTTATCTAGAAGATGTCCTAAAGATATCTTACCATAAAGAGTATTATGTTGAAGTTTCAAACTTATATCTACCTTCTTTTGTTTCTGCTCTTCTCCGCGTTCAGTGTTTACCTTAGCCATGATCTTAGCACTCTTGTTCATTGTAGTACCAGCTAAGTTAAGTAGAACATTCACATAGTTATCCACAGCCGCTATACTCAAAGATCCCTTACTTGAAATATTCTCTTGTTGCTTTTTAAGATTGTAATCTTCTGTATAACTGTTTGTAGAACTAATACCTTTATTACGCAATTTATTACCAGTCTTAACTGACTTAGTAAAATCTGTTAGGTTATCCGCTTTCTGAATAATCTTCTCTAATTTTCTAGCATGCGGCTTAACAATATTGGTATCATTGGGTGACATTAATGAAGCAGCTTTCTCAGGAAGTTCCATAATGCTGATCATATTTTCTATCAGCTCATTAGTTATACCCGACTCATAGTTGTTCTTATGTTCTTTTGCATCATTTAATTCCTTACTAACTTTACCAAACTCTGTTTGCTCTTCATAAAACTTTTCTAAGGCGCCTTCTACATCACGGAATTCATCCAGGTTAATACCTTTAATTTCTTTCTCATAAACCTTATAAGCTTTCTTGAAATGTGTCTTTGCAAATTCCTCTTGCTTTGGATCCTTTAAAAATTCAATAAGCTTCTCATCATTCTCATTTGTAAAATTTGATAAGTTCTTAGCATTTATTTGTGTAGAAGATGCTTTGTCGGAAACAGCTTTTCTGAAACTGTCCAGACTGGTTTTAATTCCAAGCCATTTAACAGACTTCTTATTATCAAGTTCTTTTGTTACCTCTTGTGAGTCCTTTAGTTTATCAAACTTAGCCTGCAGTCTAGTGATAGTTGCATCTAATTCTTCTTCCGGTACATCTTTTAATAGCTTACCACTCTTGGTAATATATGGTAAGTAGGTAGTGAGTTTATCCACGTCAAAGTCACCACCGGATTTAGTAACAATCTCAGCTGGTATGATAATAACAGTACCTGCTTCCGGTCTCAGGAACTCGGCAACTTCACCAAACTCCATTGAGTTATCACCCTGTACAGGAATCCTTACACCAGTTAACCTAATCTTCTTATAATTCTCATCATCATTTCTCCATACATCTAGCCTAAGCATCGCATTTAATCTAGTAAAGCTCTTGTCAAAATTAATTTTCTTTTTTGGCTTACCATCTTTACCTAATACTACAACACCTTTATCATCTTTAACTACTTCCCATACAGCAATATTACCTTTCTTAACATAGGCTCCGCTCTTCTCATCAAGAACAAAGTAACTTGTTTTAAAGAGTCTTTCATCCATTCTATTAAGAGCTCTCTTGAACATAAATCCTAAAGTGTTCTTGTCAGGATCTGTTACATAAGATCTTAAGCCATTGGTGCCAAAAGCTCCGTTCTCTCTGAGTTCTTTCTTGGTAGGTTTTCTAAAACGCTGCATGAAAGCAGAAGACAACTGCACAAGAGGTTCACCATTAAGTTTTATTTTAACTAACCGGGTATTAACAACAGACATGAGAAGCTTCTCAAAACGAGGAGCTAGTGCACTAACACTTAAATCAATCTTTTCAGGATTATCTGCATTGAATATGGATAATTCATGATCAGCAAAGCCTTGTTTCTTAAGTTCTTTTACAAGGAATGTGATCATTGTTTTCATCTTATCTACAGATGTAACACTTCCATCAGCATTCTCAATATGACCAAGTTCATCAAGTAATTCTTGCTTCTTATAAGCTACAAGACGACTTAAAGAATCTGTAAATTTCTCAGATAATCTATGAAAATTACTAGCTGCTTTTTTATCGGCAACCTTCTCCCAAGCTTCTATAGCTTCTTCATCACTTTTAAAGTTATGCTTATCAAGATAATCAACAGGTACACCAAACTTATATAAACCTCCAGTAATTAACTTACGAAGCTGTGATGAGAAAGTAGAACTATTCTTAAACTTACTACTAACATCTGTTTGATTCTTAAGGTACGCTACATAGATAGGATTAGATGTAAGTTCAATCTGTGTATGATCCATTATATCACTTGAGTGATCATCAAAAATAGCATCTCCAAATTGATCTGCTTTTGCTATGATGAATGATTTCTTAGAACCTGATGGGAATGTAGCATAATCAATATTTTGAGCTATCATTGCCTTATGCATTTGTTCTGCCGGAAAATCTTTTATAACACTTGGAATAAGTGGGAATAAACTAAACTTATGAAAAGCTTCTACCGGATATCTACCAGTCTCTGTAGCTAATGGTCCATAATATTGAAGCTTGTATACAGGGAATATCTCAGCCAATTCAAAAGCTGATAAACTTTCTCCTCTGACGATTGCTTGGAAAGCATCTTCTTGAGGATCGCCCCACTCACCTTCTAATTTTTTAAGAATTCTATAACTATCAAAGGTTATCCAACCTTGACCATCTCCATCCTGAATCTCAGTAAAAGGTTTAAGCTTACCACCTTTATGAAGATTGATATACTTACCTTCTTTATTAGTTTTGTTGTTACCCACAACACCAGCGTCACTAACACCATATAGCACTTTTGCTATCTCTACCTCATCGGTATATCCTTTTTTCTCTAAGTCTCTTCTGAAAAGTTTCTCATACATTTCTATGTACACAGAATCAACATTACTTTCTTTAATAACAGCTGTATTAAACAAACCTCGGTAGGATCTGATAGCTGATGGTAAGCCTGTTTTTCTTATTATACCGCCTTCAGCTATTGACTTCTTTAATAGAGCCTCTTCATAAGGTCTCTTTACTTTGTTGTTAATAATTAATTGAGCTAAAGAATCTGTAGCAAATATTCTACCACCAGATTGACTACCCGGAATACGTTTAGTTAATTCATCAACCTCATGATTAAACTGGAAAGTATCACTATGAAATATAGTAGATGTTTCGATCTTATGAATAAAGTTATTAATCATAAAAGATCTCATTGCAGCATACTTAATATTAGCATCCATACTAGATAATACTGCACCAGCATTGTTTGTATATTCTACTTCTCCTAACTCAGATTTGTCTGTAACATTCTTAAGCACAATATTTTTTATCACATCAGGAAGAACATCAGTATCTCCAAAAACAGGCTGGAATATATTCTTCTCATATCTATCTTTCTGAAGAGTATCAAAATATTCTAGAATCTCACTATCTATCTTAGCCTTTAAAGCTTTATCCTTAGCTAATACTTTAAGTAAGCTACCATCTTTATTCAACTTATTACTAAATCTCTTGCTAGCTAATTCATCCTTTATAGCACTACCATGTTCTATTGAATCTAAGATCTCATCAAAGATGTTGAACTTGTCAGCATTCTTGAAGCCTTTTATCTTATTGTAGTATTCAGGATCCGCTTTAATCATAGCAATCCTTTTGATCTCAGCTTCTAAATAAGGATACATTATATTTAAAACTTCTTGCATAGGATCATATCCCTTCAAGTATTCACCATCTGTATTCTTAAGGAATGCATGTGTATCCACATACAAATAAGAAAGATCTTTAAGATCATAAGTATCTATCCTATCAAGCTTCATAGACATATATGTTGACTTATCTCCCGGAATTATAGTCTCCATAAATCCTCCAGAAAGTGTTGCCAAAATACTAGTAAGGGCTTTATCTGTAGGACTCATCTTAGCATATGCTACACCTCTTGACATACCATCCGGACCCTTGAACTGGGTACCTGATAAATCATAAATATTTATTCCATTCTTAGCTTTCTTAGTACCAACAACCTTATCAAACAAAGAGTTCATGGTAATTAAGGCGCCACCCATAGGATTGTTTGCCGGATTCAGCTTATTCATATGCATGAAATCAGCAACATCTAACCTATCTGAATTCTCATAATTTATAAATAGATCACCCTTTTGTTTAGCTTTATTAAGAGCTTTTATCATTTGGGTAGTTGTACTATTTAAGGAATGGGTTGACTTCAACTCTCTAGTTGCAGTAAATCTCATACCTGTTGCATAAATATCAGAATGGGCTGCTTCCAAAGCACCTATTTCATTAAGCGATGTATTAAGAGTTTTAATATTAACCATCTCCCCATCTACCATTACATTATGAGATGTGTTTAAAAACATTGCAATATTGGATATACCTTCTGTTTTAAGTTTTACAGCACCAACTTCGCTAGCTGCTTTTCTACCTATAGCTGTTACGATATGCTTAACATCCGACTCTTGTAAAGCCTCTCTTATTTCTCCATTGTTGGTAAGATATAAGCCAATGCTATTTAAGAAAGGTATGTAATCCTCTTTTTTGACAGTATAAGTTGTCTCACCTGCTATGTTTGTTCCTTCAACAATAAACTTTGCAGCTACATTCTTAAGATTAATATAGTTAACACCATCATTATCTTTCTTTATGTACTCACCGACAGGTTCTAATTGAAATTTGGTAGGCCAGTCTTTATTAATAATAGGTAAATGTTCTGATGTAGTTTTACCAACTTTAACCTCAAACTCCTGTGTCTTATCATTAAAAACTACTTGAGTTGTAACTAGATCTGTTCTATGTAAATTTAAACTTTGAAGAAGCTTTAACCATAGATCACTGATGACACTACCTTCAGCAAACATACCTTCCAATTGAGAATAGGCTGTGCCTTTAGAAGGATCTATTTTAGATATTTTATTAAGAAGTTGATGAAACAATGGATGTACTTTCTCTCCGGCTTCATCTAACTTATGATATAAATCTATCATAGAAGTTTCACCAGAAGCCTTATCCATAAGAACTCTCCAGAAAGGTTTGAAATCAATAGGCTCTGCAAAACCTAATTCATTTAATTCAGGTTGACCCGTTTCTTTATTTTGTTTAGTCAAACTCTTAACCAAGTATATGACAAGATGATTAGCAAGTTCTTCTGAGGCAACACCGTTTGCCGGCGTATCATTTATTCTACCTAAGGTTCCTTCAGTTGTCTCATCTGACTCATCCCACTCCATAGGATCTCCAGTAAGATCCTCCTTCTTCACCTTAGCTATAATATCAGCAAAGGCACTATTATTCTTATGGAAACTAATAACACTACCTACAGTATCTTTACCCTCTACCAAAGATGCTTCATCACCATATATCTCCGCTTTTGTTGCTGTAGTAAGCAACTTAATAGAGTTATCAAGTAAAACTTTTTTGGTTTGTAACTTAACTATTTGTTCTGATAGTTTTGCAATCTCTGTATCAGAAGCTTTGGCATTTGTTAAAGCTTTCGCCTGACCTAACAGATCATCAATCTTAACTCCTAAAGCTTGCGATTGAGGTATTAGCTCTTTTGCTCTAGCATTAAGTTTAGAAAGAGCTAGACGATATAAGCTAATGATTTTTTTAGGATCACTCAAGATCATACTAACAGCACTGTATTGACCATCCTGTACAAGCGCTGTTGTTTTATCAGATATAATACCATCTATAGTTCTGCTCAATAACAAAGCTTCAGATAGAGTTAAGATAGTCTCACCTTTGTCATCAAGAATTCCTGAATTAAGTGTTCCAAACTCAGCATTATTTAATGATGGTGAGAACTGGTTTAAATCCTTAGGTGACTTTGCTATATACAAAGTATTAAACATCTCCGTAAGGAATCCTTGAGATCCCGGATTAGAATAAACATTTATATCAGTGGCACCACCTATTAACCTTTTTAAAGCTCTCCATATTCTAGCAAAGAGTTTACCTAATAAGGTAGTCTTATCATTAGACTTAACTTTAAACTTACCACCATTCATAGCATAAATTCGGAATTGTTCTGCTATAAACTCTTCTGCTTCCTGTCTTGTGGCTGTATTGAAGGGTATAGTAGTTACCTCAAAAGTATTTCCAGCAGCTCCTCCAATTCTTTTTACAACTTCAAAATTTCCTTTTAATTTACTTACACCTTCATATAACTTGGTTCTCTCAGCATAAGTTAAATAAACCTGACTGAAAGCGTGCCAAGCTTCGTGATAAGTATGAGTGTAATCAGACCCTTGAAATAGAGTAATTGCTGAGCCACTAAATTGCGCCCAAGCATTAGAGTTAATTGTATTAAATAATTCATGAAAAGAAAAGAGAGGCTTACCATCGGCATCTACAGCAGTAGATAATCCTGATTCTTTCCACCACTTTTCAGCAGCAGCTTTTTGTGCAGGAGAAGCTGTACTTTGTAACAGTTTTGATCTCAGCATTTTTCCCCATTCATCCTCTTCCTCTTTTTTAGTTGTTGGGATATCTGTTTTCTTAACTTCTTTTTCAGTAGCTTTTACTTGATCAGATATATCTTCTTCATAGCCTTCTTCTTCATACGTAAAGTAGCCATTAATTATCACAGGTCTGTTATTGCTTGTATCCCGGACAATTCTTGGTGTCATCTTTGGTGCTATAAAATCCCAATAGCTTAAGTCTTCATAGATACCTTCAATCCCTGTATCTGTTTTAACAAGATCAAGATATTTATAACTTAATGCATCAAAACTTTTTTGATGAAAATGTATATAAACATTGGCCCCTAAAAATTCTTTGAGTAATTTTTTAGCTTCCCCCTTATTGGCAAGATTAACATTTATACCAGCAAGATTAATAAATAATTCGTCTTTAGTACCTACTTTATTTGTACCAATACTGTAAGCTTTTGTTCTCTTTGTACCTTCATTTTTAGGATTAATAAACTTAGCAATATAGTCTATCTTTTGGCTAGGTGTCATAACACCTTGTGACGTTCTAATTTCTTCAGTTAATACATCAACAATATTATCTAATAGACTAGGATCTTGCTTACCAATAAATTCTGTATTCTTCATACTTACCGGAACATCCAATCCATCAAAAGGTATACCAGGAAGATCCATTATAACATCTGCTCCATCAAGCTTGCGGGCAAAACTTGAGAGGGTTATCTTTTTTTCATGAAGATATAAGTCAAATTGATCAAGGGTTGATTGAACAATCTTCTGTTCAGCCGGTGATAAATTATCAGGATCTGTGTAAGCACCTCTTGATCCTCCAGTAATAACAAGTTCTACCACCTCGGGTTCTTGACTTTCATTCTTCCCAGTTATTCTTTTTACTAACTCAATAGTTTCATTTACTCTTCTATCAAACGCTTCTTCATCAAATTCTGTTTTCATTAATGCAGCCGTATTCATAGCTGAATTTTTGAGAAGTTGTATTTTCTTCTCATTCCTTATAACTTCTCCATTATTCTTAATAACAGCAAGGGCTCTTACCCAAAAGTATACAGGCCTACCGGTTGTTTTTGATTTATCAACTGAGCCATCTGGATTAAAGTAAAGTACATTATCATCCTTATCTGTAATAACAGTTACAGCAATTCTATTTTTTAGCTGACTGGATCTACCTTGTCTAACCTTATCTTCGCCTACTTCAATAGCCAACTCTCTTTCGAGCATTCCTTTTAACTTAAAACCTGTATGAGATATCTTTGCTCCCTTTTCAGTAGTTACAGTATACTCAACCTCTGTAAAAGGTGTATCATAATCAGATCTAGCAGCTATTATATTTGAAAGAATAATTTGATGAAATAATTTATCAGCATCTGTCTGATTTTTTAATGGTACCAATTCAGTACCGACAACTACTTCTTCAGCAGTTTCCTGAGTAGTGGCCTTTACATTATCTACTACATTCCGTCTTTCCTGTCTAGTGGTTGTGGTAGGCGCAGCCTTGATAGTTATAGAACCCGAAGCAGGTTGATTAGAGATAATTATTTCTGTTTCTGTAACACTTAGTATAGGAGCCTTAACAATTCCAGCTATAGCTTTCATCTTGTCCTCAGACTGCTCTAAAGGAACTACTACCTCATTGTAAAATTTTGTAGAGTCGTATCCTTTCTTCATAAAGGATTCCATATCATATACTGGATTATCCAGAATGATATCAAATATAAGTCTTGGTGTATGATAAACTATACCTAATGCATTCTCTGTACCTAAAGCCTTGTTTAATCTATCATAGATTACTTGAGTAATAGCTTCAGGAGAAAACACAGTCTCTTTAGACTGTTCCTTGATTAAACCGTTTACTAAATTTTCAAGACTTATTTTAAGATCTTGATTAGCTTCTAAATTACAAACACTCATAATTAATTAACATTTTGAAAAATTATTGATTACATCATTAAATGAATCATTCACCGGCACATCATTATAAACCTTTCCTTTTCCTGAAAGAATAACTTCATTACTCTTAATTGTATTATTATCTTCAGTGGTAGCTTCTACTCCAGCCCTAACAACTTTCAACTTAGAAAGATCTTTCACATTGATAATAACATCAGGTACATTTGGAGCTCTTAAAGTTACTGAATTTTTCCCTACTTTAAAGATCTTATAATTAACTTTATCAAACAAAACTTCATAGTGTTTGGCCTTAGCTTGTTTCAAATAATCCAGACTTAAATTAGCATTAATCATAGCCATTGTAAGTACTGGAGTAGCCAAGTTTTTACCCACTTTCTGATGTAGATCATACATAGCCTCTTCAGAAATATAGACTTTCTCACCCTTTGCGTTTATTACTTCTAAGTAAGCATCTTGACCTGGGAAGGTAACATTATCATCTGGAGAAAACTCAGGTTCATAACCTTCATCATATCTTACAACAGTATACTCATGACCATTAGGATCTATAACTACATCTCCTTCCTTAAGAAGTTCTGGATTCTTTACAGGATAACCCTTTCGTTTCTCTTCAGCAGGAGCCTTAGGTTTACCACCACTGACACCCCAAAGACCCTTTAAGTTTTCTTCATTCTCTTTTACTTCAGCGGCTTGTTTCTTTGAATCTGCTTTAGTAATTCTTCTCTTTCTTTTTTTGGTAGTCCCTGATACATCAGCCTCTGTATCACCTTCTTTTGCTTTTCGCTTTTTGGTGTATTGTTCTCCATATAATATGTTTGTTATGTGTTTTAAATTCTCAATAGCACCAAGTAACTCATCATTCCTTTGGTACCCTTCTCTATTTAGAAAAGTTTCCAGGTTCACGCGCGCATCATAGGCCCATAGTTCTACCAGCTCTTTTTCTAGCTTGGTCATCTTGGCACCATCATAAAGCTTATCTAAGGCTTCAGCAATCTCTTCAGTCATGCTATCAGCATAGATACCCTCTATGTGTGTCATAACAGCACTCGGACCTTTAAGCTTTAATACAGCAGCTATTGTTGATTGATCAAGTTTGTTTCTTTCTATCTCAACAGCAATGAGCATCTTCTCATTTCTTATTTTTTGATCGGGTCTATTTACCGGAGATAAAGATTCAACATTTCCATTGGCATCTGTATTTATATAGTAAGACATACCGTTTACTACAACATCATTTTCTCCCTGAATCTCTACATCATAGGTCTTTCCAGTTGGTGCAGCAAAGACTTGAGTAGTCATCAGACCCTGGAAGCCTAATGTCTTAGGGTTCTCAAAGATACCTTCTTTACCAAGCTCAACATCGTATTCTACATTGGCTGTTTCAAATACAACATTATCAGTACCAAGAACCTTAATAGTTCCTACCATACCTCTCCACTCAACTTCTTTACCGTGGAGTTCATCCATTGTAGCAGGAAGAGTTTCTCTGACATCTGCTGTACCCGTTTTTGCTCCTGCTAAAGCTGCAGCAGTTGTACCCGGTAAAACAACAGCGCTTGCTGTCTGGCCTTTCTTTGTTGGCTTAATATACTGCTTAACAATAGGATCATACTTTAGTTCTATATTCTTAGCTTCATCTACTAATTTAATATTTTTAATATCACCAGCAAGATCTATATCAACCTCAAAAGGTACAATCTTCATATTATCTTTATCTACCTTAAGACCCGTAAGGTTCTCTAGGAGTTCTGCATAAAGTGATAACTGTAATTGATATGCATTCTTCTTCTGATGATTGTCATCATCTGTTCCATAGAAATCCCAGGCACCAGCCTTACCTCTTTGAACACCCTTTATTTCTTCTATACCAACCTTACCTGTCTTAACATCATATATTTTAAGCTCTCCTTTTTCATTGATAGCAACCAAATCCATCTCACCACCAATACTCATCTCTTTTCCATCCACTATAGCTGTACCATGAACAATAAGATATTTAGCTACAATAGTTTCTTTCCTGTCTACAAGTTCTCCCATAAACTTATGAAGACTATCCCGTAAAGATTTGAAAGCTTCATCAGACATACTATCTGGTTTCTTCATACTACCATAGGTAATGAAGCTTCTCACTAATTCGTCAACAGTATTTCCGGCAGTTGTAGATTCTTTGTAGGCAAATTTATCAAGAGCTTTTTTAAAGTCTTCAACATCAGTACTCTCTCCAACTTCCTTTTTTATATCAGCTATTTTCTGATCATCAAATCTTTCAGAGAAGAGCCCATTCTTCTTAACGGCAGCAACCCATTTATTTATAATAGTTACAGAATCTAATTCTGCATCATTGCCTTCTTCAAATGCTTTCTCTGCAGCAGCAATAAGGATTCTGATGTTGGCACTATCTTCTTTCTGTGAGAAAGGGATATGCTCTTTATCATAATGCTTTGGTAGTATGATATCATATACAAGATTAGTAATCCTTAGATCTGTATAGGCACCATTAACCCAGTAACCTTGATCATTCTTCTGTATATTTTCTGCAGCATCTGTTATATGCCTTAACTTTCCTAAAGCCAGTTTCTTTTCCGGAGTCATGTTTGACTCTTTCATAGTTTTAACCGCAATAATATCTTCTAACAATCTTAATTTTGGATCCAAGCTAGGATCTGTTTTAGCATCTTCAATAAGCTTAGCCTGAACTTCCTTATACTCATCTAAAGTTAAGTTCTTCCACTCAGCTGGGATATCAAGATTATCTTCTTCTAACCTGTCAAAATACTTGTTTATTATAGGGGCACGTTCTCCTTCCATTACAAATTCATCAAAAGACTTTAGTTCTTTCTCTTCATCTGATAATTCATCATAAGGAATCCTTAATAAAGTTAATAGCTCCGCTGAATATGTAGAGATGTCTGCTCTATCAAAAGCTTGAGCTTCTGTTTCTGCTTTAGGTTGTTTCTGAAGAGCTATGAAAACATTCCACTTCTTTAATGCTATATCAAAAGATTCACCTTCTGTAACATGAGTTTGTCCATCAGCAGCATCTATGAAATGTGTAACCTTAGGCCAAGCTTTACCATCTCTCCAGGCATCAGCAGCAGCACCGGACAATTCGGTAGGGACTAGTAAAGACGGTTGTTTTGTGGTAGCTGTTATATCAGCTATCACGGCTTTAATATCTTTAAGAAAGCCAAACTGGTCAGCATTCATGGCCAAAGTATCCGAGATCATTTCTTTAGAAAAGATAGAACTATAAGCTCTCTGCATTTTTTCCTGAACAGCTAAGAAACTGTTAGGAGTCATTAACACATTAATAGATCGCGCTAATCCGGCCAAGTCATCTTTAAGTAAGAGATGATCTTTGATCATTACATAGGCCGCATCTATTGAATCATTAAATACTAACTTGCCATTACCCTTACCTAAGTGTTGAATATAATCACCAAAGGCTTCTTTAGCTTTTTCGTGTGCGGAGGTTCTTTCTTCATCACTCTTAGCAAACTTAACAGCAGATATCTGATCATAGAACTTTTGAATCTTCTCTAATTTTTCTGTCAAACCTTTCTTACGCGTATTCTGTATAGCATCTTTCTCATCTAATACAGAGATTTCTCTTCTAAGCATGTTGATTTCATTCATTGTAGATTGAGAACCAAGCAATGCCATTACACTTTGAGAGTTTTCGTCTGCTAGTGCTGTAGATATTTGAGCAAACGTATTAGTCATATCAGCAACACGCTTACTATAATCTTCAAACGTAGCCTTAGCAAATACTAATTGATATACAGCATCATCCCAAGCCTGCTTGGCAATAACCGCTGCTCTAAACTTAATAGGATCTTTTCTAAAATCTCGTGGGTTAATAGGATTTGGATACTTATTAACACCATCTTCATATGATTCCTTTACTTTCTTTGCGCGCTCAACTACACCATCTATATGAGATAAAGCTGTAGCAACATCTTCTTCTCCCGTAATACCATACTTAGCAAAAGCTTCTGCAGCTTCAGCCTTAGATAAATTCTTATAATCTTTAAGTCTATCTAAGATAATATCTAACTTACCGGTTTTAATAGCCGTCATTAGGTGATTAGTTTCTAGAGCACCTCTTGAATTGAGAGTTCCATTCTTATCACCAAGTCTTGCTGCACTAAACATATCATTAGCAAGTCGGCCAGTTCTTATAGCATTAATTAAATCAGGAGCAAAGTAATCTAGATTAACATTACCTTTCTCATCCTTAACCATATCATTCAGATAATCAAGAGTACCCATGTGATGTTTAATGAGATTACCATTCTCATCATTCTCATCCCATCCATGAAGTTCTTTCTTTCTCTCTTCTCTAAGCTGATCTATTTGAGCTTTATTTACAGTAGCATTAAGCACCTTAGATATACTAGTAGATACCGTAGCCATTACTGGTTGAGCAAACATACCCATAACAAAACCACCGGCAAATGTTTCAGCACCTTGAGCAGAAAGCTGCTCGTGTAAACCTTTCATGAAGTGTGGCATATATCCTTCATAACTAGCACGGATAGGATCCTTGTACAACGCTTTAGCATGCTCAATAGCTCCATGTGAAATAGCTTCCTGTAAGTTTTCCTGAACACCTTCTGCAGTATTTGCCTTCAGATAATTCATACCAAACTGACCATAAATCTTAGGCTTACGCAAAGATCTAGCAGCAACCTTGGCTCTATCAGCAATACCTTCACCAACTTCTCGGAATGCTTTATTCTCAAATACTATTGCCGGAATTAATTCCTGCACTTCTCTACCCATGATCCTACGGATAGGCGCAAGCATAGTAGCATACATTAATTTATTACTGGTAATAATTGCTGGCAAATTCCAAAGGGCTGTTCTATAAGCCGCATCATTAGCAACCTTTTCTATAAACTTAAGCTCTTCCCCTTCTGGAAGATTACCTTCTGGGTTCTTAATTTTATCATTTCTATACTCATCAATCCCGGCTTGGTTAGCATCTATCTTAACCATACCTCCTTCAAGCTTGGCTTCAGCTACAGCACCCTTTATCATAAGAAGATCATCAGCAAAAGCACCGAAGGTCTTAACAGTCTTAGCATAGTCTGTAGCATAATCAGTAGCCTTCAATGCAGCTAATGTATTATCCAATGGATTCAACATATCAACGGTACCTGTTGCAAATGATTTAGCTCCTCTACCAATGCTGGTCCAGAAGCTTCTGGAATCATTAAAGTTATTACCCATTGCTCGGAGGCCTGCTAACTTATCAGCTTTTCTATCGGCCTGTAATAGCTCTTCTGCAGCATGTACTCCTTGAGCACCAGTCTTTCCCTTTTCAGCTCTAGCAAATAATTTACTTATAGCAGACACACCTTTACCTATCATTGCTCCACCGCCAGCACCGCCGGTTACAGCAGTCGCACCCATTAAAACTAATTCCTCTCCTAAGAAATCTAATCCTACACCAACAGTATAACCCGAGTTAAGGAATGTATTAATAAAGAAACCACCTACACCACCTTTACCAGAAGATCCCACATTCATTATGTGCTTCATATCTTTGGCACCCTGCATATCAGGAGCTAGAGGATCAGTGAATATTGTTTCCCAACTTCTTATACCGGACATAAATCCAACACCAACTAGATCATCCCATTGTTTAGCAGCTCTAACAAACTCATCACCCAAGGTCATGTTATTGTTATAGAGAGCTTCGTTGTTTCTGTATGGGCTGAAACCTAATTTATCATAGATGTCTCCAGAGGAGTGGTATCTTTCAAAAAGATTATTGTCATCATCACCGCTGTAGGTGAAGGGTTTCATTGCATAATACGGATTCTCAGGAGCTGGTTCAGCTTTAGCTTTCTCTACTATACTTTTAAAAGGATCAGCATCTTCTCCTGAACGCAGTACTGGATCACTCCCTGATAAAGAGTTACCTACTACATCAAAGTATGGATTAAACGTATCCGGTTTAGCCGGAAGTAAGTCGGGGATAACTTCCCTATTGCGAAGAACAATATCATCTTCTAATAAGCCGGCAGATCCTGCATCTACTGGAAGGTCCTGTGGAAGTTCTTCTGCCATGACTATTTATTTTTGTTTTTGTTTAATTCTCTTTCTTGTTCTTCTGTAGCCTGGTTTAGTCTTTTAAAACTTTCAAGATCTGATATTATTGCTTTATATTGATCATTTGCGGCATCTATACCTGTACTTGCTCTTGTATAATTATAATATTTATAACTACCATCAAGAAGTCTTTTTTGAATTACTCCTTTGTAAGTTGTTGTATTGTCTTCCTTATCATACAGTATCTGTATCGGCTCGGATGTGGCCAGACCTTGATAAGCATCTATTTCAAAATATCCATCAGAAAGAAGAGTTCTCTGAATTGGTTTATCTGTAGCTCGCTCAACAAACTTGCTTTTTATTTTACTCTTATCGTAGAAAATGTTTACAGGATTATTATAGAGTTTAGCAGCTAAAGCTGGAGGAATCATCTTATCTTTTCCAGCTCTATCCACAATAAACTTTTGAGGAAATTTCAATTGTAAATTAGCTATGCCGGCTTTTTCACCAGCCACATTGGTTGCGCTTACATCGTAAAACTGTTTCTTCTCATCCTTATTTGCTATGTCTCCTGAAGCATCAATTGTATGTCTAAACTCAGCAATTAAATTTTTTAATATCTTATTTTCAGCTTCATTGCTTATTGCATTTTCCAAAGTACCTTTTGTATTCGGACCTATACCAACCCAAGAATTTCCTTCATCAACTCCTACTTTAGTTAATAAATCTCTGGTATACATGTTCATTGAATTACGCCCTCTCTCAGAAGGATCAATACCAATCCCATTCATTTGTGGTCCGGTCATGACACCATCTCCACCTAATGTTGTTCCTGTACTGAAACTAACATCTTTGGTAGCCGCTGCATTATACCCATTAGGACCATTAAAGTAATCCTCATGTAGAAATTTATAGGCCTTCTCTACATCAGCATCGCTAGCTCTACTATGTTCCCTCTTGTATATAGTCTTAAATTTTTCTGGAGCTTTTCCACCATTGGTGATGAATGATCCGCGGTGTGCTGAAGTACCATGAAACATGTAATCCACATATCTATATAGAGAATTAACAACTTCTTTCTTTTTCATGTTCTCAGCTATCTTATCGCTAACCGCCATGTTGTGAGCATAAGTTCCGTTAGCTGCTTTCTGTGCTGCTTTTATATCAGTAATAGCTGCAGCATTAGAACCGGTACTCATTAAGTCTAAACCCCATTGTATATTATTGGTTTTTACTTTAAAGTAATCCATGGTTTTTCTAAAGATAGCATTGTTGTTTTTCTTATTCTCTTTCATCATTGCTTGATAATCCTCAAGACTATTTACATTTTCCCACTTGCCTTTTCCATACATATCATTCAAGTAAGTAGTATCAGTACTTTGTTGTTTAGCTGTCTTAAATGCTATATAATTAAAATCTCCAGCTTTAGCTTGAGCCTCTTGCTCGCGCCCTAACCATTCATCAAAGCTTGCTTGATAACCAATCTCTGGATGATCTTTTACATTTAATTCACTACTCGCTCCACCAGGGCCAACTGTAAGTATGAAGTCTTCGGGTGATGGTTGTGATCCGGGTTTTGTCTTTCCTTGCTTAATGTATTCTAACTCTTTATCATATTCATGTTTCTGAGCTGCTGCCTCTACATTGTATTTTCTTTGCCATTTGTATCTAACTAGATCTGCTTCAAGATTCTTTTTGATGGCTACATAAGGCGCCTCTTCATACTTTGCAATAATTACATCATGAGTATCGGCTATAGCTTTAGCTGTTTGTTTTAATTTACTTTCCAAGAGTAGGCTAGCACGAGCATTATCAGCTCTTGATTCAAGAATTTTTATATCACCACTTTCAGCATTAGCTTTAACAGCATTTATACGAACATTCAGATAGTCTTTAGTACTTTCTAAAATATCCCTTTGCTCATATGCCTTTTCTAATTCTAGTTGATCTTTCTTTGTGAGACCTTTTGACGCATTGTCTTTCTCTAACTGAGCTATTCTTTTATCAGTTGAATTATAATCTGAAGTAACTTTATCTAAGGTTTTAGAGTCACTTTTTAAACCATCATTCACAGTTTTAGTAAGGTATGCCAAATTAGATTTTTCCTCTGACCCATACAAAGAGACATCATTTTTTACTGTTCTCTTTCTATGAACATATGCTTCAGTCATAATATTAGTTTCCACTCTAGGATCACTACCGTATACTTCTTTGAACACAGCATATAATCCACCAGAAAGGAGATCTCCATTTTGTGTTGTCACCATATAATCTCCGGTTGGAGTTTGTTTGGTTACTTTGTATCCTTTATCTCTTGCAGCTTTTTCAGCAAGAGCTTGCCAATTGAAATAAGGAGTGTAGGTAGGTGATGCCATTTGAAGACGGGCTGCATCGGAAGCATTTTTAAAATCTTCTCTCTTATACATCAGCTCCTCATAAGCATCATTCCAAGCTGATCCTCCACACTTAGCTGGATCAATACAACTCTTTAATGCTTCATGTTTTTCTACGGCGGAATTATGAGCCCTGGTCCAAACCATATCATTAACCATATCCTTGTCATCATAGAATCCTTTGAACACATCCATGGCGGCATCTTGATTCTCTTGTAAGGATAGATCTAATCCAGATATTCTTCGGATATCATTATCTACAAAATTAAAAAACTCATCCCTTCTTTTGATATTGTTGTCTCCGGTTAATGGAGCATATAATAAACTACCATATAGATCACTAACTTTCTTTTTAGCAGAATCATACCGACCTTGCTTGGTCTGCATAACATTGCCATAAAAGTTTAGATCCGGTTGGAAGGTTTGAATCTGAGGGATATAATCTGTAACACCATTTATGTAGGTTGCCATTTGCTGATTTTATGGTTTAAATGTAATATAAAATTTTAAAAGTTTAATACACTTATAAAGTTTATTAATT